>Ga0209201_1001587_pt1 | contig 25416 bp, 9 predicted proteins | sample AD_UKC055_MetaG_FD_184411 | JGI IMG/M metagenome (GOLD analysis project Ga0209201, IMG submission 184411) | Active sludge microbial communities of municipal wastewater-treating anaerobic digesters from USA - AD_UKC055_MetaG (SPAdes) (version 2) | ecosystem: Engineered > Bioreactor > Anaerobic >...
TAGGCCTCATACACCAGTTGCGAAATCTCGCCCGGCGCGGCATCACCGGAATAGTCCGTGAGCCCGTTGACCGTGTAATGGCAACTGGCCGAGATGTCGCAGCGCCGCAGGTAGGAGGTGCCAGTCAGATAGTATCCCTCCATGCTATGTACCACGGCGAACTTGTGGCCATAGCCGGAGGTGTACCATTTGCTGCAGCCGGTGATCATCCGATCCACCGCCGGACCATAATCAGAGGTGGCAAAGGCAGCGGAAGCGCCAACCAAGGACAGAGAGCTAAGAGTGAGGACTTTCCTGGTATTCATAATGAGGCAGAATTTCGACGCACGGTGATGTGCACGTTGAACTACGCATTCTGTGCAATATGGTCATATTGTAGCGACAGCCCCGATCACTGCAAGCGAAAAAGGGGGAAGAGAATCCGCCGCGCGCGGGTGGTAGAAGGCTACCGCCGCCAATTGACAGGCACTCGCCCCAGAGACCAGTTACGTCCGAGCCGACTGGCGGCCACGCCTGCCAGCCAGCATCATCCAGCCTCCCCTCCCTGCCAGTCTGCCAAGCTAATTCACGACCATGATGCGGAAGAAGCGGTGCGGAATGAAGCCAAACTCGTCAACCAGGCCCGCCACTGCCGTCGCAGTGCTCTCGGCCGCGCTCACATCCGTCAAATCCGTCCACTCCGCATCCGTCACGTTGTCCTTATACTGCACCCGGTAGGTCTGGTCCGGTATCGAGTTCCACGTCAGGACAACCGTCCCCCCGTCAACCACCGCGCTGCTAATCACCACCGGCGCCACCACCTCCACATTGAAGCTCTGCGCCGCGCTTTGCACCGGCGTGCCGTTGTCTCTCACTCGCACCGTAATGGTCTTGGTCGTCCCAACGTCCCCAGACCCAGGCGTCCAATTGAACACCCCCGTGCCAGCATCAATCGTCGCACCAGCCGGCGCCGCCTCCAGGCTGAAGTCCAGCGTCTGCGGCGGCGCCTCCGGGTCGCTCGCCGAAACCGTCATTACCAACGGGCAGCCCGCGTGCACGGTCCGATCCGCCAGCGCACCCAGACTCGGCGCCGTGTTGATCAGCAACGCCGCCGGCTCACTCGTCACACTGCCCGCCGCGTTCGCCACCACCACCGTGTACTCGCCCGAATCCGCATCCTGTACGTTGCTCCGGGTATAGGATGCCCCGGTGGCGCCCGCAATCGGATTGCCGTTGAACATCCACTGGTAACTCGGCGTCGTGCCCGTCGCCTCAACGATGAACGTCACCGTCGCCCCCGCTCCCACAGCCTGGCTCACCGGCTGCACCGTGATCACCGGCGCAACCGCCAGCGGCGTCACCGACAGGTAAGCCGCCTCGCTCACCACTCCCCCAGCCGCATTGGTCACCCCAACCGTGTAGCTGGCTTCCTCCGCCGCCGTAATCCCAGTGAGGGTGAGGGTCGCGGTCTGCGCCCCGGAGACATTGCCGCCATTGCTCAGGTTCACCCCGTTCTTCTTCCACTGGTAGCTCAGCGGCGTTTGACCGGCGGCGGCTACCGTGAAGGTCACCGTGCTGCTCTCCACATTCGTGCGGCTAACAGGCTGCGTTGTGATCACCGGCGCAACCAACAACAGGGCGTTGGCGCTGGCCACCGCACCCACACCATTGGCCACCGCGACCGTGTAGCTCCCCGCATTGGCCGCCTGCACGTTGTTAACCGTCAACGAGCTTGTCGTCGCCCCCGCAATGTTTACCCCGTTGAACCGCCACTGGTAGCTCTGCGGATTGTTCGTCGCCACCACGCTGAAGGTCGCGCTGCCCCCCAGCGCCACCGTCTGCCCAGCCGGCTGCGTCACAATGGACGGCGGATCGAAGTACTCCACCAGCACATCGTCAAAGTAGGCAGTGATGCCCGTCGTGCCGCTGCCCGTGCCGATGAACACCGTGTTCCAATCCATCGCGTTCGCGCCCGTAATCGTCCGCGTCGCCACGTCGTCCACCGTGAACTTCAGCGTCCCGCCCGCCAGCCGCTCAATCGTGAACTTGTGCCAGCCGGCAGAACGCGCCCCGCCAGATGTGTTCGTCTCGCAGTTCATCCAACCCATGCTCGCCGACGGATACACCACCCGCAGTTGATACTTGTGCAAGTCATGGACCTCGCCCGGCGCGGTCACACTGTTGTATTTCCCGAGGGCCAGCACTTGGGTCAGACTCCCCGGGTACGATCCTCCTGAGTAGGCGCGAACTTCAATAAACGACTTGGTGCTCGCCCCGTCGTCATACCAGTAGAAGCTCAGCTTGGCACGCCCGCTGTAGCTCCCAAAGTTGTGATACATGTAGTCGCTCGTGTTGTCCTGCTTGGCGCTGCAACTGCTGCTGTGGCTCTGCTCCGACGAGGAGTCCAGCCCCGTAAAAGAACCAACAGCCGTCGTCCATTCCGCCATATTGCACGCGCCAAAGTTGTCCTGGAACGCAATCGCCCCCGTCAACGCCAGCGACGCCTCGACGCTGGTCACGCTGCCCACGACGTTGTTTACCACCACCGAATAGAGCCCCACATCCGCCGACTGGACGTTGCTCTTCGTATAACTGCTGCCAGTCGCGCCACCAATGTTCACCCCGTTGCGCCGCCACTGATACGTCGGCGCAGGGTTGCCCGTCGCCGTCACGCTAAAGGTCGCGCTCGCTCCCGGCGCCACCGTCTGACCCACCGGTTGCGTCGTTATTGCCGCCGGCACATACACCGTCAGCACCGCGTTGCCGCTCGTCACGCTGCCTGCCCCGTTGCTCACCACCACCGTGTAGGTCCCCGCGCTGGAGGACTGCACGTTGCTCATACTGTAGCTCGTCCCGGTCGCCCCGCTGATCGGCACGCCCCCCTTCTGCCATTGGAATGTCAGCGGCGCGCTGCCAGTGGCCGCCGCGCTAAAGGTCACGCTGTTGCCCTGTGTCACGGTCTGGCTCACAGGCTGCGTCGTAATCGTCGGCGCCACAATAACAGTCAGGACTGCCGCATCGCTGGTCGCGCTCCCAAAGTCGTTCGTCGCGACCACCGTGTAACTGCCCGCGTCCCCAGGCTGCACATTCGCGTCCGTATAGCTGCTCTGCGTCGCGCCGGAGATCGCACTCCCGTTCAGATACCATTGATACGACAACGGCCATGAACCCGCCACCGTCACATTAAAGGTCGCGCTCGCTCCCTGGTTGCGCGTCAAACTCTGCGGCTGCGCCACAAACGACGGCGGCGACGCCACGTCCGACACCAACAGCATCGCCACCGCGCTGGTCGCCGACCCCAGCGCATTGGCCACCACCACCTGGTAACTGCCCGAGTCCGAGGTCTGCGCGTTGGCCAGCGTAAGGCTGCTGCCCGTCGCCCCCGATACCACCCCCCCATCCTTCCGCCACTGATACGTCAGCGGCGCTGTCCCAGTCGCCGTCACCGTGAAGGTCGCGCTCCCACCCGGGAACACGTTCTGATCCTGCGGCTGCGCCGTTATCACCGGCGCCGCTTGCACCGTCACCACAAAGCTCTCCGTGTCGCTCAGGCTCGGTGAACCCGCATTCGTCACCCGCACCGTGATCGGGTAGCTCCCTGGCCCCTGCCCCGCCGTCGGCGTCCACGAAAAGACCCCCGTGTTCGCGTCAATCGTCGCCCCCGCCGGCGCCCCGGCCTCCAACGCGTAGGTCAGCGCCCCGTTCTGCACCTGCACAAAGTTGTCCAAATACACGTGATAAACTCCCATCCCGCCAGTGGGAACAAGGGCCAGCGCTTCCATCACTCCCTTGCCCGTCGTGGATTCCAATATCCCGTTGCCCGTAAGCCCAACCGCCGGCTCCTGCGGCAGGTTGAACTTCAACGTCGTCCAACTCCCCGCCCCCACCGCCCGGCTCGGTATCGGCGCACTCGGCGTCCCCGTGGTCTTGCTCGGAACCCCCACAAACTCAATGGTCCCGCTGCCCCCTCCGTTCTCCCCAATTCCGCCCGTCGGATTGGTCTCCCGCACGTTCACCCCAACCTTCAGCGCCTTGTCCGTGTATATGTCAAACCACAGCGACTGCGTGATATCCAGAATCGGATTGGGGCGCGTCGCCGCGTTGTAGGTGTTCAGCCGCAGCCACGGATCCGTCGTGCCCGTCAAAAAGCTCCACGACACGTGCATCGCCCGCGCGCTCGATCGCCCCGACGGGAAAGTCGCCGTCGGCACATTGTAGTTGGTCACCCCGCCATCCAAAAAACCGCTCGTCGTGCTCGAATTGCCCGGCTTGCGGAACATGATCTGGTCCGTCGGCGTCCCGTCCCCGTAACTCTCGAAATCCTCAAACGCCGTCACCCCTACCACCTGGTCCCATGAGCTGAGGGACACCGGGACACTCAACTCGGTGTTCGCCGCCACCGTCTTGTCCCCAATCGCCGCCAAGACCGGCACCGGCCGATAGAGCTGGCTGGCCGGGATCAGTTGCTTGACCTGGCTCGCGCTCGACCACCGCAATTGCGCCGACGCACTCCCTCCGTTCTCATAGTAATCCATCCGTATGTCGTACTTCTGCCCCGCCGTCAGCGCAATCGTGCCGCTCCACTCCGTGTAACCCTGGTCCGCCCAGTGATCTATCAACAGCACCCCGTTGACCCACAGCCGAACCCCGTCATCGGTCCCTGTGTAAAACGTGTAGGTCTGGCTGTAACGCGGCTCCACCTGCCCCGTCCACCGCACCGAATAACTGTCCGCTCCCACCGCCCCGCCCGGCGACCCAGCCGCCCAGTCGAAGTTCACCGGCCCATCCAACCGCGACAGCGCCAGCCCGCTGAAATCCGTGTTGTTGTAATAAAGACCCCGCAACCCTCCGCCCGTCCCCACCGCCGTCGCCGTGGACGCCACCACCAACTGCGCCTGGCTGCTGGTCACCGAACCCCCGGCGTTGCTCACCACTACCGTGTAAAAGCCCGCGTTTGACAACTGCACGTTCGAGAGCGTCAGCGTCGCCGAGGTCGCCCCCGAAATGTTCACCCCGTTCTTCTTCCACTGGTAACCGGTCGCGCCTGTCGCCGCTACCGTGAAGGTCGCCGTCTCCCCCGCATTCTTGGTCGTTGACGCTGGTTGCGAGGTGATAACGGGAGCAGGGTTTACGACGTTGATGGACAGGGAGACCTGTTGTCCGAAGAAGTAGCCCGCGGAGTTGTTCATCTGGAACACTACCGAGTAGGAACCCGGCGTGGTCGGAGCAGTGAAACTCACAGGGATGCTGGCGTTGCCCCCTGAGCCGACGTTGCCGCTGATGGGATTGATCGTGGCAGCGCCCATCTGGGAGCCGCTGCGGTAATTCAGGGTGTAACCGCTCCCGCCATTGGCGATCCATGTGGTCGTGCCGTTGTTGTTCATCGTCCAGGTGCACGAGAAGCCCTGGCCGGGAGAAAAGGAGGTGCCGTTGGCGACCGTCTGGGACACAAAGGCGGCGTTGTCCGTCCCGCCGATGATTAGGTCCATGAAGTGCGACCAGTTCCAGTAGGGGCCGGGATCGGTGTGAGAGTTGCACCGGGGATCAAAGCCAAAGTTGTTAATGCAATAACTGACCCACGCGCTACTCTGCCATTGGTAATGCCCCACGATGTGGTTGCGGTCTTTGGCGATGCCGAACTTGTCGCACCAGTGGCGGTAGAGCAAGGCAGAGGACTGGTACATCGCCTCGGTGAACCAAGCGGGGTTGCTGGCAAAACCCTCATGCTCCACGGCGAGCGAGTGCCGGTTCCAACAGCCAGCGTGCCAGGCGTAGTAGGATTCACGAACCAGTTGTGAAATCTCGCCCGCCGGCGCATCGCTCGTAGAGTCCTTCAGCCCGTTGATGGTATAGTGGCAACTGACGCTGACGTCGCAGCGTCGAATGTAGGAGGTTCCCGAGAGATAGTAGCCCTCCATATCGTGCACGACGCTGAACTTGTGGCCATAGCCGGTGGTGTACCATTTGGTGCAGCCGGTAATCATGCGGTCCACGGCCGGACCGTAGTCCGCGGTGGCAAAGGCGGCGGAAGCGCCAACGACAGACAAAGAGCTAAGGGTGAGGACTTTCCTGGTATTCATAGTGAAGCAGAATTCTAACGCACGGTGATGTGCATGTTGAACTACGCATTGTGCACTGCGAATTCTAGTGACCCAACCAACGAATACAAGGACAAAGCGAAAAATAATGCGGTGGGCATCCGAGCGCAGATAAGTCTCTTGCCGCAGCCTTCAACCAGCCCCCCATCTGCCGACCGCTCACACCCCAGAGGCTTGCTCGGACTGTCCGTCTGCTGGAGCCACGCCGAGGCTTTGGCTTCGGCAGTCACCCCAGCCAGCCTCACAAATCCTGATCCGTGAAGTTGGGCTGAGTCTGCGAGGAGCCCCTCGCCCGCCCTGAAGGGCACCCTCTCCCCCGCCACCGGGGGGAAGGGGTGAGGGGCGCACGCAAATTCCCTGGCTTGTCTCGGGCCAAGCGCACGGCCCAGGAGTTCCAAGTCTGGACGTGCCATTCGAACCACATTTGCTACCCCCGTGTCTGTGCCATATCCCCCTCTAAACCCCCTGTATACCCCTCCTAAGCCCCCTCTATTCTAATACAGGGGGCTTAGAGGGGGTATACTGGGGGTATACAGGGGGTTTAGAGGGGGATATGGGGATGGGATGGAATACGGTGAGTATCCCTCGGCACCCGGCGCTATGGCCAGTCGTATAACATAGTCGTACTACATCGCTTCGTGTGCCGCCCGGGAAGAGAGCAGGAGCGGGCAGGTCGCTGGCCGTGGTGTTCCCGTTCATGGGCGAAGAAATTCCGTGCCTCTGAGCCCCTCTCGATCATAGATTTCCGTCATGAGTGCGAACTCCTCACTTACCCGCCGTGCATTTCTCGAAAAGGCTGCCACCGTTACCGCCATCGGTTTCGCCGCGCCGCACCTTGCGGCCGCTGGGCAACCGCCTGGCGGGTCCAGGCCCGGCCCTAACAGCCGCATCCATGTCGGCCTGATCGGTTGCGGCGGCATGGGCCGCGCGAACCTCGGCGCGTGCGCGAGCCAGCCGGATGTTGTCGTCACCGGCGCCTGTGATGTCTGGGAGGCACGCCGCAACGCGGTGGTGCGGCAGTTCAAGGACACCTGCAAAGGCTACCGCGATTTCCGCGAGATGCTGCGGCAGCCGGACCTCGACGCGGTCATTATCGCCACCCCGCCCCATTGGCATGCGCTGATCGCCATCGCGGCCTGCGAAGCCGGGAAGGACATTTACGTTCAGAAGCCGATGACGCTGCACCTGGCGGAGAGCTTCGCCGTCCGCAACGCGGTCAGGAAGCACAACACGATCTCCCAGGTCGGCACTCAGATTCATGCCTCCGAGAACTACCGGCGCGTGGTGGAGTTGATCCGGTCCGGCAACCTCGGCCCGGTCGCCGCCGTGCGCACGTTCAACGTCATGAACCAGATGCCGGATGGCGTCGGCCACAGCCCGCCGGAGTCGGCGCCAGCCGGCCTAGATTGGGACCTCTGGTGCGGCCCGGCGCCGCTGCGCCCCTTCAACCCGATCCTCGCCAACGATTCTCACAACCACTGTTCCTGGATGGATTACAGCGGCGGTTGGACGCCGGGCATGGCGCCGCACATCATTGATCTGCCGATTTGGGCGCTGGACCTCGGCTTCCCGCTGAACACCAGCGCGGCTGGCGGGCGCTACTTCCTAAAGGACGACGGCGATGCCTACGACAACCACGAGGTCCTTTGGCAATACCCGAACGTGACCATGACCTGGATGTCCTCGCTGACCAACAGCTACGGCTTTGACTTTGAGGGTGACAACAAACCGAAGCGGCGCCTGGGGATCTATTTCCACGGCGCCAACGGCACCGTCGCCGCTAACTACGGCACGCTCAAGCTGATCCCTGAGGGCGAGAAAATGGCCGGGTTGGAAACGCCGCCCCAGTCCATTCCTTCTTCGCCCGGCCATGAGCGTGAATGGCTCGATTGCATCAAGTCCCGCCAGCAACCCTCGTGCAGCGTCTTCTATCACGTCCGCGTGGATGTTCCGATTCTGCTGAGCCTGCTCTCGCTCAAGCTGGGCCGCGCCATAAAGTTCGATCCTGCGAGCGAGAAGATTGTGGGTGATTCCGAGGCTGCCAAGGCAGCCGTCCCGCGCTATCGCGCGCCCTGGAAGTTCCCGAAGCAGTATCTGAAGAGCTAGTGCTTGATTGCACAAATAACCGATAGATGGGTCGCCGCGTGAGGGCACGCGGCCTACAGCAGGTTTGTAGGCCGCGTGCCCTCACGCGGCGATATCGCTTATCTCTGCAATCAAGCACTATATCGTTGGCGAGGGGCGGGCGCGTCAGCGGGCCTGAACGCGGAAGAAAGGGGAGGTGCCAGTGGCCGCGCCGACGCTTTGGGTGAGGACGCCGTCCACGCCGGGCTGGGCGGGGCCGCAGTTGGTCCAGAGGGCAGCGGCCGCGAGGGTGTCGGTTTGCTGAAGCTGGTAGGTCTTGCCGGCGCGGGCGGGCCAGCAGAGCTGGACCTGGCTGGCGTCGCCCAGGATGCCGGTGATCCGGAAGAGGGAGCTGGCGTCCAGGGGGCTTGTGCCGGCGAGGTACTCGGCGTAGTTGGAGGCGCCGTCGGCGTCGGCGTCATCGCCGCCCCGGGAGAGGTCGGCCGCCTGGCCGGCGGGGTGATCGAAATACGCCAGGCGCCACCAGTCGGGGATGCCGTCGGCGTCGGAATAGAGGTCCGCGATCTTGCGGACCTGAAGGCCGGAGACGCGGGCGTTGTCCACGACGGGGGTGAAGAGCACGTGCAGGTGGGAGCCGGCGACGGTGTTGGTGAAGAGGCGGGAGAGCGGCTGGTTCACGCCGCCGGCGGCAACGTAGATGTCGAAGTTGGTCAGCATCTGGGTGCCCTGGATGAAGGCATTGAAGACGCGCTGGCCGGGGCCGTTCCAATAGGTCTCGGCTTCGAGCAAGGTGGTTTCATAGACGCCGACGGGGCAATCGAACTGGTAATAGAAGCCGGCCGGGGAGGTGCTGTAGCGCTCGCGCTGATAGAGCGACTGCGCCGCGGTGCAGATGCCGGCGATGGTGTTATTGAGAAAGCCGGTGGTGCCGCCCACATAACCGAAGGAGCCCAGCGCGTAAGGCTGGTCGGCAAGCCAGAGGTTGCCGGCGCAGTCCGTGACACTGGAGGGATTGCCGCCGCTGATGCGCTGGAGGTAGGGGCCGGGCACGTTGAGTAAACGGACGTTCACCGAGTTGGTGGCGGAGACCCGGGCGGAGGTGTCGGTGGCACGGACGGAGAGCAGGTGGGAGCCGTTGAGGAAGTTGGAAGTGTTAAGGAGATAACTCCAGGCGCTCGTGCCTATGGCCAGCACCCAGGCGTTGGTGTCGAGGCGGAACTCGACCTTCTGGACGGCAACGTCGTCGGAGGCCGTGCCTGAAATGGTCAGGTTTCCCCCAACGACGCTCCCGTTAGTGGGCGTCAGGATTTGCACGGTGGGCGGTGTGACATCAACGTAGGTGGAGGTGCCGGTCCTGAAGCGGGCCTCGAAGCCGGCGTGGAGAGTGTTGGTGTTGGCGGCGGCTTGCGCCGTGGCGTCGAGGCGCACGGTGACGAGGGTTTGGGAAGGGAAGCCGGCGCCGCCGGGGGTGAAGGTCAGGGTGTCACCGTCCGGCGACCAGGACAAGGTGCCGCTGACGGCGGGCAGGGTCGAGAAGGCGGAGACGACGCTGCCGGTGTTCATGGGCTGGCTGAACTGGAGGATGATGGGCGCGACGGTGGCGATATTGGTAGCGTCGTGGGCGGGGAGAACCGCGGTCACGACGGGGTTGAGCGGCAGCCACTGCGAATCCGCGATGAACAGCTTGGCGGACATGGCCGGGACGGTCACGGGAGGGACGCGAGCCCCAGCGGTCACGGTGAGCGTTTCATTCGTGTCGAGGAGGTTCACCAGCGCAGTGCCCGCGGGGTAGATGGTGGGGCGGTCGGGGAGAGTTTGGGCGGAGGCGGCGGTGTTGAAAACGACAACGACCTCCTGGGTGCCCAGGCGGCGGGCATAGGCGAGGAGGCCGGGGCTGTCGTAATCACACCAGAGGTTCACATGGGAGCCGGTGAGCAGGGCGGGATAGAGACGGCGGAAGTTGTTCAGGCGGGCGACCCATTGGAAGAGGGGATGGGTCATGTTGAAGTTGTCGCCGAGGGACGGGCCTTGCTCGAAGTCGCCGTCGAACATGTCCTCACGGTCGTAGGGATCGGTATTGCCGTTGAAGGCCTGCTCGGTGCCATAGTAGAGGCAGGGGATGCCGCGGCCGGTGTAGAGAAAGACAAGGGCGATCTTGAGGCGGTCGGTGTTGTTGTTGGCCCTTGAGGAGCTGAGGAATCGGGGCTGGTCGTGGTTGTCGAGGAAGGTCACCAGCCGCATGTGGGCGCCGGGGTCGTAGTTGTTGGTAATGGCGGCGTAGCGGTTCTCGATGAGGGCCGTATTGGCGGCGGCGGCGGCGAAGACGTTGTTGATGACGAAGTAGAGCGGGTAGTCGAGCACCGAATCCAGCTTGAAGGGCCCGCCGCCCTGCGTGCCGGTGTAGGAGCCGCACTTGGCGTCGGAGCCGTCGAGGACCTCGCCGAACATGAAGAAGTTGGGCTTGCCGTTGGTAGCAGCCCAGGTGTGGATTGCGGGGCACCAATCCCGCCAGAAGCCCATCTCCGCGTGCTTGACGGTGTCCACGCGGAAGCCGTCGAAGCCGGCCTGGCCGATCCAGTAGTTGTAGATCCGGGCCATGTTGGAACGCACATAGGCGGACTCGGTGTTGAAGTCGTCCAGACCCGCCAACTCGCCAAGCTCGGCCTGGGTCGTGTTGCCGTAGTCCTGTATGGCGCCGTGGTTGTGGAACAGGTTGGTGAGGTAGGGGTTGGCGGCGTTGGTGTTGAAGGGAGCGGCATATTGGCTGGTGGTCCGGTAGCGCAGGCGGTAACCCGAGGGAGGGGCCTTGAAGCTCGCGTAGCCGCTGTCGCCGCTGTCAATAAGGTCGCCGCCGTGGTTGACGATGATGTCGTTGATGACGAGCAAGCCGCGCGCGTGGGCGGCGGCGGTGAACTGCTGAAGATCGGCCAGGGAACCCCAGTGGGGGGCGACCTGGTAGAAGTCGCGCCCGGCGTAGCCGTGAAACTCGCCGTTGGCATTCCGGACAATGGGGGAAATCCAGATGGCGGTGGCGCCGAGGGACTGGATGTAATCGAGCTTCTGTTCCAGGCCCTTGAAGTCGCCGCCGTGGACGGAGGCGCCGGAGCTGCTGCCGGGATTGTAGTTGCCTTCGGCCTTGTTGTTGGACGGGTCGCCGTCGAAGAAGCGGTCGGTGATGACGTGGTAGATGCTTTGGCCTTGCCAAAACTCAGGGTCCTGATCAGCCCGCGCCACGGTGACGAAGGAGATCATTGCGATCAATAGCCCGGCTGTCCCAAGCGGCGGGACGGATTTGGCACTAAGATTCAACGTAGCTCGACTCTAGCACGTTGAAGCTGGCAGTTAAAGATAAAACCGAGGCCACCCTCCTCAATTCTTAGCCGTGACGGAGCAGTCGGGGGGGCGCTTTCCCCCATGAACTGGGGGAACATCCAACATCCAGTGACGGCCCAAAGCCCGGCGATTGGAGGGCAGGATGAATAGTTGCGGGTTGGGCCGTGCGGGCGGTGCAATCGGGCAGGATGCCCGCGCTCCGGGGTAGGCAGGTCCTGCACGTTTGCGGGACACTTGGAGGACACGAGCCAGTGCAGCCAGCATGGCACGCTTAATGCGGCGATTTCTCTGTGGGATGACCCGGCACAGGAGCGTATGTGACAGGCGAACCATCATTTGACGTGTGAAGAAGAATTCGCAACTGACGAGAGTTGTTTTATGCCAGAACCTCGGTTTCCTGGGGCTGATGGTAATCTGTTACCTGGATGAGCTGCTGAAGCTGCCGTTGCTGGTCTTTTCCGATCATCCGTTCGCGTTTGTGCATCAACGGTCCACACTGCACATGCTGCTGGTGCTGGCTGTCTGGTTTCTGGTGAGCCGTTCGACGCGCCGGATTCTGGACCGGGTGCGCTACCTGGAGGAATTCATGCGGGTATGCGCCTGGTGCCGGCGCATCAATTTCAAGGGGGAGTGGATCTCGCTGGAGGAGTTCATGCGGCAGGGCTTTGACACCCCGACCACGCACGGGATTTGCACCGAATGCCTTCAGGAGCAGCAGGCTGCGATTGCCAAGGCCAAGCACGCGCGGAAGGCCGCGGGCACAGCCACCGCATCCTGACCTACGCCAAGGCCGACTTAATCCCCGGCGTGAGAGCGCTGCTCGCCGGCGAGCCAATGGGCTCGCGGGAGCAGGCGCCCTCGCGCCTTCGGATGCCCGCTGGCGGAGGTTCCGCTGGTTACGGGCAAGGAACGACAGCCGTCGAACGATAATACTGCTGCGCGGCCGTGTTCGTTACCGTGATTTGCCACAAGCCGCTGGGTTCGGTCACCGTGTTGGTGCCGCCCGGCAACACCGCCCATGAACTCATCGGCGCGATAACATCCGTGCTGCCCACCACGTAATACTGCGCCTGCGGCGTGCCCACAAAGGTCAGCGTGAACGTGCCGTCCTGGTTGTCCGCAATGCCTACAATCGCATTGGTCTGACTGCACACGACCAGGCTCTGCACCACCTGCTCGAGGCTGTCGCTGCTGCCCAGAAAAATCAGGTCCCCGGCATACTCCGCCGCCACCGTGTTGGTACCGACCGGCAGCGAGGCGGTGCTGGCGCTGGCAATGCCGCTGACCAGGGTATTGGTGCTGAACGGCACGCTATTGGCCAGGAACACCACGTCGCCACTTGGAGTGCCGGTGGCCGGCGGCACGGCAATCACCGTCGCGGTAAACGTCACGTTTGACCCCTCCCTCGAGGGACTCTCTGACGAAACCAGGGTGGTGGCGGAGGCCGACGGCACCACAGCCGTCACCGCGTAATCAAAGGCGCCATTCCCCGTGCCCGCGCCGTTGTAGCCCTTAATATGCAGATACCAGGCTCCTGCCGAATCAGGCACCGTTACAAGGGTGCCGCTCGACCATTGGGTTTCAGTGTCCGTCCAGACGTGTGCCGGAGAGGTGTCCCACGCATAGCGATAATACTCGACCTGCCCGGGCCCAAAGCCGTTCACTGCCGTCCAGGTAACATTGCTGCCCACCCTCGGTGCGGCCTGATCGGGAGTAATGCTGGCCGCCTCCGGCGGGACCGACAGCGTCCACCGGCTCTGCGGCGAGGAAGCCGCCGTGTTGGGCGTTGGCGAGGTCTGGTCGCTGACGGTAACGAGCAAGCCCGTATATTCCGTGTTCGGGACCAGGCCCGTCCAGATGTGCGTCGTGCCCTTGGCCCCGCTCTCGCCGGCACCGGCACGGCTGTAGTTATAGCCGGCAGAGACGCTGATGCCCGAATGCGCATCTGAGCCCGAGCCGGTCACTTGGATGCTGTCGGTCGTGATTGCGCCGAACCCCATGCTGACGTCCGTCGGCGCGGTGCCGTCGTACAGGAACGTAAACCCCGCCGCGCCGGACTCGTTCAGCGCATAGTCAACCGTGTTCACCTTGAAGTAATACAATCCGCTGACTTGCGCGCCCGGGGAAAAACTTGCGGCCGTCTGAAATACACTGGGACTGCCGCCGGAATCGCTGCCGAAGTAGTACTTGTGCCCGCGCACGCCCGAAACGCCCTCGCCGCTGCCCTGCGAATCGGCCCCTGCGGTCCAAACAAAGGTGGGCTCAGCCACCGTGTTCTGCCAGACGCCGCTCGTGACCCCTGACACCGCCAGGCTTGTCGGAGTGTTGGGCGCGGTCGCATCGGTGGTGTAGAAGGCGCAGCCGCTCAACGGCGTGCGGTCGGCGTTGGCAAAGCGCAGGTGCAACCCGTAGCCGCCGCCCCCGTTCTCCACCTTCATCACGACCCGATACCAGTTGTTTTGCGTGAGGGCGAACGGCCCATAGAAATCATTGTCGGCGGCAGCGCCACGGCCGGTTCCCAGAAAGCTGCCACGCAGAGCGCCGTTGATCCACACCTTGCAGTCATCATCGGAGCCGGCGCCCAGGTACGCGGCGCTGGTGGTCGCGCCACTGTAGTACAAATACACGGCGGCGTACGTGGTGCCATTGTCCTTGGACATGACGTTGTAAAAGGGGGCGCTCAACAGATTAACAACATCGTTGGAAGAGGTGGTCGCCTTCCACTTGGCTGTGCCGTACGAGTTCCCAAAGGCGTATCCGGCGGCCCCGTCGGCCGCGCCAGGTGCCAATTGCGTCTCGTCCACAGGGACGCCGCCGTAAGTGCCCGCGACTGAGTCGGTGTTGATGCGCGTCACGTGGTCCGCGGTCGCACCCTGGGCATAGTGCCCGAGAAAAGCCCAACTCCGAATGTTCCCGTTCGCCGTGCCGAATGGCACCGTATAGGTCACCGAGAGGGTCGGACTGGCGATCTTCCACGCCGTCCGGTAGGTGACGGCAGTCTCCTCGGCGCCCCGCAACATCACACCGTTGGGCAGGTAACAGTTAGCGCTTCCTGACCAGGTCCACGTATAACCGGTGCCATCGTCCGGATAAACAACCGTTTGAGCGGTACCGACCGCAGTGACATCGCCTCCCGCCGTAGTCCACGGCGAGCCGGCTGCCCACGTCGTGCCGCTTCCGTAAGCCCAGGGCGTGTTGATCTTGTACACGTTGATGTGCTTGGTCGCGGAGGAGCTGTAGGTGCCGGAAGCCTGGTATTGAATGTAGAATGATGCGCTGGACGCCACGCTGGACGCGGGCATGGTCGCCATATACGCGTTCGCCGCCCGGAAGATGCAGCGCGCTGGGGTCTCGGTCGTTGTGTACCAACCGGTTCTCAGGTTGCCGGTGTTGTAGCTGGCCGAATAGTAGATGGTCTGGCATCCGGACCCGGTGCCGTTGTTGGCAGACACGTTGTAAGGCCCCCAGGTCGCCGCATGGGCGGTTTCCGGAACGACTGTCAACACCGCGTCCGCGCTGACAATGGCGTCCTCCGTGTTGCTAACCAGCACCGCATAAGTGCCCGCGTTGGTTTGCTGGGCATTTGTAATCGTCAGCGTCGCCGTCGTGACGCCCCAAACATTCCCGCCATTGCTGAGGTCCGCGCCATTCCGGCTCCACTGGTAACTGAGGGGCGGATCGCCTGTGGCGACGACCGTGAAATCGAACGTGTCGCCGGGCCTGCCCGTCCGGCTCACCGGTTGAGTGGTGATGACCGGCCCGCCCGGGGGACGGTTGACTGTCAGCACCGCGTCGGCGCTCAGGACGCCGCCGCTGGCGTTGGTGACGAGCACCGAGTAAGTGCCCGCGCTCGCTTGCTGAACGTCGGTGATTGTCAGGGCCGTCGTGGTCGCGCCGGATACATTTCCCCCATCGCTGAGGTCCGCGCCATTCCGGCGCCACTGGTAACTGAGCGGCACATCGCCCGCAGCCACAACAGTGAGATTGACCGTGTCGCCGACGATGACCGTCTGGCTTACCGGTTGAGTGGTGATGGTCGGCGCGCCCGGAAGAGGGTTGACGGTCACCTGCTTGCTCACGGTGGCGCCGAACCAGGAATAGCCGTCGCGCACCATCCGCCAATCGGTCGTGTAGGTGCCATAGATGATCGGGGCGGTCATCGTGAAGTTGAAGCTATAGGTATCCCCGGGCCTGACCTCCCCCGAAATCGTGTGCCGCGTGGTCGCCGTGAACGGATCGCTCTCGCCCACTGCCCCCAATCGGAACGCACGGCCCTCCGACCACACCACGCCCCGGTTGCGGAACGTCACGCTCACGTTGTAGCTCTGCCCCACAGTCATCGTCGTGGGGATGGTGTCGCTTACATACTCGTCGGAATACTTGTCCCAGGTCGGGCTGGTGCCGAAATACTCGCAAACGCCCTTGTAGAGACCCCACTCCGCCACCGACCGGAAAAAGTTGTCGGTGAGGTAAAGCGCGTCGCGCGTGCAGTTGTCGTGGAAGGCCAGCTCGATGAGGCAAGCGGGGCGATCCGGGATGCGGATTTCGCCAAAGCCGCCCGCCGAATCCTTTACTCCTCGGTTCGACCAGCTCCCCTCTCCCGGATACGTTTCGCGGATCGCAGTAACGACGTTGTTGTTCACGGCCAGGGCAAGGTTGTAACTCGCGGTTTCGTGGGCCGGATGCTCCATTTCCGTGTCCCGGAACGTCTCCGTCCCGTTGGCCGTGCCGCCACCCCCAGCGTTGCTGTGCATCGCGATGTAGATCTCCGAACCGCGGTAGTCCGCAAACAGCGGCCGCGCCCGGATGTCGTCGCTGAGCCTCCCGGTGGCATTCTCTTCGCCGCAGTTGCCGCTGGAGTTCGCCCAGACGGAACACGGCAGCCCGTTTCCTCGCAGCCAAGAATACGCCGCCATTTTCCACCACGCCAACCCCTCATAGCTGTTGCAGCAGTTGCTCTCATTAAGCTCGCGGGGAACATGAACCGTGGCCCCATCCTGAGTAAGATACTGGTAAAGAAACTGCGCCAGCCGGATCGAGTTGCAGTCTTCCAACACAGCTTCCCCAAAACCGCAGGGGTCGGAACGCTGCCAATACCACCCGCTGCCATTCCAAAACCTTCCGTGACTGGGACCAATACAAATGTTTCTTGCGCTAAGAGACTTGCCGGCCTTTTCGATCGGCGCGGTGCCTTTCGGCGCAGGCCCCGGCTCAACCGGCTCAACCGGCCGCAGGTAGCTGCTCAGCAAACGTCGCTCCTCAGTCTCCAGCCGGATGCTGCCGTTGACATCAAACTGCCACAACGTGGCCATGACCTGTTTTAGTATCGTCGTCAGCCGGGCCTCATCCAGTTCGCTGCCGATGATGTCCCTCGAGAACGTCACTGTTGTCGTGTCGCCCTCGGTCTTCACCGCCAGAACTCTCGTGTCCGGCAGCACGCCGGAACTCAGCGCAAAGCCTTTCCCGACCTCGGAAACCGTTGGCACGGTCGCCAGCGCCTGCAGCGCCGACACCTCGTCTGTGGCGTTGGCCCGACCGAAGCCAAACGGCTCCCCCTGGTCATCCACATAAAAGACCAGGGCGGCTGAGCAGACCAGGGTATGCGCCAACATCAGGCAGACGAAGGCTGCCAGTGTGCGCAGGATGGGGTTGGAATTATTGATAACACGCGCGGATGAGTTCATAACTAAGCTCCATGCTGCCCCAAAAGACCTTGGCTGGCTAGCAAAAAACGCAGGAAACGCAAAGCGGACAAGATGCCCGCGCTCCGGTCTGTTGGCATTTCGTGCGGGACATGAACATCCAAGCTAGCCGCCCTCCAGCGCGTTCTGGCTGACACCCCCCCGGCGTGAGAGCGCTGCTCGCCGGCGAGCCAATGGGCTCGCGGGAGCAGGCGCTCTTGCGCCTTTCGGCACCAGCCTGCGGAGCTTCCGCCCGTTACGGGCAAGGAACAACGGCTGTCGAACGATAATACTGCTGCGCGGCTGTGTTCGTGACCGTGATCTGCCACAGGCCGCTCGGGTCGCTCACCGTGTTGGTACTGCCCGGCAACACCGCCCACGAACTCATCGGCGCAACCACATCCCCGCTGCCCACCACGTAATACTGCGCCTGCGGTGTGCCCACAAAGGTCAGCGTGAACGTGCCGTCCTGATTGTCCGCAATGCCCACAATCGCGTTGGTCTGACTGCACACCACCAAACTCTGAACCACCTGCTCCAGACTGTCGCTGCTGCCCAGATAGTTGCCTTGCACCGCATACTCGGCCACAACCAGGTTCGTGCCCAACGGCAGCACAGCCGTGTCCACCGCCGCGACACCGCCTACCAGCGCGTTAGTGCTGAACGGCACGGCGTTGGCCAGGAACACAACCTCCCCGCCCGGCGTGCCCACGCCGGCAGTGACCGTCGCCGTAAACGTCACGTTCGAGCCGGGCGCCGAGGGATTCTCCGAGGACGCCAGCGCGGTGGTCGTCGGCGCACCCGTGATGTCCGCCGTCGCGCTCGGCGCGCTCAACGTGTAGCTGCCGGCATCGTCGCCCGTCAGGCCCAGACCCGATATGGTCACAGCCTTGCCAGTGCCAACGTTGGCATCGTCAAAGGCGCCCGCCACCGCCGTGGTGTCCAACGTCACATCGTCCCCAGCCACAACGCCGACCAGCGCCGCGCCCCCAAGGTTCAGAGTCGCATCCGTCGTGCCGTCATACGCCTTGTTCTCGGCCTGGATTCCCGTGACGGTCAGCGTCTTGGGCGCCACGGTCAGCGCGTAGTCATAAGCGCCGTTGCCGACATCCGCGCCATTGTACCCCTTGATGTGCAAATACCACGTGCCCGCTGAACCCGGCACGGTGGCAAGGGTCCCGCTCGACCACTGCGCCTCGTCGTCAGCCCACACATGCGTCGGAGACTGGTCAAAAACATACCGGTAATACTGCACCGCGCCCGCACCGAAACCGCCCACCGCCGTCCAGACATTCGTGCTGCCGTAGGAGGGCGTCGGCGTATCGGGAGTCACACTGAACTCGCCCGGCGGCGCCGACAAGGTCCACTGGCTCTGAGGCGCAGAAGCCGCCGAGTTGGGCGTCGGCACCGCCTGGTCGCTCACAGTGACCAAAAGCCCCGTGTATTCGGTGTTCGCGGTCAGGCCGGTCCAGACGTGGCTCGTGCCCGTGGCGCCGCTGTTGCCACCGCTGTGGCTGTAGATGTAGCCCGTGGAGGCATTCACCTGCGAATGGGCGTCTGTGCCCGCGCCGGTCACCTCAATGCTCTCGGTCGTCACAGCCCCAAAGCCCATGCTCACACCCGTCGGCGCTGTCGAGTCAATGCGGATGCGCCGGTGCGCCGTGCCGGCAGCCCCCTGCCAGTTGCCCGCGTTATCCTTGCTCCGCACGTGCAGCCAATACTCGCCGCTGGCCTGCGGCCCAGCCAGCGTGTAGCTGGTAACCGTCTCCTCATGCGTCAGCGTTGTGCCCGGCTCGGTGCCCGGAACCTGATCCTGCGCGATCGCATACCCGTCCAGACCGCTGGTGGCATCCGTGGCCGCACCCCAGGTCCAGGTCAAATCCGCGGCGCTGTTATGCCAATCCGTATCACTGCTCCCGGGACTGGCCGAGCCAAAACCGCTGACCCCGTCCGGAGCCGTGCCGTCATACATAAACGTGAAAGCCGCCACGCCTGACTCGTTCAACGCGTAGTCCACCGTGTCCACCTTGAAGTAATACGTCCCGTCAGCCTGCGCTCCCGGCGCAAAGCTCACGCCTGTTTGGAAGGTATCGGGAGTGGCGCTGCCGCTGGTTCCAAAGTAATACTTCTGCCCCCGCACGCCCGAAACGCCCTCGCCGCTGCCCTGAGTATCCGCACCCGAGGTCCACGTGAATGTCGGAGCCGACACCGTGTTCTGCCAAACTCCGCTCGTCACCCCGGCAACCGCCAAACCCGCCGGCGCCCCGGGCGCGGTGGCATCGCTGGTGTAAACCGTCAACTGGCTGACCCCGGTCAGCGCCGTCCGGTTCGCGTTGGCAAACCGCGCATATACCCCGTGCCCCGTCCCGCCGTTCTCCACCTTGATCATCAGAAAGTTCCACCCGCTGTTGATCGTCACGCTGCCCCAGAAGTCTGAATCCGCCGCAGTGCCCCGTCCACCAATATGGCTGTCCACAACACTCCCGTTCCACCACACCTTGCAACTGTCATCAGACCCGATGCCCAAATACGACGCCAGCGCCGATCCCGAATTATGCACGTAGGCAGCGCAGTAGGTAACCCCGTATTCGTGATAGGTGCCGTCATTGTAGAAACAATAGCCGTTCAGGTCGCATAGATCATTGGTCGAAAGGCCCACCGCCCACGACTTGCTGTTGTAGCTGGCCGTGGCCTTGGGCCGCACATTCACCTCATCCACCAAAACCGAATTGTAGGTGCCGGAAATGTAGTCGGTGTTGATGCGCGTCGTCCGATCCGCCTCCGCCGTGCCGCCCTGGAGGTAGGACCCCAGGTAGGCCCAATTGCGGATAATGCCGTTGGTCGTGCCGGGCGGCACGCTGTAGGTAACCGACAGAGTCGGGCTGGCAATCTTCCACGCCGTCCGGTAGGTGGTGGAGGTCTCCTCAGCCCCCTTGAGCATCACCCCGTTCGGGAGATGGCAGTTGGCCCCTCCGGACCATGTCCACGTGTAGCCCGTGCCGTCAGCAGGGTAAACGACGGATTGGGACGGTGCCCCGACATCGCTGTAGTCGCCCCCGGCCGATGACCACGGCGAGCCGGCCGCCCAGGTGGTGCTGCTGCCGTAAGTCCAGGCCGTGTTGACCTTGTAAACGTTTATGTTCTTGGTAGCGCTTGTGCTGTAGGTCCCCGAACTCTGGAATTGGATATAGAACGAAGCGCTGGCGGCCAAAGACGAGGCCGGCATAGTCGCCATATAGGCATCGGCCGCGCGGAAGACGCACCGCGCCGGGGTCTCGGTGGTTGTCCACCAACCAGTCCTCAAGCTGCCAAGATTGTAGTTGGCGGAATAGTAGATGGTCTGGCAACCCGAGCCGGTGCCGTTGTTGGCGCTCACGTTGTAAGGCCCCCAGGTCGCCGTGTAAACGGGATCGCCGCCGCCCTGGGTCTTGGCGCTGGCCGTGCCAGAGTAGCCGGAGTAGCCGAGGTAAGCATCATACGCCCGGACCCGATAGTAATAGGTTGTGCCCCCGGTCAGACCGGTGCTCGAATACGAAGTAGTTCCCGCACCGAGGCTGGCGATTTCGCTCCACGGGCCCCCGCTGGCGGTGGCACGTTCAATCTTATAGGAATCCTCAAGGCCGGAGTTGTCAGTCCACGACAGGTTAATCTGGCTGGCTGAGACGGCGGTCGCCGTGAGTCCGCTGGGCGTTGAAGGGTCAACAACCCCCACCCGGTCGCACACCGCATAGAAGAACGCCGCCGCCGCGCTGTCCTGGCCGCCGGCGCTGTTGATCAGGTTGAACTCCGCCTCATTCGACACAAATAACATCTCCGCGAGACACGAAGGCGGCGTCGGCGAACACATGACGAAGTTGTTTTGCTTCACGCCGCGGCTGGTCAGGCCCAGAAACTGGATCAGCCGGTTCTGAACCTTCGTGGCCAAATCCTGGTCCGCGCCCGAATCGCCGTTGCAGTTGGTCGAACACCAATAAGTCTCGGTGCCATGCGCGGCAGGATCCGAGAAGGAATTGCAGTGGATGCACAGCGAGGCGTCCGGGTTATTCGCATTCACGATGTCGCGGCGGGTGTAGAGATCCGGATTCACATCGGTCGAGCGGGTCATCACCACGCTGCAACCCGCGGCCTGCAACAAGTCGCGCACCTTCAAGCTCACCGTCAGGTTGAAGTCGGCTTCATCCGGCCAGGTGGCGCCATTGTAGCCCAGCGCGCCGGGGTCGCTGCCCCCGTGGCCGGGGTCAATGACTACCTTGCGGCCGCTCAGCTCCAGCGCGGGAACTGAGGCCGAGCCAAGAAAGAGGATGGCGAGGATGAGTGTGGTGACGGGTTTCAGGTTCATATGTTTCATTAATTGTCGCGGTCTAGTCGCACAACGGCTGCGCCGACCTGAGTTTATCATCAGGGTAATAAGAAGCAATAAACCCATTCTTGTCAACAATAATCCGCATGCAATAACCTGCATGCGCAGGCTCGCCTTTACATGTGCAGTTCTCTTTGCTGCGAGGCTGGCCGCTCCAGGTTGACCAGCGGTTGCCCTAATCCGCTACCCTTGGGCAGCTAGCGCCGCCAATGGCGGACCGGCGGAGACGGGGCGAGCTTACAATGAAATATCCTTCAGGACGCGCAAGGTGTTGGCTTGGTTCTTCATATGATCGCCCCGCAGGAACACCAGGCGTTTATAGCGCAGCGCCCTGAGGTCGTTTGTCCAGCCGGACATGGCGGCTTCTGCGGACTCCGCATTGGAATAGTGAGTAAGGACGACCACGGCGAGATCGCGGTGGACTTGAGCCTGTTGGGCAGCTTCTTTGAGCACAAGTTCCCGGTCGCAGGGAGCCTGAAAACGATATTCCCCTATTTGCACCAGCTTGCGCGGCTTCAGAATATAGCTGAGCTGATCGGAGAAGTACTTCACTATGAAATCGGACTGCTCCTCTTCAACAAACCGCACGTTTCCTGGCGGAGAGGGCGGCATACGCGCCCAACCGATGACAGGGATTCTTGTTTTGTTCCCGCCTGCGAACACCAGATACCCGCTGTTCGTGCCCGGCGCCTTTGGCTCATACCTCACCTTTAGCGTGTGGCTTTGGTCGCTCTTTAGGTCGTAGTTCTCGCCCTTGATAACACGGAACGGGGCTGAAACCGTGGCCTTACCTTTGAGGCTGGCGGCACCGGTGTTCTGGATCTTAAGAGTCAGGATGCGATCTCTGCCCACGCCGACCAATCCAAAATCCAGTATGCTCGGCGAATGGGCAATCTGCGGGCCACCCCTATTAGAACTGGCGACTGACGTGGTTGGTGAGGAAAAAGCGGCTCGGGACCCTGCCGCTGCAAAACACAGCAACAACCCCACACCTGCGTACCGAATTCCGCCGTAAACCTTGTTCATAGTGGGCTCCCCGTGACCACGCGCACGCCACGTAATCCCGATGTGCCAATCCACTCTACACGCAAGCAGACGAGATGGCAATGCGGGTGAGTACGAATGCGGGCGCGTGGAAATACGTAGGCCGGCAACAAGTCCCCGGCGCAAGACCGCCTGCAGCCAAATGGCCGCGTTTGGCTCGCTGTGCCCGCCCTGCTCTGCCGTGATAGCAGGAACGGCGAACCCGCCTGCTGCGAAGGGAACTATTACTGCCGGCTCACCGCAAAGGCGCAGCGAAACAAGACCGACCTTGACGACTGCCGCCACGCGGCGGCATATTATTGGAAGAAACCGCAGGCGCAGGAGCGGCTGCGTTAAGATTGAGCGCAAGGGTCCGGTGGCGAGTGCCGTCGGAGGACAAACCTGGATGGTCGGGCCGCCATCCGAACAACTGGACTGGTCTGCGGCGATGAGGCTGCTTTCACAGCGCCCCATGGCCGCGAGCCAAAAACGCACACAAGCATGTCTGACTTCTTTCAAACCGGCGCTATTGCCACCCTGCACCGGCTGGGGCGCCCCGACGTGGCGCGGCTCGAACAGGAGCTGGAGAGATTCTCGGAGGAAGCGCCGATGGCCCTGGTGCTGCCCTGCCATATCAGGGAACTCGGCACGCGCGCGCTGAGACTGATAGTGCGCGAGCTCAAGAGCGTTAATTATATCAAGCAGATCGTTGTGGGGATTGACGGAGCAACGCGGGCGAGGGACTACTGCAAAGCCCGGGAGTTCTTCCGTCAACTGCCGCAACGCCCGATGCTGCTTTGGAACGACGGCCCGCGCATGACGTCGCTATTCCAGAAGCTCGAGGAGGCCGAGTTGAACGCCGGCCCGGGCGGCAAAGGGCGCAATGTCTGGATATGCTTCGGCTACGTGCTTGCCAGCGAACAGGCGCGGATGGTGGTGGTTCACGACTGCGACATCATCACGTATAGCCGGGAACTGCTGGCCCGCCTGGCGTACCCCGTGGCACATCCCAGCCTGGGCTTCGATTTCTGCAAGGGCTACTACGCCCGTGTCACCGACCAGCTCAACGGCCGCGTGATGCGACTGCTGGTGACGCCGCTGTTGCGCGCGCTCAAGGGCATCCTCGGGCACCATCCTTACCTCGTTTACATGGATACCTTCCGGTATCCGCTGGCGGGCGAGTTTTCGATGGATGCGGATCTCGTGCGCCGCGTGCGTATTCCGCATGACTGGGCGCTGGAGGTAGGGACACTGGCGGAAGTGTTTCGAAACGCCGCCCCCCGCGCCATCTGCCAGTCTGAGTTATGCGAGAACTACGACCACAAACATCAAGAAGTATCGGCGCGCGACCCGGACAAGGGCTTGAACAAGATGGCGGTGGACATCGCCAAGTCCTTCTTTCGCCGGATGGCGGCGGAGGGCATCAAGCTTGACACCGGCCTCTTCGACACTCTGCTAAGCGCCTATTTGCGCCAGGCCGAGGAAACCCTGCGGTTTTACGGTGCCGATGCCGCCGTCAATGGCCTGTCGTTCCCAAGGCACGAGGAGGAGAAGGCCGTAACGACCTTCGTGCACAGCATTCAGATCGCTGGGAAGGCGTTCCTGGACAATCCGCTGTCGTCGCCGCTCATCCCCAACTGGAACAGCATCCAATCCGCCTCGCCCAGATTCCTGGAGGAATTGAACACGGCCGTGCGGCTGGACAATGGGGTTTGAAGCCCCCAATCCGTCACGTCGCCTGAACGGGGGGGCCCGGTCCATGACGCCGCGCATTCTCGAATGCCTACAGCGTCTCTACGGCGCGGAAACCGCTGCGCTGGCGGGGCGGCGTGTGTCTGCTCTGATCGAGCACTGGCGTCGGCTCATGCCACGCGTGCCGGACCGCATTGCCCAACCTCTCACCGAGCGCGATGCCCTGCTCATCTCCTACGCCGACCAGGTGCGCGCGCAGGACCAGGCGCCAATGCAAACGCTGGCGGCCTTCTGTGAGGCGCACCTGCGCGAGGCGGTCAGCGGTGTCCATATCCTGCCGTTCTACCCTTCCTCGTCGGACGACGGCTTCGCGGTAAAGAACTACTTCGCAGTGGACCCGGCTTTGGGCACATGGAATGACGTGGCGCGCCTCGGGCAATCGTTTGATTTGATGTTCGACGCCGTCGTCAACCATCTTTCAGCGGGGGCAGACTGGTTCCGGCGGTTCCAGTGCGACGAACCGCAATTCCGGGATTTCTTTGTGACAATCGAGGGGCGTCCGGACCTGTCGCAGGTCGTGCGCCCGCGCGCGCTGCCGCTGCTGACGGAGTTTCCGACCGCGCGCGGCCCCCGCCGGGTTTGGACCACGTTCAGCGCGGACCAGGTGGACCTCAACTTCCAGAATCCGCGCGTGCTGCTGGCGGTGCTGAAGGCGCTGCTGTTTTATGCGGCCCGGGGAGCGCGGTTCATCCGGCTTGACGCCATCGCCTTTCTCTGGAAGGAAATCGGGACGCCCTGTCTGCACCAGCCGCAGACGCACGCCATCGTCCAGCTCATGCGCGCGGCGCTGGACGAGGCAGCCCCACGCGTCCGGCTCATCACGGAAACCAACGTGCCGCACGCTGAGAATGTCTCTTACTTCGGAAACGGTGCCAACGAAGCGCAACTGGTCTATAACTTCGCCCTGCCGCCGCTCGTGCTGCATAGCTTTGCCGCTGGAAACGCGGTTAAGCTCACCGGCTGGGCGCAGTCGCTGATGCTGCCATCGGACCGTGTGACCTTCTTCAACTTCCTGGCCTCGCACGACGGCATCGGCCTGAACCCGGCGCGGGGCATTCTGAGCGATGCAGAGATTGACGCGTTGGGAAAGCGCACCCTGGCACAC
>Ga0209201_1001592_pt1 | contig 25387 bp, 21 predicted proteins | sample AD_UKC055_MetaG_FD_184411 | JGI IMG/M metagenome (GOLD analysis project Ga0209201, IMG submission 184411) | Active sludge microbial communities of municipal wastewater-treating anaerobic digesters from USA - AD_UKC055_MetaG (SPAdes) (version 2) | ecosystem: Engineered > Bioreactor > Anaerobic >...
ACGGACAAAATCGCCTGCAGCGCCCACCCCTCCCCTGGATGTGGGTCGCCGCGATGGCGCTGTGGCTGGGCACGGCGCTCCTGGGCCTCTACGAGATTGCGCTGCTGCGCGACGTGTTGCTGCGCGCGTACCTGCGCTTTGGTCCGCCCTCCTCACAGCTGCTGGCGCAGGCGGAGGCGTTGGGCAGCTGGGGGGTGTTCTTCATGGGGGGGGTGTGGGTGGCCCTGGTCATCGGCGGCGGGGAGTATCACTACCATCACGTCGGGCAACGCGCTTCCTGGCGACTCTTCGCCTGGACAGTGCTCGCCCAACTGGTGTTGCTGACGCTGCCGCTACTGGCGTGACAAAAACAGAAGGACGCGCTTATGAGAAAAATTCTTGAGGTTCTCAGTCCCTATCTCGAAGACGCCATCAAGATGGTCGTCATCCTCTTCGCCGTCGTCGCCGTGCTCATCTTCATCGGACAGAAATCGCTCGCGGTGTTCTACCGCTATCCGCTGGATTACGGGGAAGCGCCGCTGGTGGATCAGGCGATGCGACTGGCGCAAGGACAACCCCTCTATCGCCGCGATCTCGCGACGCCGCCTTACACGGTTTCCAACTACCCGCCGCTCTATCCCCTCGTGTTGACGCCGTTCGTCGCGCTGTTCGGGCCGGCGTTCTGGCCAGGTCGGCTGATCTCGACGCTCGGGGCGCTGGCGACGGCGTACTTCATCGGGCGCATCGTGCAGGGGCAGACGGGGGATCGCACCGCCGGGCGTGTGGCCGGCGTGCTGTTCCTGGCGATCCCCTACGTGGGGAGCTGGTCCTCGCTGGCGCGGGTGGATTTGCTCGCCCTGGCGCTGAGCATGGCAGGACTGGTGGTGCTCACGCAGCACGGCGACACGCGCAAAGGTCTGATTGAGGGAGCGCTGCTGCTGGTCGCGGCAATGTACACGCGACAATCCTACGGGCTGGCCGCGCCACTTGCCGCCTGCGTGTGGACGTGGCGCCGCTACGGTTGGCGGCGCGCGGCGACCCTCGTCGCGCTCATCGGCGGCGTGGGCCTGATCCTGCTCCTGGGGCTCAATCTGGCGACGGGCGGCGGCTTCGTCTTCAACATCGTCAACGCGAATGTCAATCCCTACCGCATGGACAATCTCCTGCGCAACTGGCGCGACGTGCGCGACACATTGCCGATCCTGCTGGCATTGGGCGTGACAGGCATGGGACTTTGCGTCTACTGGCTTCTGGCTACGCGAAAGAACCTCCCCCCGCAATCTGCCCCCGGCTGGATGATGGCGGGTCCCTACCTGCTGGGAGCGGCCCTTTCGGCGCTCACCGTCGGCAAGGTCGGCTCCAATGTCAACTACCTGCTGGAGCTGGCCGCAGCTCTCAGCATGACAGCGGGCCTCTGGATGGCAGGGCATGCCCTCCCCTGGGCCGAAATCTCGCCCACGGCCCGGCGGCTCATCCGCAACGGGATGATAGCGCTCGTGATCGTGCAATTGGGTTTCATGATGCGCGGCACGCTGCTAGGACCGGTGCAAGACCTCAAGGTGCGCCGTCAGCCAGAACGCCGGCTGGAGGATCTGTTCTGGGAAGTGAAACGCACCCCCGATCCCATTCTCGCGGATGAGTTCATGGGGATGCTCACCCTCAACGGTAGGACGCTCTACCTGCAGCCCTTCGAGATGACGCAACTGGCGAATGCCGGGCTGTGGGATCAGACGCCCCTGCTGGAAAGCATCCGCGCGCAGGAATTCTCCATGATCATGATCCATCACTTCATGAACTATCCGGTTTACACCGAGCGCTGGACGCCGGAGATGCTGGACGCCATCCTCACTTATTACATCGCCGATGAGTGGGCAGGGGAAAGCGTCATCTTTCGCCCCAGAGATGCCGCCGTGCATCCAAGCCGGACGCTCACCGCCTGCGCCCACGCGCCCTGGCGCTTGCCGGGCAGCGCCGATTTTGGCGTCTGGTGGCTCACGCAAAGCCTCATCTTCATGAGTGAGGGCTTCGAGGGGACCGCGCCGGTGTACGCGGTCGCCGATGGGGTGCTGATGCGGCCAGGCGATTGGGTCGGCGCGGTCGCCATCCTGCATGACGATCCCCTGCGCCCGGGCCAGAAGGTTTGGACCTACTACGATGGGATGGCTTCGGCCTGGGGAGAGCGCTCGTATGTGGCGGCGGAGTTCCCACCGGGCTCAGAAGGGATCCCCGTCAAACAAGGGCAGCTGCTCGGCTATCAGGGAACCTGGCACAAGCCGGGAATGTCCATCTGGCCCCACGTCACCTTTGGCGTGGCCGAGCCGCTGCATGCGGATGGCGGGTTCCCCCTGCACCTGCTGACCGGGCAAGCGCCGAGCGATCCAGAGGACCCTCACACCTTCCTCGATCCGTCTCCCTACCTGGAAACGGCCATTTCCAGCCCGATCATGGGAACCCCGGTGTGGTTCCCCCTGCACTGTCTGGGAACGGCGCGGTGACGCGACACGCGACAAGCCTCAACGGAGGACGAAAATGAGCCTCGGCATGGAGAAGAAACAGGATTTTCGGCTGGTAGCGCTCGCGGTAGGACTGTGGCTCCTCACCGTGGTGCTGACGTTTTACGCCATCGTCAACCTGCTTGAGGTGTTGATGCGCGTTTACGCCGCGTTTTGGGCCGACGGCGGGTTCTATTCACCGGCGACCCAGGCGGCCATAGGGCTGCGACAGTTCCTGCTACTGCCGCTGGGATTTCTCGGTGTGGCGATAACGATCGGCGGGGCAGAATATCACCGCGAGCACTTCAACACGCGCCAGTCCTGGCGGCTGTTTGCGCGCACGCTGGGAGTGCAGCTCGGCCTGCTGCTGTTGGGGGTTTTTATCTAAGAACAAAATATCCTTCCCCAAAATTGAGGGCGGCCAGGCCTCAAGTCGGTATCTCCATACCCTTCGGAAAACGGGGATAGCAGGCAGTAAAGGTCGTGCCGCGCTCCGGCGAGGACTCAAATGTCACTTCGCCGTTGAGATACCGCTCGCTCAGCAGCCTCATGCTGTAAGTGCCCAGGCCGCGCCCCCGCCCCTTGGTGGAAAAGGAACGCTGGAAGACCTGCAGCTGCACGGCTTCCGGCATAAAGGAAGCATTGTGCACGGTAAAGAAAACTGTGTCGGCGTCGCCCCCACAGGTGAGGGTCACCTCTTCCCCAGGCGGCGAGGCCTCCAACGCATTCTTGAGCATGTTCCCCAACACACGTCCCACCAGGGTCGGATCGCTGATGAACTCTACCGATTCAGCCTCAGGAGCAAGGCGCAAGAGGCATTCTTGAGCCGCGGGATGATGCTGGTAAAGCTCCAGCGCTTGCCGCGACAGCGCGAGCGTTTCCACACGCTGCCAGCTCACCTCCAGCGCGCCGTTTTCCGCCGCAAGCAGATCGCGCTGCGAACGAATTTCCTGCACCAATTGCTGCGCCGACGCATAGACGAGATTCAACAAATCGGGTGTGCAGTGCCGTTCATCCGTCAGCAACAGTTCCGCGGCGCTCTGCACGGCCCCGACCGTGTTGAGAACGTCATGAAAGAAAATGCGCTCCAACGCCTGCCGACGCCGTTCATGGGCAATATCCATCACCGCGAAGATGATCAACGGCTCATCGTTCAGGGTCATCGGCGTAGACCAGACCCGCAAGTCCAGCGCCTCGATGGCGTCATTCCGGCGCCGCGCGATCGAACACTCCTCAACTGCCTGATTGCCCAACAAAGACGATTGAATCGCCCGAACTGCGCCGCATTGACGGCAAAAGCGCGTCGTCCCACAACCGCCGGCCCTTTCAAAAGCGTGGATGCAATACAACACCTCGCCAGGCCGTGCACCCAAAATCTCCTGCAAGTTCTCGACGCCGGCAATGTGCAACATCGGCGCGTTGGCGTAAAGAATCTGGCGGTAGGAATTGAGCACCATGACCGCGACCGGCATGGCGTCCAGAATTGTGTACAAGAATTCATGCGCGCCCAGGTCCGCCAGCTGCTGCCCCAAAAGCTCAAGGGATGCGCGTTCGGCGGGCGCGAACTCAGTCTCCACACCCACGGTTTCCAAAATTACGCCTCCTCCAGGCAAAACAGGGGACTCTTACCCTTGCGCCTCACCCATCAAATGCTGATCGAACCAGCGGCGGATATGCTTGAGCCGGGCGATGCGCCGATCGGTCCGACCGCCACGCGACAGGCCATGAGATTCCTCCGGGAAGATCACCAACTCCGCTTCCACGCCTGCGTGCTTCAGCGCCGTGAAGAGCTGCTGTCCCTGCTCGAGGGCGCACCGCATATCGCGCTCGCTGTGCATGACCAGCGTCGGCGTTTTGGCATTGCCGAGATAGCGCAGCGGCGAACAGGCCCACAGGTTTTCGATGCTAACGTAGGGCGGCTGATCCCCAAACGGCTCCTGGAAAGTCCAGTTGAAATCGCTCGTGCCCCACATGCTGATGAGATTGCTCACACAGCGCTGCGCCACCGCCGCCTGGAAGCGCGTCGTGTGCCCGATGATCCAGGCCGTCATATAGCCGCCGTAGCTGCCGCCGGTGACCCCCATCCGCTCCGGGTCTATGTACGGCAGCGCGGCGACGTAATCCGCCCAGGCCATCAGGTCGTCATAGTCCACCGTGCCCCACGCGCCCCAAATCGCCTTCGCGTGCGCCTCGCCGTACCCTTGTCCGCCGCGCGGATTGCAGAAGTAGACGATGTAGCCCTGTGCCGCGAGATAGTAGAACTCGTGCATGAAGCTGTAGCCATACTGCAACAGCGGCCCGCCGTGAATTTCCATAATGGAGGGGTAGCGCTTCTCCGGGTCGAAATCCGGCGGGGTGAGAATCCAGCCCTGGAGGTCATTGCCGGCCGGTCCCTTGAACCAAACTTCCTCAATCTCGCCAAGCGTCACCTCACGCAGCCATTTGGCATTGAGCGCGGTCAGCTGCCAGGTCTCGCGGGAAGCCACATCCAGCGTCCACACCTGCACCGGGTCGCGGAAGGTGCTGCGCAGATAGGCCAGCCGCGTCTGCGCCGCGTCGAAACTCCACGCGCCCACCGCTTCGGAGCCGGCGATCACCGGCTCGAGCGCGCCGTCCTCTACCCGCACGGCGTAAAGTCCCACGCCGCCGTAGCGAGAAGCCTGCGCGTAAAGCCGCGTCCCATCGTGTGACCAGACCGGCGGCATCAGCAGCGCCTCAGCCGTGTCGGTGAGCGTCGCCGCCATGAAGGTAAGGTCGTGCGCCGCCGTCAGACAACGCGGCGGCGCATTCCCCTCGACGGGAACGAGCCACAGCCGCTCGTTCTGCCACCAATCCTTCGGACTGGCCTGCCCCACATAGGCGATCGTCCGTCCATCCGGCGACCAGCTCAGCGTGAGCTTCTCCCCCGGCGGCGTCTCGAGCTTGCGCAGCTCTCCCCCGGCGGCAGGGATGACGAACAGGTCCACCAACCCCGGCTCGCGGTCAGGGTCAGGCGCGTGATTGGAGAAGAAGGCAATGGACGCGCCATCCGGCGACCAACGCGGGCTGACCTCATCATGAATTTCGCCGTCGGTCAACTGCCGCGCCTTGCCGGTCACCGCATCCACCACCCAGATGTGCCAGCGCTCCTGGGGCAGATAGCCCGCGCCATCGAGCGTGTAGAACAGGCGGGTGATGCGCCGCGCCACGACGCCAAGCTGCTTCTGCTTTTCATCCTTCTCGCGCTCGGCAACTTCGGCGTCCTGCTTGCGGAACTGACACACCAGCGATTTGCCGTCAGGCGACCATTCGAAGCTGTCAAAATCGCCGCGCAGCGAGGTCAACTGCCGCGCTTCGCCGCCCCCAAAGGGCAGGATGTAGAGCTGCGGCTGCGTCGCCTCGCCCCGGTTGGAGAGAAAGGCGATGCGGGCGCCGTCGGGCGACCAGCGAGGGGAACTGTCCACATGCTTGCCAAAGGTGAACTGATACGGTTTGCCGCCCTCCGTCGGCGCGATCCAGAGATGCGCGGTTTTCTTTTGCGTCTCTGGGTCCACCTGCTGGACCGCATACACCACGTGCTTGCCATCCGGCGAGATCTCGGCGTAAGTCACCGTCTCCAGACGATACAAATCCCGCGCTCGAACGAACCGTTTCTTGGCCATAGTCAATCTCCTTGTGCAGAAAATAGGTGAGGGGTGATGGATGAAGGGCAGATCCTTCCCCATTACTCATTGCCCCCTTATTCACCCCACTTCAAAACCACCGTCTTGATCTCGAAAGGCCGAAAATCCAGAGGGATGCGCCCCTGCTCACAGGCGAGCGCGGTCTCCGGCTCCTCCAGCATGTTCGTTTGCGTCGCCGCCGCGACGGGCAGGCTCGTCTCCAAAATGCAGCGGGTGGCGGTGCGCTTGGATTCGTAAAGCCGCACGACGATGTTCGGTGAGCTATCCTCGGCGGGTTTGACCGTCTCCAGGATCACGTTCGGCGCGCTGAGCGTGAAGAGCGAGCGTCTTCCGCCCGCTCCCTCGATGACGGTCAGGGGCACGTTGAGCTCGTAGGCCTCGCGGATCACGTCGCTCTCGAAGAAACTGCCGTTCCAGGCATAGAATGCGTAGGTGAAGCGCTGCTCGCCCCGATCAGCGCGCATGTCAGGGGCCAACGCCGCCTTGAGCAGCGTGAGGTTGAAGGTGTTGCCGGTCACGTCCAGGCCGTATTTGGAATCGTTGAGCAGCGCGACGCCGCGCCCCTCCTCCAGCAACGCCGACCATTTGTGCGCCGATACCTCGAAGCGGTCGGCGTCGAAGGGGCGCGAGGCATGGGTCGGCCGACGCAGATGGCCGAACTGAATCTCATGGACGGCCTCGTCGGCGTGAATGGTCACCGGAAAGGCGACTTTGAGCAGCTTGTGGCGTTCCTGCCAGTCCACGACCGTCTCGAACTCCAGGCGGCGACTACCGCGGCGCAGGCGCATCACCTGCGTGAGCGTCGAATCATGCAGCGTCCGGGTCAGGCGCAACGCGGCGAACAGCGGCCCGGCGGCGAGCACCTCGAGGCGCGCCTCACGGGAGAGCTCCACCGGCGCAGCCTTGACCATGCTGTCAATATCCCAGGCGTCGAACCAGGTTGGCACGTCCTTGTAAAGGTGGAAGACGTTGCAGGGTCCGGCAGCGAGCTCCCGCCCGGCCTCTTTATCGAAGAGGCTCACGATTTCGCCCGCCCCGTTGAATTCGACCCGCAGGAACTCATTCTCCAACAGGCGCGGCTCGGCTCGAAGCGCGGCAGTCTCCGGCAACGCCAGCTCCGCCGGCGTGAACGTCGCCCACCCGCAGGGGGGAACGGCGACTTCGGCCCACGTCTGCCCCTCGAAACGCTGCCCCGGCGCGTCAGCCAGGCTCTCAGGCAGCGGCACGAGCGCCTGACGCGCCCACGACAGGGAATTGAAGACCGTCACGCCGGGCGCGGGCCGGGTCAAACTGCGCGCCGCCTGCCGCGCGATCTCCGTCGCCGTTGCGAGCACGGCAGCGTGCTGCTGTTCGGCTTCCGCATACACCCGCGCGATCGAGGAACCGGGGAGAATGTCGTGGAATTGATTGAGCAGCACCGTCTTCCACGCCGCATCGAGCCGCGCCAACGGCAGGTCGAAATGCGTCAGGACGCGGGCCAGGCTGCCCCAGAACTCCGCCTCGCGCAGCGCGAGCTCACAACGCCGGTTGTTGCGCTTGGTCCGCGCCTGCGAGGTGTAGGTGCCGCGGTGCGCCTGGAAGTAGAGCTCGCCCACGTAGCGGCGTCGGGGTCCGCCGCGCGCTTCCAGCGCCTCGAAAAACGCCAGCGGCGACGTCATCCGCACGCGGGGCGCCCCCTCCAGATCGCGGGCGCGGCGAGCAAATTCGATGTGCTCACGGGTCGGGCCGCCGCCGCCATCACCCCACCCGAAAGGCAACATCAGCCCGGCGGTGTCCAGCTGCTGCGCGCGGTTGCGCCAGGCGTCCACAAGAGGCGCTGGCGAGGTCTCATAGCCGTAGCCGTGGAAAACGTGCGCGATGACCTCCGAGCCGTCAATGCCCTCCCAGATGAACTCGTTGTAGGGAAAGGGATCGCCGCCGTTGTAGGCCCAGAAGAGCTTCTGCGTGCCAAAATACTGGATCCCGCAGCCGCGCAGGATCTGCGGCAGCGCGCCGGAATAGCCGAAGACGTCCGGTTCCCAGAACAACACCGCCTCTACACCAAATTCCTCGCGGAAGAAACGCTTACCGTGGATGAACTGGCGGATGAGGCTTTCGCCGCCCGTGAGGTTGGTGTCCGGCTCCACCCACGTGCCGCCCTCGACGATGATCTGTCCGGCGCGTACTTTCTCCTTGAAGCGCGCGTAGAGCTCCGGGTAACGCTCCGCGAGCATCCGATAAAGGTGCGCCTGGCTCTGCAGGAAAACGTAGTCGGGATACTCGTCCATCAACGCGAGCTGATTGGCGATGGTGCGTCCCATCTTGCGTTCGGTCTCCTGGAGGGGCCACAGCCACGCCACATCGAGGTGCGCATGTCCAAAGGCGATGAGTTCCGGCGCGGTGCTGCCGTTGACGCATGACAGCAGCGGTGCCAGCCGTTCCCGGCCCGCCTGCGCCAGGCGCAACCGCTCCGCGCGCGGCGCTTCGAGGTCCACGATCAAGGTCACTTCCTGCAGGGCGCGATCGAGCTCCACGACCCGCAGCGAGGAGGGGTCCAGCTTCTCCCGCAGCTCCCAGAGCGTTTGCACATCGAGCGCGAGCTGAAACAGCGTCTCCTCCCACACGCCGAAAGTGGAATGCCCCACGGTGCATTGCGTCGGGCCGGGTTCGGGGACGGTTTCCACGCCGTAGGGGACCGGCTCGCCGCCGACGGTGATGGGGCCGTGTCCGGCGTAGCTCTCGGCAAGGAGGGCATAGCTCGCGCCGAGGACGCTTTCCCGCGCCAGGGTCAGCGCCGGGTGCGCCCAATCGCGCGCGCCCGCCGGCTGCGCGTTGATCCAGATCAGGCTCTCGCCGCCCGTGTCCAGACAGAGCACCGTCCGTTCGCCCGCCGCTTCCGCCGGCAGGGTGACGGCGCCGCGGAACCAACCGTATTCCCATTTGGCGCCCCAGGAGACGCCGGGAGGCATGGGGCGGAAGGGCCCGGCTTGTGCGGCCTCAACCGTGAGCGCCTCGAGGGTCGTGAATCCCTCCAGCGGGACTTCCCCAAGAGGGGAATACCACAGGTCCCGCAGCACCTTACGCCAGTTCTCGATCCGCCGCCGCCATTCGGGAGTCAAAGCCATGTAGTCTCCTTGGGATGGGTGAGGGGTAATGGGGCAATGGGGCAATGGGGTAATGGGTGAAGGGTAATGGGTGAAGGGTAATGGGGAAAAGATTACTTCTTACTTCCTACTCCCCTATTCCCCCACTCCCCTGCTCCCTTTACACCGGCAACAACAGCCCCACGCCAAAACTGAGGGCATTCATCACCAGGCTCAACAGCAACAGCGTCGGGAAAGTCGCCTCACGGCGCAGGGGCAGGTACAGCAACAGCGCTTCGACCAGCCAGATTCCCACTTCCGCCAAGATGAGCGTTGGCCAGAGCTCACTCGCCGCCAGGGCCCACAAGAGCGGCTGCGTGAGGAGGTTCACTGCCACGCCCAGGGTGAGCCACTGGTCGAGCGACCTGTCCCCCCGGCGCGCGTAGACGAACAGCACCGCCACCTCCAGGAGCACCGTCAACGCCACCGTGGGCATGGCCACCAGGCCGATGAGGCATCCTATGGCTGAAATACCCCATGTGGCGATGAAAAGCCAGGGCGAAGGGACGGCATCCTTCCCACCGCGGGCGCTCCAGATAATCCACAATACCAGCAATGGCAGGAGGAAGGTCACCGTCCCCAGCAGCAACAACGCTCTCCAAGGGCCGTTGAAGCCGGCGCCGACCGTCGCCTGTTCCTTGACCTGCAAGGAAGTCGGCTCAATGGTGACGGTATAACGCGCCTGGAAAGCCTGCTTGGAAAAGACATGGCTCTCACGGGTGACGCCGTCGGAGAAACGGACGCGCAAACGGAAGTAGTCAGCATAGCCATAGGCCAGCGAATGGCAGCTGCGCGCCTGACACGCGAACCCCTGCGGGCCGATTTCCGGCAGCGGTTGCGCATCGGCGCAAGAGGGGTCGGTGCATTCGTACAACACGGCTTCGACAATGTCGGGTTGGACATCGGTCGCCGCCACGAAGGTAAAATCCATCGCAGGCTTGGGGCCCATGTCCGCGCGCGCCGGCAGCGCTATCCCGCTCAGCAGCAGTCCGACCGTCACGCCGATCACCACCCAGAGCGATCTATGCTTCATGGAAAGAAAGCCTCCTCGTATAAAATAGTCTCTGAAAATAGCGAGTCAACGCGTAAGCGAATGAGCGAATCTCAGAATCACTTGCGTCGCAAATGTAACGCAGCCTTCAGGCTGCGCTCAAGCCGCCCGCCCCAGAATGAATTCCGGGGCTGACAGGTCAAGTTCGCTGAAGCGAGCTCCCCAACACCGCGCTTCAGCGCGGTTGGCTGGTGTCAAGCTGGGGATTCTATCCCCAGCCAAACTGCTCACGCCTCACCACTCACATTCTCTTGGTTGTATAGTGTGCGCCAGCACATGGCGTCTCAGGAGCAACATGCCTCTCGGCCCTTATCATACCTGCACCTGCGATTCACGCAACTGCACGTTGCAGTAACTGAACCGTAACCGCGTTGGAACCCCACTTCAGGTTGAGTTATGGTATGGTAAGCGTGCGTTGAAGGTACAACGCCCAGCCCAAGCCCTGTAAAAGATAAGCGTATGCACTGGATTTTGACCGTTCCAGCCGATTTCTCGCTGAAAGAGCTCCTCCAACGCTCCCGTTGGCTGCTCCTGCCGCCGTTTTCCCCCTGCAGGATTCCTGAATGCCTGGAGCGGGTGGAGCGGTTGAGCTCGGGGCAGACAACAGCGGTGAACATCACCCAGACGCCGGCGGGCCTGCAAATTCAGCTAGAGCTGCACCTCAACGCCGCAGAAATCGAGGAGCTGAGCCAGAAGACCTGGCGGATGTTGCGCCTGGGCGAAACGTTCACGCCCTTCCTGGAGCGCGCCCGCGAGGATGCGGACCTCCAGGCCGCGATCCGCCAGGGGGTGCGCTTTCTGCGCGGGGCCGATTTCTTCGAGGACCTGCTCAAAGCGCTCCTGCTCGCGGAAATGCCCCTGAACAACGCCGCGCAACGCCTGGCGCAACTCGTGGATAGATTGGGGGATCCGCTCCCGGCCAATCCAACCCGCCATGCGCTGCCGACCGCCGGGCAGGTGTTGGCCCAGGAGGAAATCACCCAACGCATCCTCGGAGCGGAACGGGGAGCGACGATCCTGCACGCAGCGCGTTATTACCAGAACCATGACCAGCAGCTGGAACGCCTCCTCGTCACGCTCCCGCCGTTGCCCGACTTGCTGACGCAGCTGAATCAGATCCCGGGGATGACCCACAGCGCACGCGCCTATTTGCTGCTGGCGCTGGGCCGCTACGAATGCGTTCCCACCACCCCCGATCTGGCGACCCGGCGCGAGGTGGCCCGCTTTGACCAATGGCAACCCTGGGGTGGATTGGTGTACTGGCTCGAACATGCGCCGCAGTGATTTCCACTGCGCACGGTGTAAAGTATGGAAAAAGATCAATGGAAGCCCTAAAATTTCCCGATGGAGGACAGACTGAAGCCACATTGACGCTGCTGCGGGATCTCATCCACAATCAGCGCCTCGCGTTGGGCCAGCAGCAGCTCTCTCTCGACGAGCTCGAAATGCACCTGGCGACCTGGGAGGAGATGCTGCACCAGCTCCAGCGCCATGCGGCCCTCGACCGCAACGCCAGGCTGGGCCTGCTCTATGAGGCCAGCCAGGCGTTGGCCCAGTCCATTGATTGGGAAGAGACCGTGCAAAATGTGATGGACCTCGTCATTCGAGTGACCGGGGCCGAGCGCGGCATGGTCATGTTGGTGGAAGACGGGACGTGGCGGGTCCTGATCAGCCGCACCGACAAAGGCCTGCCCTTCGACGAAGGCGAAGTGCAATTCAGTCACAGCATCATCCAGCAAATGATCGCCCAGGGGCGAGCCCTGCTCACGAACAACGCGCAGCGCGACCCGCGCTTTAGCAGCAGCGAGAGCATCATCGCCTACGGACTGCGCTCGATCCTCTGCGCGCCGCTCATGGTTCAGGGAGAGCTGCTCGGCGCCCTGTATCTGGAAAATCGCATGAAGTCCGGCATCTTTTCGCCAGACGATCTGGCGACGCTGGCCGCCTTTGCCAATCAAGCCGCCCTCGCGCTGGCCAATGCCCGCGCCCATCAGCAGACGTCACACGCGCTGCTGCGCAGTGTGCGCGAATTACGGGTGCTGCAGGAGATGGCGCGGGATCTCAATTCCAACTTCAACCACAGCAGCGTGATGGAACACAGCGTGCGTTGGGTCACGACAGCGATCGAGGCTGAGTCCGGCGCGCTGGGGCTGTTGGCGGAGGAGGGGCTGCGATGGGTAGCGTGCCTCGGCGAGAGCGAGCCGGATTCTAACGCGGCGTGGCAGGCGTTGCGCCAACGTCGGCCCGATTTCACCCCGCACCGCCTGCTCCTGCCCTTGCTACGCGAAGAGCGCCCCCTCGGAATTTTCTGGCTGCAGGCGAGCAAGCGCCCTTTCACGGAGGAAGAATATCAGTTCGCCGTACGGCTCGCGGACACGGCCGCCATCGCCATCGAGAACGCGCGGCTCTACGAGGCACTTGTCCACGCTGACCAGGCCAAAAATGAGTTCGTCTCGCTGGTGTCGCACGAGCTCCGCACGCCGATGACCTCCATTCGCGGGTACACGGACATGCTCCGCAAGGGCGTCGTCGGCCCGCTGACGCCGCAACAGCAAGAATTCATGGACGTTATCAGCCGGAATGTGGAGCGGATGCGCATCATGGTCAGCGATCTGCTCGATATTTCCCGCATGGAGAGTGGGAAACTGCGCCTCAAACCGGTTTCCACGTCGCTCAAGGCGGCGGTGGAAGAGGCCGTGCGGATCGTCCAGGAGCAGCTGCAGAGCAAACAGCAATTTCTCATCACCGACATCCCCGACTCGCTGCCACCCGTCTACGCCGATCCCGACCGCCTCGCCCAGGTGCTCATCAATCTGCTGGACAACGCCGTCAAATACACGCCCGCCCGCGGCACCATCGCCGTGCGGGCGAAGCGCCATGAAAAAGAGCCGGGGTTTATCCACTGCGCCGTGATGGACAACGGCATCGGAATCAGTCCAGAAGATCAACAGCGGCTGTTCACCAAGTTCTTCCGCTCCGAGAACCCCACCATCCGTGAGCAAACGGGGACGGGATTGGGGCTGGCCATCGTCAGGAATCTGGTGGAAATGCATGGCGGCAACATGTGGGTAGAAAGCACGTTGGGCGTCGGGAGCGTCTTCCATTTCACCCTGCCGGAAGCGCCGCCGGAAGAACCGACAGGGGAAACCGTGGAAGGAAATTCGGGCGAGGGGACGCCTCACCCCTGAGGCGCCAGGGCTCCCGGTTTCCATGTCGCGTCGGGAGCGCTTCCCTTCTCGCCGCCCCTTGCAAGCCCTTCAGCGGCCACGCCACCAATCCTTGCGCGAGCGCGGGTCCATCGCGGCCCCCCCATCCCGAATCACGACGCGGATCTCCGTAGTCGTGGCCCGTCCAAACGGCTGACTGCCATACAGCGCCGGCAGCTCGGTGCGCCCGGCGGCGTCCAATTGCCGATAGAGCTCCAACAGAGACGGTTCCACACACACATTTTCCACGTAGACGGTATAGCCCAACAGGTGATCGCCCCGCGTGTAGTTAATGGCAATCCGCTGTTCGCTCGCGTAGATCACCAGCACCTGATAGCCCTGCGGATCAATCCGGTAGCCGCTCTCCGGCACGTGCAGAACCTCGCCCTCACCTACCTCCATGCCGAGCATGGTGACGGGCCAGTCTGTGATCGGCTCACCCCAACCGTGATAGAGGCGATACACGTTGGGGAAGTTCGGCACGCGCTGATCGCTAAACAGAGCGGGGAATTGTGGCGCGTTAGGATCCGCGTCGCCGCCGTAATCCACCAACCCGCGGTAAGCGTCCGTGAGTTCATAGCCCAACAGACCCAGATTGTAGCCGGGGTCGTTCTCGGCGTCGGGATTGTGCGGATTGTCCACTGAAAGCGCGGCATACCTCACGTCGGGGATCGGCTCACAGGCCAGACTGTAATTGGAAAGAGCGAGAGGCAAATAGATAAAGCTCTCCACCGTCTCGGTGAGAGGCTCAGCGGTGAAGGCGCGAGGGACAGGGTGAGCCCAGGCCCGTTCAGGCAACCCCAGTCCGCCCCACAAGATCACGCCTCCGGCCGCCATCAATACCAGGATCACGCTCAGGCGTCGGGGCAAGGGGTACGAGGCCAGGGGATCATGAGTGGCACTCAAAGCGCGGTCTCCAACGGCACAGACGTCGGCAGGCCCTCACGGACTTGAGCGATCGCGCGCGCGTTGTCCTCGAGGCGCATGATCGCCGGGATGAAAAACCCGGCCACACCCAAGAGAATCTGCATCCCGCCCCCCACCAGGAACAGCGTGCGCGCCCCCACGGCGTCGGCGAAGGGACCGGCCAACGCCATGCTCACAGGCAACATGCCGGCACTCAGGCTGCCGACCACGGTGAAAACACGCCCCTGCACTTCCGGCGCCACAGCCCCCTGCATTACCGCCATGAGCGAGCCATTGCAGAGTGAATTCATCACGCCGCCGAAAAACAGCCCGCCGAGCGCCATGGGGAACAGGGACGCGGGAGTGACGCCAACGACCAGGAAGCCCAGCCCCAGACCGACGATGCCCACCATACATGTGAGCATCCGGCGCTTGAAGCCCCCAAACAGCGTCAGAAGCAACCCGCCGCCGAGGAGGCCCACTCCCCACGCCGATTCCAGCCAGCCGAGTTGCAGCGCCTCGCCCTTGAAGTGAGTCGTGACGTAGATCGGCAGCAGCTGCATCGCCGGCGACGCGAAGAAGTTGATCAGCATCGCCAGGAGGCAAATACCCAACAGCCCCTTCCAGCCCCAGATGTACCGCAGGCCACTCTGGACGTCTGTCCACAAGCCCCTGAAAGGGGAGCTTGTCCCCGTCGCTTCGCCAGCAGAACGCTGCGGTTGTGGGATGGCGATGAAAGCCAGCGGCAAAATCGCCAGCAACGCGGTGACGACGTCAATCGCCATCACCCCGTGCAACGGCAGGAGCGTCAGCAGCAGGGCGCCCAGGGGCGGCGCGACGATGTTCAACGCGCCAAAGAGCGTTTGATTCATGCCCGCCACCCGCGCCAGCTGCTCTTTGGGCACCATCAGCGAGGTCGAAGACTGCATCGCCGGCCAATGGAAGACCCCGCCCAGCGAACGCGCGATCATAATGAGGTAGATGTGCCAGATGCGGATGTTGCCCGACCAGAAAAGGTAGACGACCCCCACGGAGAGCAACGCGATGCAACCGTCGGCAATTATCAGCACGCGGCGGCGATTCCAACGGTCCACCAGCGCCCCCGCAAACGGTCCCAAGAGCACTTCGGGCAACAACGCGGCGAGTGTCGCCGTCGCCAGAGTCGTCGCCGAGCCGGTGGTCTCGGTCACCCACCAGACGAGCGCAAATTGCGCCAGACGACTCCCCAACAGGGACAGCGCCTGCCCCGTCCAAATGGTAAAAAACGACGCCGCCCACCCCCCACGCTTTTGCTTCACGGAGTACCTCGAAGATTCACATTGATGTTTTTAACTTATTGGATAGAAGGCGCGGAAACTGACATAATCTTAATATCAATTTTAATTTTGTCAATGCCGCGTTTAAATACCGCATTTAAGGGGAGCGCTTCACAGAGGGCACCTGACGTCAGAGATACCATACTCGCTCAAGAGCTACGTGCAGCGCATCGCGGAAGGCCACCCCCTCCAGCGCCAGGAGCCGCCGCTTCATCTGAACGCCTCCCTGGTAGCCTCCCAGTGCGCCATCGGAGCGCACGGCCCGATGACAGGGGATGACCAGGGGGAAGGGATTGCGCGCCAGCGCGTTGCCCACGGCTCGCCCGGCACCGGGCGTCCCCAAATGCACCGCCATCCGTCCATAGGTGCTCACCCACCCGCGCGGGATTGCCGCTTCCGCCAGCAGCACGCGCCGCTGAAAATCGCCACACCGCTCCAGCGTCAGCAGCGCCAGGTCGAAAGTGACCGCCTCTCCCGCAAGAAAAGCCTGCAGGCGCGCGCCCAGTTCCACGATGGCCGGGGGAGCGGCAGGCGAGGTCGTCCTCACGGCCGGGGAGGCCGCGCCGGGGAGAAAGATCTGCCCCACCCGCACGCCGGCCACGGCCTCCTCCCAGCCGATGCACAATTCGCCGAATGCCGTCGGCACGCCGTACCCTTCCAGCGGCGGAAGTCCGCCTCTCACGCTCACAGAATGGCCCATCCGACCCCCAACTCATGCAATTTGGCCGCCGTCGGCACGCCGGTGACTTTGTCCCTACGGTCACCTCGTAAATTCAGTGAGAGGCGGCGCAGGAGTGAAGCGACGACCTCTCTCGCCACGACCTGTCGCCTTCCTTCCTGAATGCTCAAGCAGTCTTCGAAATGTCCCATACTTCAGCGTAGGGATGGGGAAGAAGATCTTTGAGCTTGACCACTCGATCTTCACCTAATATCACTTCGGTGTTTTCGTAGTTCGTGCTATCAATCTGATACATGAACTCTCTACACCTGCCGCATGGAGGCAAAACAACCCCTTCCCCCCAAACGGCGACGATTTGCGCAATACTGGTCTCACCGGCGGTGATCATCGCCGCGATGGCGCTATGCTCAGCGCAGAAGCCAATGCCGCTTCCCACATCAATGCACACGCCGAAGAAAAGATTCCCTTCTGAAGTCAGCAAGGCACAGGCGACATCGCCCGCCGAGTTATCATTGGATAGTTTTCTGGGATAGAGGACCGTCCTGGCCTTTTCGATCATTTGAAGGGCAGTCAGCCTTTCCATGGACTTCATTCCTTGTCAAAACGCATCATGAAGGCGGCGAGTGAGCCCGCGCCTTGGCACCTGAGAATCACCCTCGCCACCGAAGGCGGTATCTGCCCAGCTGCCGGTTGGACGGCGTTTACTTTATCTGCGAGCGAATCGCACTTTTGCCTCGGTCACTACGACAAACTGATCAGGCAGGCGCTCCGCATAATTTCGGAGCAGCCGCCGAAGAACCTCTATTTTCGTAGTGGCCCGTTCATCATCAAGCCGTAGGAGAATCACACCCCGATGAGGTTGTCCTTCCCTATAAATCTTCTCCCCAAAGTCCTTATCATTGGTTATCAGGATCCAATTCTCCATAAAGGCCTTCTGGATGATGGCGTCGTCGTCCAAACCGCGCGCCTCATCGTATACGGAGCAGACTTCATGTTTTTGCTCCCGCAGCCATTCCGCAATGGCGGGTCCGGTGCACTCATCTATGAGGAAACGCATTTATGCCGGCTCCATGGCTAATGGCATAAACACCGTACTTTCCAACGCTTTAGTTGCAAACAGAATGCAGGCTTGAATATCCTCGTAGGTAAGGCCCCGATACTCCTGAAGAATCTCATCAGTCGTCTCACCATGCGCTAACAAATTCAGGATGTATTCAACCGTCAGCCGCGTTCCACGGATGACAGGTTTTCCAACCATAACCTTGGGATCAACGGTAATCCGCTCCAGCAATTGTGTGTCCTTCATCACATTACATTTCCTCCGTTTGTGTCAGGGTTGCGCCCAACGGCTTGCAGACATACCTCCAAGCGCATTTCCCCACCGCCGGCACGCGCCGAAGGCATAGACCTTCAAAAAAACATTAAAGTACTGGGATAACCAACGCTTGTGCAATTTTTTCCATAAGTTCCTCCTGATTTGCGTATCGAGCCTTCTCGCTAATCCAGAATTACGCCCAACGGATGAATTCACCTTCGCGCAGCTGCAGGGAATATCTTACCCCCTCATTATAAAAGTAGACGTGCGGACCGTCAATGGGCAGCCACGATAAGTTTCTGAGGCGGCGCCTCCACGCCCCGCCGTGAACCATGCCCCTCGTGTCAGGGCGCGGCCCTCTGACACCTGCGGCTTACCGGTCTTTGAGCACCGGCACCGGCACGAGGCGCAGCACCTCGCCAAGCATGTCGTCGGTCGCCCCGCGCCGCAACCACAGCTCGGGATCCAAGATCAGCCGATGCCCCAGCGCCGGGCGTACGAAACTCTTAACGTCATCCGGCAAGACATACTCCCGCCCCTGGATCGCCGCCCACGCGCGCGCCAGCTTGAGCAGCGCCAGCGAGCCGCGCGGACTCGCGCCCACGGCGACCTGCCGGTGCTTCCGGGTGACCGCCACGAGCTCGACCATGTAATGCTCCACGTCGGGATCCACGTAGACCTGCTCCACGAGCTGCCGCATTGCCAGGAGCTCTTCAGCCGTCGTCACTGCCTGGAGCGGGACGACATCGCTGCCGCGCGCGCGCCGCCGTCGCAGGATCTCCTGCTCCTCCTCGATCGTCGGGTAGCCCACCGACAATTTCATGATGAAGCGATCGAGCTGCGCTTCGGGCAGGGGAAATGTGCCCTCGTATTCGATGGGATTTTGGGTGGCGATGACCAGAAAGGGCTGCGGCAGCGGCAGGGTCTCGCCCTCCAACGTGACCTGATACTCCTGCATCGCTTCCAGCAACGCCGATTGGGTCTTGGGGGACGCGCGGTTGATTTCATCCGCCAGGATGATGTGAGCGAAAATCGGTCCCCGCCGCAGGACAAAGCGGTTGGCGTTCCGATCATAGACGTAACCGCCGGTGATGTCGCCGGGCAGCAGATCAGGCGTGAACTGGATGCGTTTGAAGTCCAGCCCCAGCGCCGTCGCAAAACTCGACGCGATCAGCGTCTTTGCCAGGCCGGGGTAATCCTCCAGCAACACGTGTCCGCCGGAAGAGAGGATCGCCGCCAGCAACCGCGTCAACAGCTCCCGCTTGCCGATGATGGCCTTTTCGACTTCGGCAAGGACGCGCGCGCTCCAGGTTCGCACAGCGTGAATTTCAAGGGTCATGCCATCCTCCAAAAGGAAAATCGTCCCGCCCCGGAATAATAGGGCGCCGCCGTCCACGGAATGAATGCCGCGTCTACCCCACCCCGGAATGGAATTCCGGGTCTGATACGTCAAGCCCGCTGAAGCGTGCTCCCCAAACAGCGCGCTTCAGCGCGGTTGCCTGCGTCAGGCTGGGGATTCCATCCCCAGCCGCCAAACAATGCGCTTCAGCGCCATTCATAACCAGATGGTCCTCCAGGGGACGAAAATGCCGCCCCTATTCGCCCAGACCCCGCAGGACGTAGCCCAACCCCAGCACGGCGGTCAACGCCAGGAACAACGCCACCCCGAAGCTGAGCTGCACGCGAAGGCGTGACGCCGCCAGCGCCACACTCAGGCCGATCCCACAGACCAGCGCCAGCTGCCGGAGGTGCTCACGCACCAGCTCACGTTCGTTTTCGACGCGGGCAATGCTCGCCAGCTGGGCATTGAAAGCCTCCAAATCCCAGGCGGCCAGCGCGGCAGTCATGCCCACCAGCAGCCAGCCGATGCCGACTCCCAGCCAGATCCCCAGGGCAATCCCGCCAACGCAGAGTGCAAAAGCCGCTCCCGCCAGGCGCGTGCGTTCCGCCACCACGCTCCATAAAGCGCCAAGCGCCAGCAATCCGAGCGGCAACGCCGTGACGCCCCGCAACAGCGCGCCGACCGCCGGCGCCCCAACCGCCAGCGCTACCGCGCCCCAAAAGATCCGCCGCGTCAGCCTCATGGCGCCCTCCCCACCCATGGCCCGCCCCGCACCGCGCGCGCGACTGTGGCGTGAAGGCTCTCGTCCAGCGACCGCTGCACCTGCCAATCCGCGACGGCAATCCCTCCCTGACGCAGCTGCTGCAATAGCAGCCGCCGCTCCAATTGCGCCAGCCGGATCGCCACGGGCAACAACGGATCGGCGGGCAGATGCGCCACTTCAAACGCCACCGGATCGGGGCTGACCACCAACACCGCATAGCCGTGCGCACGGAGGCGAAAGAGCATCCCCAGATCGTCACTCTGCAGCGGGCTGATGAAGATGAGCTGCGAGCGGGGCGGGAAAAGCCGCGCGGGGAAAAAATCCAGGCTGGCGAAGACCTGACTGTCGCCGGGGCCGGCATTCGCCAGCGCGCGCAGAATGTGCTCCCGCTGCACGCGCCCATAACCGGGGAAAACCCACTCGATGCCGCGCCCGTAGAGCAGCAAGCCCACCCGATGCCCGTCGCGCAACAGCGATTCCGCCAGCGCCGCGGTCGCCTGCACACCATACTCCAGCAGCGAAATCCCCTCCATCTCAAAAACGCTCTGCCGACGCACATCCAAAATCAGGCCGACGTCGGCCGTGCGCTCCTGCTCGAATTCGGTAGTGTAGGGACGATCGGGACGCCGCGCCATGGCGCGCCAGTTCACGCGGCGGAGGGGGTCGCCGGGCTGATATTCCCGCACACCAAAGAAATCCACCCCTACCCCGCTCTGTCGCGAGGGGATGGGGCCCGCAAATCCCAGCGTGCGCCGCGGGCGGATTTCCAGCGAGCGCAGCCTCGGCGCGCGCGGCATGATGCTGAACCCACCGTACGCCGGCAGCCGCGCCGCGCGCCGGAACAGGCCCAACGTCTCGCTCACGGCGACCAGGACGCTTTGGAACTCGTAGCTGCCGCGCGGCGCTTCCACGACGTATTCCAGATGGGTCGCGGCGCCCGCCGGCAGCGCGACGAGCTGCTCCGTCTCCCCGGCCAGCACGCGCAGGCGCTCCGGCAGCGCATCGCGCACCTCCAGCAGCGCGGTTTCTGGCCCCGTGTTGACCAGGTGCAGGCCCACGGTGATGCACTCGCCCTCCTGCGCGGCGAGGGGACGCACGTCGCGGTAGGCGCGCACGGCGATCTCCTCCGGCATCCTCAGCAACGCCGCGCCCACATAGATCAACAAGGGGATGAGCAAGAGAAGAAAACGGCCATCCAGCGCGGCCAGCCCGGCGGCCAGCAACGCGAAAATGAGAAGTCCCGCCAGCAAGACGCGGTTCACGGCTCCTCCTGCGGCGATGACCCCGGCGCGTCCGCCTCGAGCGCGGCTTCGAGGTAGTCCAGCATCGCCTCCACCTCGCCGATGACTTCGGGCTGTGGCCGATGTCCGCGCCAGGGCCACAACCTGGGAAGCGCGGCCCCGCGGCGCAACGTGCCCCGTCCCAGCGCGGCGCGCAAATAGGCATCCAGCGGCGGGGGAAGCTCGAGCGTCCCCTCGCGCACCTGCAGGCGCACTTCGCCCGGCGTGCAACGCTGCCGGTACGCCAACACCGCCACCGCCGTGTCCCCGATGTGACGCGCCAGCCCGTCCCGGGAATAGACACCGCGGCGGGTCAGGCGCAGCCAGCGCAGCCATTCCGAAACCCGTCCGCCGGCATCGGGGGTCGCACGGGCAGTCGGCGGCGGGGCGACGCTGCCCGCCAGTAGCCGCAACGCCACCAGCAAGGTGCCCAGCACCAGCGCCCCCCAGATCACGGGCTGCGGCAGGCTCTCAAAGACGCGCCCCACGAGCCACAGGAAATACGCCAGGGGGACGACCACCAGCTCACGGATCCAGGCGCGCCACCACCAGGCCAGCAACGCCGCCAGCGGCAATCCCAGCGCCGCCGCGAGCCACCAGAATACCGGAGGGGACTTCTTCATCGGACTCCCCGGCAGGCGGAGACGATGGCGCTCAGACTGGCGATAGCGCGTTGCTCGTCCAGCGCGCCCGGCGCGCGCCTGCCGTAGCGCGCCGCCTCGAAGAGCTGCACCAGCTCCATCACCGGCGCCTGAGGCAGCCCCAGGCGCTGCAGCTGCAGTTCAAACTCCCGCGCGGTCATCGCGTCCTGCCGCTGCACGCCGCGCGTCGTCGCCACCACCCGCTCCATTTCGGCGTAACAGCGGATGACGATGGCGCGCAGGTCGCCGCCCTCCCGCAGGGCCTCGAGCGCGACCCCGGCCTCCTGCGCCAGCAATTCGAGCGGCGCCGGCTGCGGTTGATGGCGTTGCCAAAGCATCCACAGGCCGCCGCCCACCACGGCGATCGCCAACAGCGCGATCCCCCCACTCACCGACCAGACCACCCATCCCGCAGGGGCCGAAAACGTGTCCCCTGCCAGCGCGTCAGCCTGGGGAATCGCGGATTCTTCAGCGAGCGGCTCCTGCGACTCAAAGGGAGGGCGCTCCGCGTTCTGGATCGCCCGTGCCAGGAGAAAAAGCATCCCCACGGACACCATGCCCCGCAGGACGCGCCGTCGCAAGCGCCGATCGACCAGCGCCACGATGAGCGCCAACGGCGCGAGCACCAGGGCGATCAACACCAGCAGCCGCACCGCGACGAACAACCACTCCGCGCGCAGCTCGCCCTCGTAGGTTTCAAACCGCAGGAGCCACGAGAAATCGAGCGCCAACGGGCGTCCCGAGGTCAACGTGAGGGTGCGCAAGGCGCCGGCGAGCAGCAAAAGCGCCGCCAGCGCCGCGCAGAGCACTCCGAAGCGTTGCAGTTTTCGACGATGAGCCACGTCTCCCTACACGCGCGTGCGATCATCCTGACGCGCCAGGAATGCGAATCGCGCTCACACGAACAGCGGCGCCATGCCCTGCGCTTCGACCAACGCCGCCATCTCCGCCGCGGTAGGACGTCGTTCGAAGCGCGCCGCCGCGTCCAGCACCAGCGGCAGCAGGTGAATGTCGCCCACGGTGTTGAGAAAGACACGCGCGTCGCCTAGCACCCAGTGAACGGCCTGGTCAATGGCTGCCGGCGCCTCCAACGGCTGATACCAGGTGCTCCGATTGCGCGCCGTGTCCGCCGGCCAGGGGCGCCGGCAGAGCGATTTGATGGTCTGTACGGCGACGTTGCGGCTGGCGCAGACGGCCAGCAGCGCCTCAAAATCGGCGGCGTACTGCGGATTCTGCATCAGCACGTAGTTGTAGGGCAGCAAAACTGTGTCAAAGTCGAAGCGTTCGAGGCTGCGCAGGTGCATCCGCGGCGCGACCAGCTCATGGCCGGTGACTCCCAGGAAGCGCACGATCCCCTGATCGCGGGCCTGGATGAAGGCCTGCAGCGCGCCGTCAGGCCCCATCGCCGTCTGCCAGTCCTGCTCGGTGATGAGGACGTGCATCTGCCAGAGATCAATGTGATCGGTCTGCAGCAGTTGCAGCGAGGTCTCCAGCTCCGCCCAGGCGCCCTCGTACGTGCGCTGTTCCGTCTTGGTCGCCAGGAAGAATTCATCGCGGTGCTCGCGCATCCATGGCCCGATGCGCAGTTCCGCCTGACCGTAGGAATGGGCGGTGTCAATGTGATTGACGCCGTAGCGCAACAGCAGCGCGAGGACCTGATCCGCCTCTTCCTGCGTCACATTGCCGAGCGCCGCCGCCCCAAAGAGCGTGCGCGTGCTCATGTGTCCCGTGCGTCCGAAGCCCTTCTTTTCAATCATCTGTAACCCCCTTCAAAATAGAGAGCAGTGAACCGTGAGAAGAGAGTCGTCGTAGCCTGCGAGCACGACTCACCACTCACATTTTCGTCCCCGATGGGGTGCGCCAGCACCTGGCGTCTTCTTCGAAAATGGCCCCGAATGAACACGAATTTCACGAATAAAATTAGAAATTCCTGGCCCCCGGGGCTGCTACGTCCTCAAACACCGCGCTTCAGCGCGGTTGGCTCGTGTCAGGCTGGGGATTCCATCCCCAGCCGCAGCGGTGAGCTGTTGCAGCCTCTGCTCACGGGCTATGGCTCACAGGGTAACTGTTCAGCCACTGACTAAAAAACGCAAGATTTCCTGGCGACTGTTGAAGATTGAGAATCAATTTTTGCCCCCTATCCCCTGGCCCCTTCCCCCCGTGCGCGGGGGGAAGGGGAACTTTTTTTTTGTGGGGTTTTGCAAGCGGGCTACGCCCGCCTGCAAAACCCCCTTATTTTTTCTCCCCTCCCCAACGGCGCAAACGCCGTTGGGGAGGGGGCAGGGGGTGGGGCAAAAGCTACAGCTTACAAAGGTTCATCCATCGCAGCTACCTGGCGCCAAGCTGAACAATGACCGCACATTTTCATGCTTGAATGATGTGCGCCAGCACATGCCAACTCCTTGGAGATCGTCCCTCACCCATACTTCCGAATGTACTCCTCTGCCTTCTGCACCAGCGTCCGGTCGCCGATGAAGAGCGCCGTGCGTTGGTGCAAATCCGTGGGAACGATGTCCAGGATGTTCTGCATCCCATCCGAGGCGTAGCCGCCCGCGTTAGTCGCAATGACCCCCAGGGGCGCGGCCTCGTAGAGCAGGCGCAATTTGGGACGCGGCCTGTCAGGGTCGGCATAGCTCAAGGGATAGTAGAAGACGCCGCCATGCAGCAGGTTGCGGTGGAAATCCGACACCAGCGAGCCGACGTAGCGCGACGAGAGCTCCGCCGGCGGCTCCTCCGGCTCCATCCCCTGCAGGTAACGGTGGAACCGCTGCACACCGGGACTCCAGTAGCGCTCATATGCGATGTTGGCGCTGCTGTAATGGGGCTGTGCGGGCATGTGAATGTCCGGATGCGAGAGCAAGAACTCGCCGAGATCCGGCTCTAAGGTAAAGCCATGCACCCCATTGCCGGCCGTGTAGACCAGCATGGTGCTCGAACCGTAAAGGACATAGCCCGCGGCGACCATGTCCCGCCCCGGTTGCAGGCAATCTTCCACTACCCCCGGCACCCCCAGCGGTGATTTGCGGCGATAGATCGAGAAGATCGTCCCCACGCTCACGTTCGCCGCGATGTTGGAAGAGCCATCCACGGGGTCGAAGATGAGCACGTACTTGCCTCCCGCCATAGCGGGGTTGCCGGGCACGATGCTGACGATGCTTTCGAGCTCCTCCGTCGCCATGATACCCACGCGCCCGGTGTAGCTGTTCATGCGGATGAAGGTCTCATTGGCGAAGACGTCCAGCCGCATCTGCTCCTCACCCTGAACGTTGACGGTGCCCGCCTTGCCGATGATGTCGCCCAGGCCAGCGCGACGAATTTCGCGTGAGATAATTTTGGCCGCCAGGGCAATGTCGTAGAGGAGATTGGTGAACGTTCCCGTCGCTTCGGGGTAGGCGCGTTCCTGCTCCAGAATGTGCTGTTCCATGGTGATGATTTTGGAAAACATAGGTGGGCCTCCTGCGAAAATGGCCTCGAATGAACCCGAATTTCACGAATCAGATTAGAAATGGGTGTAATCACGCTTATCTTTAGCCCTTGACATACTGGGAGAAATGTGACATAGTGGGTCTCCACAGCACACCCAGGAGGCTCACAATGGAAACAGAATTCCAATCCCCCGATCAAATTGACGTA
>Ga0209201_1001602_pt1 | contig 25218 bp, 30 predicted proteins | sample AD_UKC055_MetaG_FD_184411 | JGI IMG/M metagenome (GOLD analysis project Ga0209201, IMG submission 184411) | Active sludge microbial communities of municipal wastewater-treating anaerobic digesters from USA - AD_UKC055_MetaG (SPAdes) (version 2) | ecosystem: Engineered > Bioreactor > Anaerobic >...
TTTATAGGTGAGAAATGTCTTGTCCTTGTTTGCAAGCAGGACCATGCCCCTGTCGTAATCGAAATATTTCTCGAGGGTAACCATCACGGTTCTGAGAAGCTTATTGATATCGAGTTCGGTGGATATGGCCTGTCCGATCTCCTGAATGAGCTCCGCATCTCTGAACCGTTTATCGGATTCGGCCAGCAGCTGCTCAGCAGCATGTCCCTGGTACTGAACCTGGCTCCTGAGGCGATCGATTTCAGATCTGTTGACATAGTATGAGAAACAGTAGATTGCTGCAAGAAAAGCAAAAAACCAGGTGACAAGAGCCGGTGGGGACAACACAAGAGCAAGGAGAATACTTATGAACAACCCCGCGAGCAGCAAGATATTCCGTATCTGCTTGAACTTGATATATATCGTTTCTTCCCATGATATGATATACCTGCAATACGTGAATCCATCATGAATACATTCTTTGTGCTCGACCTTGGCGAATTCGCCGGTGAACGGGATAGCAACCGCCTCCATAAACCCATAGCGGTTCTGACATTGATACGGCTTCTCCTCGACCCCGGAATTCAGGGTGTATACGGCCTCCACCGAATTTGAAGACAGGCTCTTGATAGATATGTTTGTTCCTTTCGTCAATTTTGAGCCGATTTTCCCCAGAAGCGCATATGCCATTGAAGGGTTCAGCATGCTGAAGACATACTGCCGGATTGTACCGAGTGATGCTGAGGATGCCCCATAACGGCCGACTTCACGAGCGATGTTCCTTTTTCCTGTGAGCTTGTTGAGAATCTCATGAAACCGGTCGGACTGTTCCTGCGTGTACCAGAAACCGTCATCATCCACCTCGGATCTGGAAATGCCTGCATAATCGAGAAGCTGGTTTATATCGATATCATTCCGGTTATTCTTGATATACTCTAGGTAGGTCCTGAGTATTCTGATGTGATACAAACGATCCTGAGTTTTCTTGGCATTTTCCATAGTATCACGGTGTGCACTCTTGTATGACCCAATATTTTCTCACCATGTTCACTCAAGCAACATTACGCGAGAGCATATTGAGTACTTAAGAATACCCACCAGTGACTATCGGTTATTCCTGTGAAAAAAATTATTAAGAAATGTATGGAGTGATCTCAGTGCTCATTTCTCAAAAGCTTGGTCTTCAGATAATGGATGATGAATTTTGTCATGCGGAATTTCGCCTTTGCCTTGAGATGTTCTGAATAGTCATCGCCGTATTGAGAACTGAGAGTCCAGAGGTTGTATTTCTTATCATAATTGATCTTCATGGTGTCGGCACAGGCGACGGGATAGACGAGTATGGGTACCGTTTCGGTGCCATATATCCTTCCGATCGAGTTCACTGCTCTGTCGAGAACCTCACGGGACATCTCCTCCCCATCGACCACGAGGATTTTTATGCTGTTCAAGAGATCGGAGAGATTTACTCCAAGGTCGGAAAGGTCGATAAGGAAGAAAGCCCGCGTCTCTCCTTCACGCACCAGTTTTTTAAGAGAGTACTTCCTCTTGAGTCCGGCTTTTGAATAAGCTTCTTCGAGAGATTTCGATTCGACAGAATGCTTCTCTAAGCAGAATGCCTTTATCATGAGCCCGCCCGAAACTTTGTCATACCATTCTGACAGTTCGTCAACGTCCTTATCAGATCCTTCCAGTATTTCCCATCCGGCGGGAAGAGCACAGTCCGAACCAAGCGGGAAATTATAGTAGGCGAACTGGTCCATTGAACATCCTTGCGGGTTCTTCAGATCCCTGCAGAACCCCCCGAAGAAATAGTCGGGGAATCGGTTATCCGGCCTGAAATAAAAGATCATGTAATCCATGCCGATAGAAGGCATGCGGTAGAGCCCGTCGAAGTAATTGAGGATATGATTGAGAACAAAAAGACCTGTGCGCTTCCTGCCCATGGGTTTCGCTGCGAGGTGATGTATCATCCATGTACGCTCATAGGCTTTGATGATGGAGACATGCCCGAAAACTACCCCGTTTCGTTGATAGGTGAAATTCGCAAACACTTCCGGGCTGTCGTGATACAGTGAATCGTATGTTTTCTTGAAAATTTCGTTGTACCGGCTCAGTGACTCGTATTTCTTGGGATAAATAAACCCTGACTCAAAGAAGAACTGCCACAGCGCCTCCATGTTGATTTCTCTCGACACGTTTGCATGGACGTCGCTTGCTTTGCTGAGGATGTCAAAAAATTTGTTATAGGTGACCATATCCATATCGATAATGGCTATGCCGAAATACTTTGCATTATTTTTCTGCTTCAGTCCGTAAACAACCCGTATATCGCACATCAACTTGAAATCGCCGGAGAAAAGGAGGCTTGCACCGTGGATTATCAGGCCGGGAATCAGAAGAGACTGATCCGCAGTTTCCGATACAGAGAATCCTGTCTGGGTTATGTCGAATATCTCATATGAAACCGTTTTGCCGTTCAAGGGATGTGAAAAGACTATTTTCGGCGTCGGTACGAGGTTCAATCTGGGATTGCGGTACTTCCGTTTCTTGTAAACTCTCTGCTGGTCTTGATAAGGAGACATGACAATCGAATTTTTACTGCCGTCGACCCGCACCAGCCTGCATTTCCCGGAATAAATGATCTTTTTCTCCTTGCAAAGCTCGATCGTGAGATCCTTCACAGGCTCAAAACGCTGTGCGTCACCCTCTTTCAGCACGATACGAAATCCGTATGGGCTGAAATCTTCCAGCACGCCTTCAGCCGTGTATACGCCCTGCTTCACCCTGGCGTCGACCATCAGTGAAAGGAATCTCCTCGACTGTCTCTCGCTGAAGACAAAACCCTGTTCGCTGATTTTTGCGCAAAAGTGCGTTTTCTCGATTTCAAAAACCTCTACCGGCATACAGAGTATCGATCTCCCATCGTCGATAATCAGGTTCCTGAAAGAAAAACCTTGGGAGTCAAAGACAGATCCTTCCTGATAATTGCATGTTATATCAGAGCCCTGGCACGGCTCTGGATAAACACGCAAAAGAAAGTCCTGACCGCCTTTCCGCTGGTTCACATGGGCATATATGTGACCACCGGCAAAATGAACGTAATTGATAGCATTGATGAATTTTTTCTTGCTTATCCTACCTGAAGACTGTTTCTGAAGATCACTGCGATTGAAGGATATAGCGGAGAAGAGGCTTTGATCCAGTAAAGTATGAGAGTCTGTACTGACAAAAGCTTCCAACGTGCTGTCTTTTCCGTCCATAATCACCCCCAGGTATAGTAGGGTCCCATTCAGTCATTCCCGTGGCCCAACCTCCCGCATAATATTCATGGAATACAATTCTTCACATACCCCGTATCAGAACTCCATACACTATTCATCAGAGAACACTTGATTTATATTATAATTTTACTAATATTTTACAAATATCGGTAAAGTAAGTGAACTCATTATACCAGACCGTCGTATGGAAGCTCACCCCTCACAGCACTATCGACCTGGACGGCAGTGATGGCTGCCGAAGAGCTTACGACACGATCTTCAAGAGGTCGTATTACCTGGGCTTTTTGCCTGTACATATAATCAACGGGGTATAGGTGAACCTCCTCGGGTCGCCGAAAAACCTGTTGAAGTCGTCGAAAAATCCTTCATACCCTCCCGGATACTCTTCGAAGAGGTCCCCGGCCTTGTGTGAAGCCATCTGGACCTTCTTTATCCAGTTGAAATCATCACTTGATCTGAGCTCGCCGTAGATGAGATGGTGCGGCATCATATGGGCCTGTATGTCCTTGAAGCCCATATCATAGAGGTAGGTGTAGAGCTTTCTTCCCACGAAGACGTCGAAGTTGTATTTCTCCATCATGCGCTCCACAAGCTTCCGGAGAATGCCTTCCATCCGATCGGGCAGCGGATAATGGCTCAGGCAGTTGTAGTCGAGGTCAAGCAGGCAGATGCGTCCGTCAGGCTTCAGGTATTTCGCTGCATTGGTAATGATATCGACCGCGTCCCTGCGGTAATACTCCAGAACGAAGCGTATCCATATGAAGTCGAAGGCGCCCAGACTGCTCAGGTCGCCTCTGAGATCCATCTGATGAAACTCGATGCCGTCGCCGTTTTCATAATTCCGCCTGGCGAACTCGATTCTATCCTGCGCAAAATCGACGCCCACCGCCTGCCCGCCGGGCTGAACCAGTGAGTGGAGCACGGTCGTGGTCTTTCCAGACCCGCATCCTCCGTCGAGCACCCGCGCCCCGGGCCCTATCCCGCATAAAACGCCCTGCTGCCTGACTGCATCGACATCGGTCTTGACGTCGAGCCTGACCGCCTCTTCTGGGTTTTCCATGAGATAATCGTTGGGATCACGCATGTCGCAACCTCTCTATTCAATACATTCAGTTTCCGGAATACAAAAGCATTTGTACAGCAATTATCTCATAACATCCAGAAAATCAAGGTCAATTATCGTCACCACCTTCGGCTTTGGCGCGCGCCCTTCTGCTCCTCTTCCTCTTCTGCTTGCGGATCTTCTCTATCTCCCTGGCTCGGGCAGACTTTCCGCCCGGAAGCGATTCTTCGATCTTATCGGACAGGAGACGGCGGGCGAAAAAACGGTTCGCTTCCCGTGACCGTGATTCCTGGCACTTAACCTCGATCCCGGTCGGCGCATGTCTCAGATAGACACATGCCGAGGTCTTGTTGACCTTCTGCCCTCCCCTGCCCCGGGCGTGGATGAACTTCTCCTCGATGTCGGCCTCGCGGATGCCCAGAGAGGCCATGCGTTCCTCGAGCTGCCGGATCTTTTCAGGGCTGACAAAGGGATTGCTCACGGGATCCTCCGCTCCCGGTCACCGCGATGGGCCGGAAATCCTCCGCGGACGCTTCCTTCTCAATGAATGTAGATGACATAGTAGACGGTGAAAAGCAGGTATATGATCGCCACCCCCAGGATGAACGGCCACTTCCCGCTGAACGAAGCCGGGCCGAAAAGCCAGTGTTGGCAATGGGCGCAGCGGATAAACCATCTGCGGGGAACGAGGCCTTTGCAGTGCGGGCAATAATAGAGCTTCCTGCTATTGTGCACTTCCCTGTCCCGGATGTTCTGCTTCAGAGATGTCCTGACATTGAGGTCCGCCCGGCAGTTGGGGCACCTGATGTCCATGGGCTGGAAATCGTCCCACACCACTTTCTTCCCGCACGATTGACATTTCATCACTATCATAGAAGCTTCCTGAGGCCCCCTTCAGTTCGTGAAAGGCTGCGACATCCACCTTCCGCCCGCGATGACATCGAGGGTGAGGCGTAATCTATCAGAACCGAGGTTCATCAGCAATGTTATTGTTTTGCCGTCCTGAATGAACCGGACGTCCAAAGGCGGATCACCCCTGACGTGAAGCTCTCGCGGCAGGAGATTTCCATTCGTCGCAAGGGTCCCCCACGTATAAGTAATCGACTCGCCGCCGTCAAACGAGCTCCTCCAGAGATACCGCATGTCTGGAGGAGCCCCTGCCATGAGCCCGAGAAACTGATCCAGCGGGATGGAATACCGGCCTGCGAGCCTGCCCCACATATCGAGGAGCCGCACCTCTCCCTGCGTGACATCGACCGAGTAGACGGCCAGACCGCCCGGGCCGTACACCTGGGCAAAGCCATGCTCGCGGGAGTTGATCGACAGGGCTCCTTCGAAGCTCATACTTTCTCCCGTGATCACAGCAGACCCTTCAAACGAGGCCCTGAACGGATAGATCTGATCCGGCGGAACTTTGAGAGTCGCGCATCCGCTGAAGATCATGCAGCACAGAGCAAGTACGCGAGAGAGAGATCGTATCCTCATGGCACTATTGTATAGAATACTCCACGATGAATACAACAGATATTGACTCGAGGGGTTCACACGATTAATTTATACCATATGATAAGCCGGATCCTGATCCCGACGGATTTCAGCGAGTCATCACGCTATGCGGTGAAATACGCCATCGACCTGAACAGCATGCTCAGGCACAGGGCAAGGCTCTATCTCCTTCATGTACTTCAGGACTTCACCGAGTTTTCCGAGTACGACCTGAGCCCCACAATTCTTCCCCAGATCTATCTCGAATTCGAGCAGAACGCCGTCAAGAGGCTCGAAGAAATGGTGAGCTCCCTGATTCCCCAGGAAATGCACTGCGGCACCTATCTCCTTCACGGCGTGCCTTTCCACGAGATCATCGAGTTTGCGGATAAGGAAAAGATCGACCTGATCGCCATCGGCACGCGCGGAAGAACCGGCCTCAAGCACATCCTGTTCGGTCACACGGCGGAGAAGGTCGTGAAGAAGGCCCCATGCCCGGTTCTTTCGATCAGGCACCCGGACACAGGTGGAGGGATAGGGGTCGAGGGATAGGGGTCAGGTCTTGACATGTGACACCTGTGTCACATGTCAAGACCTGACCCCCTCGATGTTACCCCTCGATTGGGCTGATGGGGCCCTCAACGCCGCCGCTCAGATACTGCCTGACAAGGGCGTCGTCCGTGGTTCTGAACTTTTCCGGAGGACCTTCGAAGGCGATGCGGCCCTGGTAGAGCATGGCCATGTAGTCCGCCATATCCAGCGCGCCCTGGATATCGTGGCTGATCACCAGACAGGTGGCGGCCGTCTTCCTCTGGACGTCGCAGATGAGCAGATTGATGGCCCGCGAGATGACCGGGTCCAGACCGCTCGTAGGCTCGTCGAAAAGAATGAACTTCGGGTTCATCGCCAGGGCCCTGGCCAGACCCACCCTTTTCTTCATCCCTCCGGAGAGCTGAGAGGGCATCTTCTCCTCAATGCCTGAGAGGCCGACGTCTCTGAGCAGTCCGGCGACCTGCTCCCGGATCCTTTCCTTCGAAAGCTTCGTGTGGATGGTGTAGGGAAATCCGACGTTATCCCCCACATTCATGGAATCGAAGAGCGCGGCGTCCTGAAAGCATACACCGAACTCTTTCCTCACCTCCCCGAGATCGATCTCCTTCATGGTAGTAATATCCCGGCCGTTGATGAAGATATTTCCTGAGTCAGGCTTGATCAGGCCGAGAATGTGCTTCATGAGCACGCTCTTGCCCGTCCCGCTGGGGCCGATGATGACCGTCACCCTGCTCTCGGGGATGTCCAGATTCAGGTCGTTGAACACCCTCTGGCCTTTGAACGATTTGTTCAGCGATCGTATCCGGATCATGATCCCCCCAGCCATGACGTCGTGTAGAGATCTCTCCTCCGGTGGGCCAGAAGCGGAAACCTCTCCCGGATATCCCGGATCTCCGAAAGATCGATATTCACCACATCCGCGGCCTCCTCCTGACCCGCGTCGTACAGAATTCTTCCCCAGGGTGAAGATATCAGGGAATGGCCGTAGGGCACATATCTGAGCCCCGGGTTGTGCGCTGGCTGGACGCCCACCACGAAACCCTGTATTTCCAGAGCCCTGACCCGCACCAGCATCTCCCAGTGGGCAGTTCCCGTAGAAAGGGAGAAGGCTGCGGGCACGAAGAGCAGCCGGATGTTTTTGTCCGCGAGGATCTGAGCGACAGGCGAAAACCGGATGTCGTAGCACACGATCACCGATGCCGGCCCCCAAGGCGTTTCGAACGACCCCAGAGCGTCTCCGGGCCTGATGACGTCGGATTCCATGACAGAAGGGCCTCCCGGAGGACTGCAGTCGAAGAGATGTATCTTGTCGTGATGATAGAGCTCTTCGCCGCTGCGGCCGAAGACGAACGAGCGGTTGAAGAACCGCCTGTCGTCGCCCCTCCAGGGCATGGACCCTGCGACGATCATGATGCCGCGCCGCGCGGCTATTTCCTGGAGGCCCTGGACAGCCCTCTCTGCCAGATATGCGGCGGATCGGATCGAAACCGGCTCATACGGGGAAAAAAACATTTCCGGCAGGACCGCAATCTCGGCTCCCTTTTGAGCGGCGTCATCGATCATGCCGTACGCCCGCGACAGGTTATCCTCGAAATCGTATCCCTGCCTGATCTGGCATATTCCCACAGCTACCGTGTCCATTGGCACTCTCCACAACGCGAGATGCGCAAGAGGCGATCCCGGTTTTCACCTGTGATATCGGCAATCAGCGGGGGAGTCAATGGTATTCCTTTTCAGGAGTACAGCGATTGGAGCATGGTGGCGAGCCGCCTTGACTTGCCCTCTCGGGGAAGCCAGATGCTGATCTGGGTCCAGGGGGTCCGATTTTCCTTCATCCACGCCTTGGCCGCTGCGGGCTGCATATGAAAGCAGAAAAGCTCGTTCCAGGAGTTGATGCAAAGGAGGTCGATCTCCCGGATAGTGTCGTAGGCATTCGACGCCTCCATATTGCCGATGATCATCACCCGCTTAATGAACTTTCTGTCCATCAGGGATTCCCTGTCGAGCCCCATGGAATTGGCATCGGGAATCAGGGTGTTCAGCTCTCTGAGGAGCGCCTGGAGGTCGGAGAGCGCCACGCCTGTGGTATTGGGGACCATGTGAAACGCGGTGGATGCGTCGAACCGCTTGTTGTACACCAGCCAGGCGAGAATCTTCACGATTCTCTCGACGCTCATGATGGGCTTCTGTCTCTTTCTCTCGGGATACGACCCGTAGATATGCCATTTCTTTTTTTCGTATGCGAAGAAAATCTCCTCATACGCGGGCTCTTTTCTCTTGACCCTCTTCTCAGCCTCCACCTTGCCTTCCTTGGCGACATAGAACGCCTCCACCCTCCTGCGCAGCACCTCCATCTCGACGTCCTGGTCGAGCTGCGATTCGAGGAGGTACGACTTCGCCTTGCGGATCAGAAGTACTGTCGTCTTCTTGAGATAGTCGTGGAGTTCGTCGCCGAAGGCCCGGTACTTTTCCACGCTCCATTCGTTGAACCGGTTGATATCGCGGATATAGCTGATGGGCCAGTGCCACGTCCTGACGATCTCGACCATCATGGAGGTCTTGTCCTGACGGTTGACCCGGAGAAGGTCGTTGGCGGTGATGGCGGGAGAAACCTTCAGATAAAAACACTTTCTCAGCAGGTCAATGGTCTTCTCGTCGCCCCGGTCGCGATAATAGTTCTCCACCCGCTTGAATATCTCCACATAAGGATCGATGATCTCTTCCTGAGAGGCCTGCATAACACGCCGTTTCAGCTCGTCGCACAAAAGAGCGCTTTTGCCCGACGGCTCAAGGTATGTTGCGGTGAGCGCCATCTTCAGCATCGACTTCAGCGGGTCGTCCAGCGCCTTGTGCATCTGCCACAGTGCGGCTCCGAGAAGCTCCTGATCCGGAATGGAGGTGATATCGCCCATGTCGATGAAATCGATGAAATCGAACATGAGCGACTGCCGAAGACAGTCTACGGTCTTTTTATAGGCGTCCTTGCCGTTATCGGGAGGCGACACCCACCATATGGGGGTCCTTCCCTCGATCAGAGTCAGGGTGCGATAGAATTCTTCCTTGAGAATATTCTTCAGGGCCGATCCAGCCCCTTCCTGAGAAACGATCCCGAAGTTGTTCTTTCTGATATCATCCACATCCATCAGAAATATGTGCATGTCGATGATATACTGGCTTGTAATCCATCTCTGAAGCAGCTTCAGCTTGCGCTCCAGCAGCCTCAACCGAGGCTTGCCTATGGCCTGCGCGTCCACCACCACCCAGATGTCATAGTCCGACTCTCTCGTCTGCCCGAGGCTTCCCACCGACCCGATGGTGAAAAGCCCTTCGATTTCCCGGTTTCTGGGCACCTGGTTTCGCACCTCTCCGGTCTTCAGACTGATGGGAGAGAAAGTGCCCAGACTCCTGATCGTGCTCACGGGCCACTCCATGCACTTGACTCCGCAAGGGCAGTCGTCATCTCCCGTGTAGCCCGGCAGCGCGGGGTGATTGATATGGATGCACAAGGGGAACAGGTCAAGGATGACCCGCGATCCGAGAGGATCGTTCACCCGCATTATCCGCTTCTTGTAGCGGTTGTAATGGGTGAACGCTCTGATGCCTGTTGCGACCCTTGATTCGAAATCCATCATCTATGAGCGTTATCGCTGGAAGTCCTGCCCGACTTTAATCGCCTTCATCAGCAGGATCACCCCGGCTCCGACCATGAGCAGAGAAAGGATCTGTCCCATGGTGAGCGGTCCGATGATAAATCCGAGCTGGGCGTCCGGCTCGCGGAAAAACTCGAGCATGAAGCGCATGAGGCCGTAACCCGCGAGAAACGTCGATATGAGCACGCCGCGGGTACGCACCTTCCTGCTCATGGCGAAGAGGACGACGAACAGAACGATACCCTCGAAGAAGGCCTCATAGAGCTGCGAAGGATGTCGGGGGAGATCACCGGCACCGGGAAACACCATGCCCCACGGCACATCGGTGACCCTGCCGTAGAGCTCTGCGTTTATGAAGTTCCCGATCCGGCCGAAAAAGAGCCCCGGTGTCGCCGCAAGCGCCCCCATGTCGGCGAGCATGAGGAGCGACTTGTTTTTTCTGCGGCTGAAGAGCCAGCCGCCCAGCACCAGCCCGATGAGCCCTCCGTGAAACGACATCCCCCCCTCCCATATGGCCAGGCACTTCAACGGATGTGAAAAGTAGAAGCCGAAGTTGTAGAAGAGGCAGTATCCGAGCCGAGCGCCCACGATAAGGCCGATCACTCCGTAGGCGAGCAGGTCTTCGATATCTATCCGGTCCATGTCGTAGCTCTCCCGCTTCGAGAGATTCGTCAGGAGGAAATATGCGCACACGAAGCCGATGATATACATGAGTCCGTACCAGCGGAGCTGCAGCGGCCCTATCTCGAAAAAAACCGGATCGATATGGGGATATCTCATGGGCCTCTGCTTCTCACAGAATCGACTGCCAAGTCAAGTTCGGCCAGAAAATCAGGAAAATCGAGAAAAAACCGACTGCGGAGTTTCCCCGCTCTCGATTCGCCATCCAAGCCCGTGCCTCCTGCCTATAATCACTCATCATTTTTTGTGAATGCACCGCCGCCAGCCTTGACTAAATTATATTGAATTGTTATTGTCTTATTTTAAACAAAGGGGATGAGTTCATGTTTAAAGTTGGAGACATCGTTGTTTACCCGGCCCATGGGGTTTCCGAAGTAGAATCCATCGAAACCAGGGAGATATCGGGTAATAAGATTTCCTTTTTCATCCTGAAGGTTCTTGATACTCAGATGACGGTCATGGTGCCTGTCACGAACGTGGAAAATGTGGGTATACGCGAACTCATCGATAAAAAAGGGATCGACAAGGTGCTGGGCATTCTCAAGGAGCGATCCGTGTCTGTCGATAACCAGACGTGGAACCGCCGCTACCGGGAATACATGGAGAAGATAAAGAGCGGTTCGGCTTTTGAAATTGCCGAGGTCCTGCGCGACCTCAACATTCTCAAGCGGGGCAAGGAACTCTCCTTCGGCGAGAGAAAGATGTACGACACGGCCAGGAATCTTCTGGTGAATGAGATCGCCACATCGAAGAAGATCGGCAAGAAGGACGTGGAAAAGATGCTTCTTGAGGCAATGGGGAAGATAGAGCCCCGGACAGACTCTTAAGACAGAGGGTTTACGATATGAAATGGTTCCTCCGTATTGCAGTGTCTCTCGTGGTCTTCTACGGGGCATTCATGTACGCCTCCCTGCAGATGGAAGGCGGCATCTGGCTCATTATCCTGCCTGCCATCGCCATGGTATCTCTCGCCCTGATTTTCATCGGAGAGATAAAAGGCCTGAAGTTCCACCCCATGGCCTATGTGGGAGGCTTCCTGGGCGCGATCCTCGGGCTCGTGATCGGAAGCCTGCTCGGGTACGTGCTGCTCAGGCTCGAAGGCGGCATCTTCCTCTTCATCCTCATCAACTCGCTCTTCGCCTATCTGGGATACACCGTGGGCCTTGCCTGGGGCAAGGAACTGGGCGATCTTCCCATGTTCCAGCGCAGGGGGAGGAGCGAGCACCCCAGGCGCAAAATCCTGGATACGAGCGTCATCATCGACGGCAGGGTTCCGGACATCTGCGATGCCGGGTTCATCGAAGGCGTGCTGGTCGCTCCCCAGTTCATCCTGAACGAGCTCCAGCACATCGCCGACTCCTCCGATCCCCTCAAGCGCGCCCGCGGCAGAAGGGGCCTCGACATCCTCAACAGGCTCCAGAAAAACCCGCAGGTGCAGTTCGAGATCCTGGACAAAGACTTTCCCAAGATCAAGGAAGTGGATTCCAAGCTCATCGCCCTCGCCAAGGAGATCGAAGCCGATGTTCTCACCAATGACTTCAACCTCAACAAGGTGGCGCAGATCCAGGGCGTGAACGTGCTCAACATCAACCAGCTCGCCAACGCGGTGAAGCCCATCGTTCTGCCCGGAGAAAGCCTTTCGGTCACCATTGCCAAGCAGGGCAAGGAAAAGGGCCAGGGCGTCGCCTACCTCGAGGACGGCACCATGGTGGTGGTGGAGCAGGGCGAGTATCTCCTCAACAAGAGCATCGAGGTGACGGTCACCTCCATCCTCCAGACCCCTGCAGGAAGGATGATATTCGCTGCACCCAAAACGAATGGCGGTTAGCGCGGTCATCGTAGCGGGCGGGAGCGGCACGCGCTTCGGCCTGAAAAAGCAGTTCATCACCCTGGGAGGAGTTCCGCTCATTCGCAGGGCGGTGGAGTCATTCGTATCGCACCCCGAGGTCGGGACCATCGTCGTCGTGGTTCCGCGGGAAGACATGGATCTCACCGGCCGGCTGCTCTCGGAGGTCTGCCCCGCCCTCCATATCGTCCAGGGCGGTAGGACCAGGCAGGAGTCGGTCTACAACGGCCTTAAGCATGTTCCCGGCGCCGGGACGGTCCTGATTCACGATGCGGTGAGGCCCCTGGTGACCGGAGAGCTCATCTCACGGGTGCTCGCCGGCATCGGCGACGCCGACGGATGCATCCCGGCCCTTGCCGTTTCCAGCACCATCAAAGAGGTCGATGGAGAAATGGTGAAAAGAACCGTGCCGCGATCGAACCTGTTCGAGGCACAGACGCCCCAGGCCTTCGGACTGCCCCGAATTCTCGGCGCCCACACCCGGGCCCGGCAGCGAGGGGTTCTGGATGCCACCGACGACGGCGTTCTGATCGAGAACGAGGGAGGAACGATACGGATCGTGCAGGGTGACCCCTACAACATCAAAATTACGCTCAGGAAAGATCTGGAGCTCGCGGAGGCGATGCTGGCATGCCGTACCGGGTCGGTCTAGGCTATGATATCCACCGTCTGGCTGAAGGCAGGGCCCTTGTTCTGGGCGGAGCGGCCATACCCTTCGAGAAGGGGCTGCTCGGACACTCCGACGGCGACGTGATCGTCCACGCCGTGTGCGACGCGCTGCTCGGGGCATGCGCGCTTGCCGACATCGGAGAGCTCTTCCCGGACACCTCGCCCGAGACAGAGGGCATGTATTCCCTGGACATGCTCAAAGCGATCCGGGAAAAGATCCGGCACCGCTTCCGTGTGGTGAACATCGACGTCAACTGCATCTGCGAGAGGCCCAAACTCTCGCCTTTCAGAAACGTTATGGTTGAAAATATCGCGAATGCGTGTATGATCGAGTCCTCCGCAGTATCGGTGAAGTTCCGGACGCATGAAGGGCTGGGTGAAATCGGCGCGGGAGAGGCGATCGCCGCTCAGGCCGTCGTCCTGGTGGAAAAACTCGACACGTGAAAAGGAGCACTACTATGGCCATATCCCTGTACAACACGCGCACGAAGAAAAAAGAGCCTTTCTCTCCTCGTGAGGGAAACAAGGTGAGGATGTATGTCTGCGGCGTCACTGTCTACGACATGTGCCATATCGGACACGCGCGCTCGCTGGTCGTGTTCGACGTCATCTCCCGGTTTCTCAGGCGCAAGGGCTTCGATCTCACTTATGTGAGAAACTTCACCGACGTCGACGACAAGATCATTGCCCGGGCCAACCAGCTGGGCACCGACTACAGGGAGATCTCCGAGAAGTACATCCAGGAGTTCAACACCGACATGAAGACCCTCAAGGTCAAGCCGGCGGACATCGAGCCCAGGGCGACCGAGCACATCGAGCAGATCATCGAGATGATCAGGAAGCTCGAGGAAAAAGGCCTTGCCTATAAAGCCCCGGACGGCAGTGTGTACTTCGATGTCTCGAAGTTCCGGGACTACGGGAAGCTCAGCGGCAGAGACACCGAGGAGATGATCGCAGGCGCCCGGGTGGACATCGAGGAAAACAAGGACGACCCGCTCGACTTCGCCCTGTGGAAAAAGAGCAAGGAGGGCGAGCCCTGGTGGGAGAGCCCGTGGTCCAGGGGCAGGCCGGGCTGGCACATTGAGTGCTCGGCCATGAGCACCCATCTCCTCGGCCCCACGCTGGACATCCACGGCGGGGGGAGAGACCTCGTGTTCCCGCACCACGAGAACGAGACCGCCCAGTCCGAGGGAACCTACGGCATGGAGTTCGTGAAATACTGGGTGCACAACGGCTTCGTCACCATCAGCGGTGAAAAGATGAGCAAATCGCTGGGCAACTTCCTGACGATCCGCGAGCTTACCAAAGAGGTGCACCCGGAAACGCTCAGGCTGCTCCTGCTCTCACACCACTACCGCAGCCCCATCGACTTTTCGCGTGACGCTGTCCAAGCGGCGAACCAGGGCCTGGTGCGCTTCTATGAGATGCTCGACCGGGTCTGGAGCGCTTCGCCCGCAGCCGGGGAGCCGCGCCTCAAGCCCCTGGCCGATGCTTTCGCCAAAGATTTCGACGAGGCCCTGAGCGATGACTTTAACACGGCCCGGGCCATAGCCCGTCTTCACGAGCTCACCACCGAGGTCAACCGGACGCTCGACTCGAACCCTGTAGTCGCGGATGAGGACCGGACGGCGCTCAAGGCAGCCGTAGAGCTGGTCGCCGAGGTTCTGGGAATACTGGAGGAGGAGCCGAAACGTTTCCTGGAGCGGATCAAGCGCTCGGGCATCGATGAGACCGGCCTTTCCGAACAGGAGATCGAGGATCTCATCGCGCAGAGAAACGAGGCTCGAAAGGCCAAAGACTTCAAACGCGCCGACGAAATCAGAGACACGCTCAAATCGAAAGGAATCCAGCTCAAAGACACCCCGGGGGGAACCCTCTGGGAGAAGACAGCATAAACAGGAACATGGGATTCAAGCTCGTTTCACCCTTTCAGCCCCAGGGTGATCAGCCCAGGGCCATAGACATTCTGTCCGAAGGCATCGAGAAGGGCATCCGGGACCAGGTTCTCCTGGGTGTCACCGGCTCTGGCAAGACCTTCACCATGGCGTGCGTGATCGAGCGCATGAACCGGCCCGCGCTGGTCATCGCCCCGAACAAGATACTCGCCGCCCAGCTCTATGGCGAGTTCCGGGAGCTCTTCCCGGACAACGCGGTAGAGTATTTCGTGAGCTACTACGACTACTACCAGCCCGAGGCATATGTGCCGTCGCGCGACCTCTACATCGAGAAGGACTCGGCCATCAACGAAGACATCGACAAGCTCAGGCACCGCGCCACCCGAGCTCTGTTCGAGCGGGAGGACTGCATCATCGTGGCATCCGTGTCCTGCATCTACGGCCTGGGATCCCCCGAGGCGTACGCGGGCATGCTGCTGTATCTCGAAGAAGGAAGGGGCCTGACCAGAAACGACATCCTCAAGAAACTCGTCGAGATCCAGTACGAGCGCAACGACTACGACTTCACCCGCGGCAGGTTCCGGGTGCGCGGAGACGTGATCGACATCTTTCCGGTGCACGAGGAGGACACTGCCGTCCGGGTCGAGCTCTTCGGCGACGACATCGAGTCGATCTGGCAGATCGACACCCTGCGGAACAGGAAGATCAAGAGGCTCAATCACTTCCCGATTTACCCTGCATCGCACTACGTGACCCCGCGCTCGCTGCTCGTCAATGCCATAGAAGGCATCCGCGCGGAGCTCAAGGAGCGCATTGCATATTATCGGGCGGAAAACCGCCTCATCGAGGCCCAGCGGATCGAGGAGCGAACGAACTACGACCTTGAGATGCTCATGGAGACCGGGGCGTGCAGGGGCATCGAGAACTATTCCCGCCACCTGACCGGGCGCCTTTCCGGCCAGCCGCCGCCCACGCTCATGGACTACCTGCCCAGAAACACCATCGTCTTTCTCGACGAGTCACACGTGGGCGTGCCGCAGCTCATCGGCATGTACCGCGGCGACCACTCCCGGAAGGCCACCCTGGTGGACTACGGATTCCGGCTGCCGTCCGCTCTGGACAACCGACCGCTTCGATTTGACGAGTTCAATTCCCTGGTGAACACCCTGGTCTATGTCTCGGCAACGCCGGGAGACTACGAGATCAGACAATCGAAAGGCAGGATCGTCGAACAGGTGGTTCGGCCCACCGGCCTCCTCGACCCGAAAATTGAGATCAGACCGGCAAGCTCTCAGGTGGACGATCTGTTCCGTGAGATCACCCAACGTGTCGAGGCAGGCGAGCGGGTGCTGGTCACCACGCTCACCAAGCACATGGCCGAAGAGCTCACCGACTATTACCAGCAGCTCAATCTCAGGGTGAAGTACATGCATTCCGACATCGACACCCTGGAGCGCATCGAGATCGTCAAGGGCTTGCGGGAGGGCAAATTCGACGTGCTCGTGGGCATCAATCTCCTGCGCGAGGGGCTGGACATCCCGGAGGTGTCGCTGGTGGCGATTCTCGACGCCGACAAGGAAGGGTTCCTGCGCTCCGAGCGCTCGCTGATCCAGACCGCGGGCCGGGCGGCGAGGAACGTCAACGGCAAGGTGATCATGTATGCAGACGTCATGACCGACTCGATCAGCAAATCCACTGCCGAGACGCAGCGCAGGCGGGAGAAGCAGAAGGAGTACAATCGCCTTCACGGCATCACCCCAACCACTATCAGGAAAAACATACGGGATATCCTTGCATCTATTTACGAGAGGGATTATGCAGATATGACAGCGGTTGTGGGCACTTCACTGGGCAATGTCGAGGTCGGAAAGCTGAAGGAGACCATAGCCGAGCTCGAAAAAAAGATGCACCAGGCGGCCGACGATCTGCGGTTCGAAGATGCAGCGTCTTTGCGCGACGAGATCAAACGCCTCACCAGGATCGCCCTGGTGACCGAAGGTTAGAGTGTGGACTGGGCAGCCATCGAAAATCTGGGATACGACGTGCGGGTATCGGCCCCGTACACCATCGTCCACAAGCGCTCCCTGCCCCTTCTGCCGGAGCTGATCGCAGGCGGTCCTGTTCTCGGCACAGATACATCCGTCACGGGCAGGACATCCATACGGATCATCGAGCCCGACCTGATGGTGCGCACTCTGACCCACGGCGGGGCGTTCAGGAACATTTTCAAGGCGCGGTTTCTCACCGTCGACAGGAGTCTCCGCGAGCTCGACGTCAGCGCCCATCTCATTTCACACCGCATCCTCACCCCTGAGATCGTGGGGCTGAGGATAAGAAAGCAGGGCTTCTTCCATTTCATCGAGGTGATCACGCGGATGATCCCGGATTCCATCGATCTGCTCGCCTATCTGGAGAAAAGCCCCGATGACGGGCTCAATGTCATCAGAGATACCGGAGCCCTCATTAGGGCCGTCCACGACGCACGCGTCTACCACGCTGACCTGCACGTGAAGAACATTGTCCTAGACCGCGGGAAAAGGCCGTGGATCATCGACCTGGACAGTGCATACCGGTTCATCGACCTACCCTTTATCCTGAAATACAAAAATACCAGGCGCTTCATACACTCTCTCAAGAAGTGGGACAAAAAAGAGCGCATCCGGTTGCCCCAAAACTGGAAACAAGCCTTTTTCAGCGGCTACGCGTCATCAGCCCCGGGGTCACAAAGCCCCAGGGTCACACAAAGCCCGGGGTCAGGTCTTGACATGTGACAAGTCTTCAAATTTGTCACATGTCAAGACCTGACCCCAACTGTGACCCCAACTGTGTGACCTCAACTGCTATTGCGCGAGCTCCTGGATCGATCTCCTCACGTCTTCCATGAGGCGGTCTCTGGTTTCCAGGGTGTAAGTGGAGGCGTCGAATGGCCGGCCGATCGTGATGTGCACGTCCTGGTTCAGGCAAAAGTCCCAGGTGCCGGGCTTGAGGATTTTTTCCGAGTCTCTGATTCCCACCGGGATGATCGTGGCCCCGGTCTGGATGGCCACCATGAACCCGCCCTTCTTGAACTCGCCCAGGGCGCCGGTTCGGGACCTGGTGCCTTCCGGCGCTATCCAGAGCACGATCCCGCTCTTCATCTGCTCCTTTGCATACTCCAGATCTTTGATCGCCTGCGCGTGGTCGTGGCGGTCGATGGAGAGAAATTCGGCCGCTTTCAGCCCTCTCCCCCAGATCGGCACCTTGAACAGCTCCTTTTTCGTCAGCATGCGAATGCTTCCCGGGAGCGAGGTGAAGATCAGCGGAATGTCGTAGTGGCTCCGGTGATTCGACATGATGATGCAGGGAGTGCCGGGAATCACGGTGGTATTGTGAGGGTTGGAGACATGCACCCGCACCCCGGGGCTCTTGAGCAGAGAACGGGACCACCAGCGCAGGATTCTATCTGCGAACGTCCGTTCATATGTTCCTGTAAACCTCATGTACAGGCCCAGCACCGAGATGCCGAGCGTTATGGCGACACCCTGCGCCATGATCCAGAATTTCCGCAGAAATGATGCCCTCACCTGACGTATACCTCCTCTTGCTCCCCGAGGATTCGTGATCTCGAAAATAATGATATATCCCCTATGCAAAACGGCGGGATATCAAAAAATCTCTTTTCATTTCTCCCCCCCTGCATCCTTCCCCGCCTGAGGAGAGGAGAAGGAGGGGTCCCCGCTCAAAAAACGGCGGAGCGTCTTCTGGATGACTCCTCACCAGCGATTCATGAGAACGAGAGCTTCAATGTTCCGAATGCGGGCACGACCGATGCTTTTTCTGCCCATCCATCTTTTTCTTCACAAAGTCACGTTCCTTCACGAGATGCTCAGCGAGCTCGGAAAATGGCCATTCTATCGACTGCTTCGTGACCACCGCATAGATGGGCTTGGGAAGGTTCCACTCACCGGATTTGCGCATCACGGTGTGAATCATCTGGGGATCCACGTTGTAGAAGAGCATGATCTTCTCGTCGAGTGCATACTCCTTCTCCGATCTCTTGTCGGCAAACAGGATCTCCCGAACGGTCAGCTCCCCCTGGTTCTGCTCGATGGTCTGCACCTCGGGCGCTCCGACGGTCTGAAAGAACGCGTCGATAACCAGCATCTCCTCATAGGTATAATTCCAGAGCAGTATTCTGGGGCCGCTGTGCATGGGCAACTCCTTTTTTACAATGTTCTCTTCACTCTCGTTCTCGCTGATTTCCGCCTGTTGCGCTTTGTGACATAGTATAGCGGCGTGAAAACTGCAAGCTGCTCTTTTCCCCTTCCTGTAAACCCGTGGCCGAATTATGCTCCTGAATGCCCGGACACTCTTTCTCACAGAAAAGGGGCTGCGCTTTACTAATGATTTGGTTTCTTTTTTCCGATAGGATGAGGATACAAGACAGGAGGTAAGTCACGCATGAGATGCGCTAAATGTGGCTATGTGAGCTTCGATTATCTCGACCGCTGCAAGAGCTGCGGGGATGACCTCGTTCCCGCCAAGATAAAGCTGAACATCTACACCAGGCCCCCCGAGATCGACATCAATGACGAGGGCTTCGCCGTCGGAAAGGTCGAAGAGGAGCATCGCGACCTCCTCGGCGAGGCCGCCGCCGCTTCCAGAAGCGACGTCTCCATGGAGGATGTTCTCCAGGAAGATGGGGAAAAACTCGAAAGCTTCAGTTTCGATGAAGATGAAAACGCTTGACAATGAACCCCATTTTCAATAGACATTCTCCTGTTGCCGAGGTAGCTCAGTAGGTAGAGCAGAGGACTGAAAATCCTCGTGTCGGCGGTTCAACTCCGTCCCTCGGCACCAAGCCCCCGAGCCGATTCACAGGCAATCAAGAAAATCTCAAAAATCTTAGAAAGGGCATTTTGTCCCCATTTTGTCCCCATATCGGGCCTTGTCCCCATCCAGGGCAATAAAAAAGCCGGGGTCATGCCCCGGCTCTGGTGTTCATGAACTTCCTGTTATCCTATCCGCAGTGATACACTCGCATAGTGTTTGCCCCTTGATTCATTGGGATGATCGAACGACAAGCATACCTCTTCGGGCTCAAGACCATGAGCCTTGCATCTGTTCCGCGTCCTTTCCAGGCATCTCATGATATCGAAGAACAATGCTTCGCGAAGGCTGTTCAGGTCTTCCGGGGTGATCTTGCCCGATTTGACCGCCTCATTCATAGGGGTGAATTCGGTTTTCCTCGCCATATCATACTCCCGCCTCTGTGGTGGTCTCCCCGGCCTTCTCTGCCCCCTCCAGAATGGTATGGAAACCGGCCCATACCTCCAGGGCTTCACGCTCTACCTGGTTCACAATTTCTTTGTGCCGCTCGATCATCTGGTCAAACAACACATTGATGCCGTTGCTTCCGCCCTCGTAAGCCTCGGTTCGATTTGAGCCCTCCGAGATAAGATCGTAAATAACCCGGAAGGCATCGGATATTTGTGCTGCCCGTGCCGCCCCATCAGAAATCCTTGCCATCTTGTCAAGGTGCTCTTCCGTGATTGTGACCTGTGCCGCCCTGCCTTCCTTTGCCCCTTTTTTCATAAGATCCTCCTTCTCCCGCCGAAGCGGGTTATTTACACAACAGCACACGCAGAAGAGGTAAGGGCATTCATGGAGTGTTGCGAGATTGGAACAAGACAGTTGTTGAATAAAATCAATTTGTGTAAACTGCATTCCAGCCATTCGCTTACCTCGTTTAAGCGTGTGGTCAGAAGCCGGTGAGAGTTCCCGCTCTTGCCGGTTTCGCTTTTCTTGATACGCCCTTGCCAGGGGGAATGCAAGCATAATATTGAATGCCTCACCTCTTTCTGTTGTTCCGGCTCTAGTTTGGTGAGGGGTCTGGCTTGACGTTCCGAGATCGGCTGAATGGGTACCGTGGTACCCAAATTAGAAATTACCTGAGAGGATGCAATCAGCTTGTTTGCATAATTTCTAGCAAACTGCCACCTCTCCCGGCAGTAGTGCTCAAACGAGCTTGCCATCGCCTCACCACGCTCTTTCCTCGCCCTGGTCGGTGTGATTGTATGGCCCTTTTCAATCTCGGGCATCTGGTGCGGTTCTCTGCATCCTCTGTGATTCCATAAGACGTAGGGTCTTCCTTGCCCCTTCGATCAAGACCGGCAGAGCTGCGGGCATGACCGCCCCGGGGTGCTCCCGCTTCCATGCCTTCCACCAGCCTTCCAGCTTCCCCTGATAAGGCCAGGAGTAGGCGTAAACCGTGATACGCCGCTCTCCGCTGAACCATTCCTGAATCGGTTTGGGGATGCCGCCCAGACTGGTCTTTCGCCGTTTCCGATATGTTCCCTTCGGTGTTGTCATTATCCAACGTCCTCCGGTGCCAGTTTTAACGCTCGCAGAGCAGAAATCATCTGCCCCCGATTGTCTCGCTCTATGCTTATCGCCGGGTGTGGCTTCTGCTGACCGAAACGATCCACGATTACAGCCCCGTCCCGGTCAATCAGCTTCCGGGCCTCTGCCGCCCTCTGGAAGGCCTCACATGCAGCCTGGAGAAGAACCAAGCCTGCTGCATCGTCAATCTGATAGTCCGCTGTGAGCCGTTCCCATAGTCGCCGGGCATCGGCCTTTAAGTGTTTCGGTGGCTTCATTCGTCAGCCTCCAGAATTTTTATTTGAAAATCTCCCGCTGATTCTGCGAATGCGGACCAGCGCGGTTTCGGGAAACTCGTTTTTCGGCAAGATATTCGAGTACCCCCTTGCCAGTGCCCTCAAACGGGCTCGCCAAACGTCCACCACTGCATTCTATCGTCCCGGTCCATGTCTGAGTATGGTCTGATTCGTTCTCGGGGATTCTGTGCGTTCTTTTTCCTCGGCATGGGAATGAAGCCGCGTTTGATATCCCGCTTCCGGTCTCTCTTGTGCCTTGCTGATCTCGCCATCTTGCAGCCCTCGCTTATTGTATTTTGGAAAGAACCGGCCCCCCTTTTTGCGGCCATGAGTAGTGATGCCCCTTTCGGGTACTCACGGCCAGGGGGCCGGGGTGCGGGTTCGAGGCAATTCAACCCCTTCCGCTGCCGGTGTTTTTCTGGAGACAGGCACTACCGGCTTATCCTGCGCGCATTCTGCGGCTGAAAGAGTACCGCCAGGCATGCGCTGCCTGTAGAGCGTCTTATGCCGTAGGAGCTTCCAGGGGATGCCCCTTGACCACGTTCACACCGACTATCGTCCCGGTGGTATGCGTGCCAACAGCCGTCACAAGGACCTTGACAAACCGTTTACCGCCCACATAACCGAAGCGGTACACCTGTGAAGCCTCGGCATCTGCATCAATCGTGAGACAGACACCTTCAGCCGGGGTCACTCCGAGAACATCATCAGCCGCCACGTTGCCATAAGCCCCGGCACTCCCGGTGCCGTCATCGTCCGCGTGAGTAGTGGTCACGGTAAACTTGACCGCTGCCCCCAGGGTGTCGCCAGGGGCCCCCGCCGTTATCTCGATCTCTGCCGAATCATACCCGGCAAGGTCGATCTCTGCTGTTCCTGTCACTCCCGTTGTGAAGAGCTTGGGCAGGACAACAGGAGCAATGTCTATATTGTCGTGTAAATCCTTCATGTCTTTCCTTTCGTAAGAAGAGGGGCAGGCTTCCCTGCCCCTGTCTGGCTTAGCCCTCGGCAATCTTCAGAAGCTTGATCGCCTGGTGATTGCTCACGCCGCCCGCCACGCGCTTGGTGGCGTAGAACTTGACGTGCCCCTTCCTGGTGTAGGGATCGCGCAGAAGACGGATTCCCGCCTTGTGGTCAACGATGGTATAGGCCCGCTTGAAATCAGCGAATGCGATAGGATACGCATCAGCCCCGATATCGGGCATATTATCATCAACCTCAACCGGCTTGCCCAGGAGCATATCCGGTGCACCGTCAGTAAGACCCGGCCTCCAGATATAATTCCCGTCACCGTCCTTGAGCTTTCGAACAACGCTCAAGGTGGTATCGTTCATGAGCCAAATGCCATTCCTGCGGTACACAGGCTTCAAGGCATGCTGAAGGTTAATGAGTGCATCCACATCGTTGAGCAGGGAAGCGTTCCCCCCGGCAACATAACCGATCTTGCCCCATTCCCAGCTTGCATTTGCAACCGTGTCATAGGCCAGGATACCCTTGGGCTTTCCGACGGCATTCCCGGTGATGAATGCCGCGCCTTCCATCGAAACGAACACATCGTTGATTTCCTCAATGAGCCACTCGGCAACATCGAAATCGCTCATATCCAGGAGCTTCTGTGTCACCTCGGGGAGAGCATAGAGTTCGCTCATTGCCGGGGCGAACAGCTTGAGCTCAGGGGTGTCGGTTTCGTCCCGGCCTTCCTTCTCTGCTACCCAGCCGCCGGACGCGCCGCCGGCGGAAATGGGCTTCTTGTACTCGCCGGTCGTTGTCTTGACATTCGCCAGCCGCCGCATGGCAACCGCGTCTGTCGCAAGCCGCTCAATCTTTTTTTCCATCTCAACCGGCACGAGGAAGCCGCCATCTGGATCGGAGAGAGTGGACATGCTCGCCTGTATTTCGAGGTCGCGCAGAGCCGATTCATTGCCGCCTTTTCTCGCCCAGGCAAGAAACGCCTTCTCGTGCTCCTTGGCTTCGGCCAGATTCGTGCGTGAAGATCCACCACCCGGAAACTGCCTTATCGCAACAGCCGTTTCGAGGGACTCAAGCTGCTGCTTCATCGCCTGCTGATTTTTCTCATACTCCTCAACCTTCTCAGCGTATGCCTTGCCCACGTCTCTGATTATTTCCACTACTTCAGCTTTCGTATAACTCACGATAAATTCTCCTTTATTTTTTAATTATCTCCACTCCCGGCACGCCCCCTCTCGGACTCGCGCCTTCACGCCCCTCTCGGGGTACGTTAGGTCATGGATTTACGGCCCTTCGCCAGCTCTCGCCGGGTCTCGGATAACTCCGTGGTCTCGCTCTCGCGATATCCTGAACCGCATATCTGAAACGCATAAGCGTGTTCATTCATTGTCAATTTCCCAGCTCTCCAGAAGCCCCAGCCGCCGGAGATATTCTCCGCTCGTCTCAAAAACAGGGTCTTTTCTCAGCTTGCCCGGCCCTGCCGCTGTCTGTGGCTCGTACCATTCATCCCAGCCGGTGCGCTTGCGCGGGTGTTTTGCCTCCAACTCATCAAGGTACTCCTGCGGCCTCTGGAATGGCTGTCCTTTTTTCCGCATTGTATCGAGGTATTCCCTCATGATCTCATCACGGTTCGCTCTCCAGAAGGCCCCCGCTTCCTCGTCGGTCCAGGGTGTTTGGACAAACGATATATATCGAAGAACGGTTGTCCGGTATCTGATCCAGCTTTGAATATCCTGCCCCTTTTTTCTGCCCCGGGTGCGCCTGGTTCGATTACTTGGCATTGTTCAGAATCCTTTCAGCCCAGGGCATCCCACGCCGCCCGGCTGCACTCCATTCTTTCAAGAGCGTTCCTCGATGCTCTAGCCATGCCTTTTTTATTATGCCGGTATGCCCTTCGAAATGCCTGCTTATGTAGAGTTCCCAGCCGGGAGTATCTTTCTCGGGTTTGGTTCCATAGAGAAGATATTCAATAATTGATTCATCGAGCTTGATGCTTTCACTTGTCCGTTTTCGTCTTGTTCTGTTCGTTCCCATGCCTTCACCTCCCCGCCGGTCTGCCCGGTCTGTCCCTGAGCGGTTCAATGTCAAGGTTCAGTGCCTTGAGCCCTGCCAGAAATGCCGCCCTGCTGTCCCGCTCTATGGGTAATAACGGGTGCGGCTTGGTCTGGTCGAATTTGTCCTTAACGGTCATGCCGTCCTTGTCGATGGTCGCCCGTGCCGCCTGCGCTCTGTCGAATGCTTCCAGGGCAACACGCAGAATGCGAAGCCCTGCCGCGTCGTTAATGGTGTACTCGTAAAGGATCTCCCGCCATATCTTCTTTGCCTCTGCAGTGAGGTGAGAAGGTGCTTTCTGAGTGCTCATGTCATGCCTCCATTTTTTCAAAGGAAAAACTTAGTTTCGCGCGTGTTGCGCTCCCAGGCCGGTTAAGGTTTCGAACCGCTCTAGAGATGCAAGGCCCCCCTGTAGTCAGCACGTTAATCATTATTCAATC
>Ga0209201_1001604_pt1 | contig 25194 bp, 14 predicted proteins | sample AD_UKC055_MetaG_FD_184411 | JGI IMG/M metagenome (GOLD analysis project Ga0209201, IMG submission 184411) | Active sludge microbial communities of municipal wastewater-treating anaerobic digesters from USA - AD_UKC055_MetaG (SPAdes) (version 2) | ecosystem: Engineered > Bioreactor > Anaerobic >...
TTTCCCCAGAGAAGTGGCCGCGCGCGAATTCGCCGGCCGCACTCAACCGAAATGAACGGCCGCGCAGAACCGTCATGCCCGGCCGCGCTCAGCCGAATTCACAAGATGGCCGCGCCCGAAATATGCACTCAGATACGGGATAGACTCTGCGCACCGACAAAAAATCAATCCCCATTTACTGCGGTACGGTGTCCCAGAAATTCAGCACACCAGATATCACACTCCCTTTTTCGCTAATTCCAGAAACTCTTCTGGGTACAAGAATTCAGGCAACCTTCGGGTGGTCCCCCTCATGTGTTGGCACAACCAGTCAGGCCCGTAGTTCTCAGAATTGCTGGAGTTGGCACGCCTCTCGAGATCACGCGCATCACGCTTCATTGGCGTCAACTTAAAAAACGTCTATCAGAAAGTGATGTAAAGAACGCTACTCACCAGAACTGACATCGTGATTGGAATACCCACCCTCTTTCCTGACTGCGTTTTCACAAATGGGTTGTAATAACTCGTTTAAGGGGGCTGAGGTCTTATCATAGCCTGTTTGACCTCGTCGACCATCGCTGAAAAGGCCTTCGCGTTAGGTAACCGCCAGCCAGATATACGCGCACCATCTCCGACTAAATCCATGAATAGGCCTTTATCAACACTTTCCCAATTGGAAGCCCCAAATCCTAATAACCAGATCAACTCCTGTAGGCCAACGTATTCACTTGCTTCAACAACACGCTTCACGTTGCCCCGTGAGACAATGTCCTGCATGGATCGCCAGTGTCTTCTGTGCCACGAATGCTCTTCCAACCTGACCATTCTTGCCAGTTTCACGATACGTTCCCGTGATCCGAGGGCCATGACTACATAATACATCCATATTAGACTGTGATCTGTCTCGGGAAAATTCTCCGGCGTTCGCGACTTTGTAACTTCTCTCAACCTCTCGAGCCAGCAAAGCGCGCCATATATCATGTCGGATTCGCTCCCGTCTACCTCATCTTGAAGAGCCTTACCAAGCACGTCAATGGCCTCGGTAAGCACCTTCTCGAAGCGAATGGTTGGTGGAGGCACCTCCGCTTCCGCACCGACATCATTCGCACCGGCAGTGAGCTCTTCTACGACGGCAGCAAAGAAGGAAAAGCTGCCATCATAGTAGGGCGATAACTTCCGTAAGTCGCCAGCCATGATCCGGGGAACCACACGCGAAAAAGCAAAGAATTTGGCAATTCGCATTAATGCCGAATACGTTGACCACAAATCACCACTCCTAAAATGCTCCCAAATCACGAGGTCACTATCAGAAATCGCCCAGTAGAAACTTAAAAGGAGCAGCGCCTGCTGAGCATCGGCTTCACGAGGCAGTGTAGAGGCCTCGGATGCCCATGCTCGGATGAGGTTGTCTGCATATTCACGATTACCCAGAGCTCGTAAGAGAGCCGCAATGCCACATTTTTCACGCATCCAACTAAGTGCTGCCGATTTCTCTGAATACCACGTTTGAATATTTGCAAGTATCTCACTACAGAGCCGCTGGGCACGTTCCACCTCTGACACATCGAGTAGACACTCGGCTATTGCTGCGAGAGCGCGAACTCGATCGTGTGGATTGCTACACTGCCCGGCAAGCCAGATCGCTTGCTCTGAATACCCAATGTAGACCAAGGTCATTGCAGACCCCATGAGTAACCGAGAGAGTTCTTCATCCTCGGTATTGGCTTCTAGCAGCTTCAAGACCATGGCCACCCGAGACCGGAGTTCAATCTGGTAACCAGTCTTCGCTAACCGAAGGATATACTCAGATCGCATTCCCGGATCCGGAAGCTTTGCGAGCATTTTGAGTGCTCCGTCCAATCCAAAAGAAAGAAGTGCCGCGTCCGGCAACCGTTCGTCAAACCTCTTATCTGCTTTACGTGATTGTTCGGCCGCCTCATCGAACTTACCTAGGTAAGCTTGAAAGATGGCAATTTCACGGTCGTGTTCGTGGTCCTGAGTCGTTTCTGAACAGAACCTGTTGGCTATATGTTGTACAAGGGCACGGTGTCCTGCGCAGAGAGCGATATTTGAAACCCCAAGGCAAATAGTGACTCTTTCTGAGTCAGAATCGACCTTGTCAAGAAGGGAATCCAGCAAAAGAACATCCGACAGGATCCCCGCTGCATCGCACAGCTGGGCTACAACCTCGGACTTGACTTCTTTAGGAAGTCCATCCATGTCTCTCAATGCAGACTGAATTGCAGTTCTGCTGGACCGGCAACAGTCTGCCGCAGCACACGCGAATCCGAGCACTGCCAAGAGGCGTGCCCTACCCACATGTTCATCCAACTGTCCGACCGCCGTAATAATCGCCTGGCAATAGTCCTCGCCCGCTTCCTGCGCGTCCAAAACTTTCGCTTTTGGTATCTCAACTGATGAGGGCAGCCGAACCCGGAGTGCCATGTCAATGGCGCATGCGACGTTGTGACTGCGTCCTAGATAGAATAGCACTTGACGAAATACGCAATTCCATAGCCAGTTCCCAGCGGGGTGCATTCTATTGTCGTTCAAGTACTCGATGAGGTCATCTATAGCCAGTCTGAACGCTTCTGAGTCCTTTGAATTGCCCGTAGTCTGAATGATTCTTGCCAATAGTTCACCTCGGTGTCGAGCGTCGATTTGGCGTGTAAGCGCCAGGGCATCAACATATTGGCGCATGGCTATTGCCCTATGAGCAAGCGATATATGCATATCATACGTCCATTCAGTCAGTTCTGCTGTTATTTTGGAGAAGGAGCCGTGATCTGCTGTCAACGCCTGTAGACTGTTTGTTTTGTTTTGACGCCTGAGTTCAGCTGCAAGTCTCGCAAGCATCTTTCTTTGGGTAGGATTTGAGGAGTCTAACCCGCGCGCTAGCAGCAGAATCTCATCCACTAGCTCCTGTCCCTCCTCGCCAAAGTCGTAGAGGGCTTGAAGAACCGCGCACAGGGATCCAAGACGTTCTTCTGGGAGAGGTCTCGAACGGGCGTAATTCAAGGCGATGCCTGCCTTGCCTAACCATACCATGATCTGAAGCGCGGAATCGCTGAGTTTACGGTTATCCATTAACACAACCGATCGTACCGCACGCAGCTTGACTTGGGAACGAAGGGCTTGCGGAGTTAGTTTCTCTGAAACACTGGCGGATGCCAATGCGATGTCACGGAGTGTACAGAGCTGACTACCTGTCGCCAATTGTTGCGTGTCAATCCATCTCGCAGATGATGTTAGTATGTTGATGAGAGCCTCAGTGCGGCCTGCGCCGAAAAGATGATAGCCCAAGTGCTGAAAGAAGTACCCATCATCCGGAAGCGTGTACCAATCATGAATGGGGCAGTGCATAACATATGCCGCGACAAGTCTGTCATGCGCACGCCGCAATCCCTCGTTTTGAAGGAGGGTCTTTACGAGATGGCGGTAGATCTCAGCGTGCTTGAAACCAAGCACTTGAGCAGAAGGGCGATGCTGAGTGTGTGGTTGCATGAGAAAGAGATGTTCATGCTCAGCGAAGAAGCGCAGGACCTCAGCCGGTTCAGTATCGCTGAATCGTGATATTTCGTCCAAGGTGGGTTTTCTTTGATGAATAGCCAAGGTCCCCAATATCCGGGTTGCCGATGCGATGGGGAGTGGCCCTCGTTCGATCCTGAGCCGTTCCTTCTCGAGACGCTCCGCAAGACCATACGGAGCATCTTTCAGATCGAGGCAGCCTGTCCTGAACACTTCACTTGCTGCGAGTTCGGCATACAGAAATGAACTGTCCGTCAGACTGACGAGCCTGGCTAGGTCCAGTTTCTGGAGTATGCTGCGGGGCAGGACGCGCCGATAATATTCGCGGATGGCTTGCTGCTGTAGTTCAGAATCTTCAAGCGTGATGTTCGCCTTTCCTGCCAAAGCTCTGAATTCTTGAGTATTTCTGGACGAAAGTATCCAGTGAACGTTGTCAGGTGTGGTCAACCTGCGAAGCAGCGCGCTCAGAGACTGACTGCCGGGCTGGGGCGGTGGTTCTGTCTCATCCAGTCCATCTATCGCAATAAACAGCCGTCCTTTCTGTCGGGACACTGTTCGCAAGGCTCGATTCATGAGTTCAACAGCCTCCCCATCGCGGACGGGCATGCGAATCGCGGGGTCTTTCCCGAGGGTCGGTTCGACCTGGATAGCCAGATCTGTGAGGATCCGCACGGGGCTATCACGATCACCTTCGTTGAACCGGATTAGAAACTTCGGGAAAAGATGTCCTCTGCCAGCCTGGCGCTTGAGGAAGGTAAGCATGAGAGTAGACTTGCCGGTGCCAGGCCCTCCTGCAAGTGCAAATATGCTCCGATGGCCCGGCTGCCGGATGAAGGCATCTAGCGCCTCGAGTACATCAGCTCGACCAACGTCACATGGAGCCTCTTCAATTTCTTTCTCAAATTCTTTCTCAAAGGTCCAGAAGAAGGGATGCTCTGCAGAGGCGTCCGCTTGCTCCACGAGATTCCTCAGGCTCTTCCACGCGTCAAACGGCGACTTGCTCAATTCGCGGAGGACCCTCAATTCGGGGTTTTCAAAAGTCGTTTGGAACCCCTCTACTATGTACGTGCTGCTGGGCGGGAATTTCTTTGTCCTTTTGTTTCGCGGATTCCACGGGGAAGACTCGGAAAACCACCTATTCTGCACAGAGCGCACCCTTTGCCTGATGGCGTTTTGCAGACTCATACTTCCTCGTCGCCAAAGGAAGAGTAGAAGGTAAGTCTCAAGAATGACTGCTCGATATGCAGGCGTATCATTAGGTGCAACATGTGGACAATGTATGACCTGTTGAATCCTGCAAACATGTTTCACGTACTTAAACGGGTTTGTGGCGTAAAATATCCGCCAACTATGGACAGGATGGGACCATTTGAGGGAAGCGTTCAGTGATGTTCTAGGGGCAATAGGTTTCGCAGCTTTTTTTAACCCGTCGGTCATCCTCGGTGGGACATCCGTCAACTTCTCCTTTTCCGGTGTCAAGAGCAATAGCGCGAATGGTAGGTCTTCATTCGACTGTTGCCGTGGAACGATTGTATTGCGCAAGTCATCCCGCACTCTAAGGATTGCAGATGCCCATTCTTTGTGGGTCCAGAGCTTCTGTTCGTCTCGTGGGTAGATTTCTCTGACCACCGCCAAGAGGCCGCCGTAATAGAAGCCCTCGTCTTTAGCCATATTCTGCAGTGTGCCGAGTATTTTGTCGCTAGTCAGACGCATAAGCATGTACCTAAGCAGCCTTTCCACAAAATACAGAGGGAAGAATACCGCGACCAAATGATATCACATCTCGTCGATTAGTCATTTTACACAACTTGCTATTGGGCAAAGAGTTAGCGTGAGACGCCAAGATTGGCTGCTCTACAGCGCAGCTCCCTTTTCCACAAGTTGCCGCAGCATACCAGGATAATTGCCAAAAACGTGGATTTTACGCATCCGGACTTTCCACATCATGCCTCGTTCCCCAACGAGACTATTGTGAGATATCGTGAAACTCAGATGGTTGGGTGGGTCTATGTTTCTGCTTAACCATCTTAATGGTCAGGTCGGCCGACTTCTTAACCGCAAGACGAGAAGAGTCCCGCCGGCGCAGGCGCGCCGCGTCCGGCGGGGCTTGGGAGGAAGTCGGTATGCACAAGAAGAAGCGCAGTGTAGAGAAGAAAGGCAGTTCCAGTTCCAAGGGGAGAGGTTTTCCCAAGAAGGAAGCCATAGTGCGCCACCCCGTGGTCCCGCTGCCAAAGGAGGAAATGAACCGCCTAATCGCCCAGCATTCTCCTGCATTGAGGCGGCATGCCGCCCGGCTATTGGGAGGTGCCGAGCGGATTCGACCGGGCCGAGATATAGACCTTTCCCCGGATGATCTAACCTCGCATACACAGAAGAAGGTCATGGAGCTCGGAGTTATTCGGGTGGGTTGGGGCTTCTGCTCATATGAGAAGAGCAAAATGCGCCAGTACTTAGGAGCCAAACTGCGCAAGGATAAGACGCGAGGCGATTTGGCGATTGAACACAAAGATGAAATGGAGGAACGTTGGGATGAAACCGAGAAACGGCTACGAAATCCTTGGGTGTCGGGAGATCATGAACCGGATAGAGAATGTCCTGAAACACAAGAGGACACAGGAGAACGCGGACAAGATTGATGCCTTTCAACTGCGCATGATAGCAGGCGAATCCCGCAAGGCAGTGGCGCAAGCATACGGCTATGCCTCACGCCCCAATACTATAAACGAGTGGGTCGCCGAAATCTGCAAAATACTCTGCGCGGAACTTCCACCCTTGGAAGACTTGATCTAAGCGCGTAGACTAACTGACTGCTACAATTATGAGCGAAAGCGGCCGGTCTCCAGCAGTTGAGGAGACCGGCCGCGCGCCTCAAGAGATACTCTTCAAAGATCTCGCATCATGTTACCGGCCAGCCCGCGAAACCTCTCGCCCGCAATCTGATTCCGTCTTTGCAACCAAGCGATAGAATCCCTCTTCCACGGCTCTCCGCGTTCCCGCCTTGACGAACTGTCGAAGGCGGCGCTCAGAAAAGTGTCGAACGTCCCTCTTCGTCTTGAGAGACAAGAGGTAATCACGGATTCTCGGCGGTAAGGTTAGAAGACGCAAGATCTGGGTTACTCTCGCGCGGCTCATTCCGTAGCGTTTCGCCAAGTCGCTCCGGCTGTTAACCACGTTCTCGTCGAGTAATTTCTGGAACTCAATGGCAAGATGTATCGGGTGGAACGCGGTTTCGTTCGCGCTTTGTAAGTTATTGTTGCGAAGGCGCTTGGACGGGAAGAGGAAATGGCTCGACCAGTTCTCGCATATGGACGGGACAGGGAGCCACCAGTAATTTACGAACTTTGAAGGTTCGTAATTCAAGAATAGAGAAGCCGTCGCGAGTCAAATCGTGGCGGCTTCGGCGTCTCTGGCCGCTTTTTGGTGGATTGAGATCATGGTCCATCCATACGTATGACAATGAGTTATGGGGTCCCTCACCACTTTACCGTTCGAGTCCTTGCGTGCGCCGTCTAAGGCTCGCCTACAACGAAAGTGAGAGTTCGTGATCGTCTCGGAGTTGAATCTTCAATCTGAAATGCGAACTTCCCGCTTCATGAGGTGCCTTTGAAGATCTTCTTACTCTACATGTTCTACATGCGGGGCCTTTTCAGTGCCTAACTGTACGAATTTCAGAACAATGGCTCTCCAGGAAGAACCGTTTGGCTTAACCATTGTCGGCAGGCCTGTGCCCCACCCGGTTGTCATACGTCCAACCAAGGTCCGTGTCGGGGAAGTCATGGTACAGAATGCCGGGGCGATGCTTCCTCAGCGATTTCAGGCTACCGTCAGGACGCGCCATGCAGGCTGCCAGGCGTGAGGGACGGACCGACGAATTGGTGGCCGAGATCCACATCCCATGGTCGGCGGCCCGCGTACGAACAGTTGCCGGCATCAACTCGTCCAGGCTTTGGCTCCCTGCCGGAACCCCCGCGTTATAGCAGGACAAGAAAAGTAGGACCACGCCCTCATCACGGTACCGCTCAAAGAGTTTGGGAAAGCACATATCGAAACAAATCAATAATCCACATTTGAAACCGTTGATTTCGAAGCAACAGATCTCGTTTCCCGGTTGGCAATAGAGCACCTCTTGCCGCCCGTGCAAATGGAGCTTGTCGTAGGTCGCTACCGTCTTCCCTGCACTGGAAACAACGTGCAGAGAGTTACGAAGTTTGCCACCGTCAGGAAGCCTTCGATAGCTGCCGTAGATGGCCCATATGCCGCTCTCTGCCGCCGCCGCGGCGAGTTGTTCACGGTCACGCTCGACCTTTTGCCAGTCGATTTCGTCGAAACACGAGTAGCCGGGCAGCGAGCACTCCGGAAAGTGCACTATGCTCGCCCCTTCCGCCGCCGCCTGACGGACATGGCGGACCATGTAGGCCGTGTTTCGGGCTACATCACCCGAGATAGGAAACTGGCTCGTGGCGGTTCTCATCTTGCGGGCACTTTCACCTGTCCGTTGTCCGAAGTCAAGATTAGCGGTACGGAATCGTATTCGCGGTGCCACCGTTATGATGTTGACAATAATCTTCTGCGAGTTAGCCGGGAGATCGAAGTACGGATCAATCGCGGGGAATTGTATGATAGGTGCTGTTCAAATTGCACGGAACAGCTTACGGAATACGCGCGTCTGTCTCTTGTGAGATGCGATTTGCGTGAAGGGACGCAGGCGTCTCTCTGAGAAAAGGTGGAATTGGTCATCCGAAAGATTCAGCAGAGCATCGAGGATCTCCGGCGCAAGTTTCAGCAGGTTAAGCGTCTGAGTGACGCGAGATCGTGACAGACCCAGATGTTCCGCCAGGTCTGCTTGAGAAGCATACGTGCCGTTTTCGAGAAGGTCTTTGAGAACGAGTGCGTGTTTCACTGGATTGATGACCGGGTTTGACGGTCCTATCGGAGGCACCAGTGGTTCTGCACCTGCGGGTTCAATGCCCGATACGAAAAACTCGCCTCTGGACATTCTCGAAACGTCTGCAAAGAAGGCCAGATTGAAAAAGTTCGTGAATCTTTCGGACGGGGGGAGCCAGTCATGACCCAATGTGAGAACTGGTAAACCTCCGGTTCTCACATTGTTCTTTTGTGCGAGGGTGTTCAGGAAGGCAGTTGTGTTCCCGCGGATGTGCACGTCTGTGCCGTTAACTACAATCTCATCAACAAGATAGCGTACGCAGCGCCTGGCCGCCGCGCTCTCGGGGACAACGAAGAGTCTGTTGAGCAAACCCCGGCTCGAACGGATGCTCTCCGGGGTGTGAACAGACTCCGGGATCGGTTTTAGCGTCTGATAATTTCCAGGCTCGTTGGTAACCGATTCGCGCTTTTCGCGCAGTTCCAGGACTCGCTTGCCGCCCCACTCCATGTCGACCGCACCGGCCCCAATCGCGGCGAGCCGGCGCTCAGGCTTCAACTTGATCGAGCCGAATTTCTTCTTCAGGCGCTTTCGGGCCCCGGACGTGCTCTGGTGCATCATGGAATGCGCGGGGGCGGCTTCTTCACGTGGTCAAAGCGGACAGGCGCGCACGGCGCCGCCGCAGGGATTCTCGAGATTTCGGGAATGAGTAACCGCAATCATGGGAACACCTCGCCCATGCAATCGCCTGGCGATGTACTTTCCCGCTACCCGAACGCGCCGGTTTCCGCTTGAATGCCACCTTCAATCATGCACGCAACCCCGATGGCGGGTGCGTCCAACTAGGGTTTCTCCGCCACGCGAAGTGACGAAGGCATCGCCGGAACGGAGACGCGCTCGCCCGTGTCCGTTACCTTTTCCCCTTCGACGCGATACAACCACAACTCGCGGATTGGGTGACACTGCACGACGAGGTATTTCCCGTCCGGCGAGAATGCTACCCCCTCCGGTATCGGCCCCGTCCGCAAGGTCTGGACGACTTCGAAGGTTCTTCCCCTGCGCGCCAGTATCGTGAGCTTGCCATGCTCCTCGAAGCGGGGGTCGTCTTTCGCGAGATTGGACCCTTCCATCAGTACCGCCGCTACCAGTTTGCCGTCTGGACTAATCTCTATGGACTCGGGCCCGGACCCAATGGGGACATAGTCGCTCGTGCGGGGTGGGTCCGCCTTGAGATCGACCACCGTTAACGCGTCCTCGTCGGGAAAACCCTGCCCGGAACCGGCCGTGAGCGCAAAGGCGCCGTCAGGGCTGATCACACAGCGATAGGGGCCGCCGCAGACCGAAAACTTTCGGTCGGTCAGCGCAAGATTGCCATTCTCGATTGTCAACACGGCGAGGTATCCGCCGGCGTTCACGCTCGCCACGGCCATGGTCCCGTCCGGGCTGATCGAGACATCCGACACCTGGTCCTCGGGCTCGCACACCTTGACCGTCTGCTTGACGGCAACTTTCTTGCCGTCTATGGACAGCATCGAGATGGCGCCCGCCGCGCGATTGGCCACGAGCGCGTAGCTTCCGTCTCGCGCGATAGACATGCCCGAAGGCTGCGCGTCCGTTTCAATCTGGTCGATCATCGCGGGCGGGTCCGCGGTCAAATCCAGCACGTGAATCACGTTGTCAGGAATCCACTTGCCGGGATTCTTCGGGTCCGGCAACGTCGAACTCGCGATAAGCGCCAGCCGTTCATCCGGCGTGATTGCGATGTTCGATGGCGGCCCGATTACGCTGTTCCGGACGTTGTCGATGTGCGTGACCTTCGGCGGAAACGTCGAGAAGTTCAGGATGGAAAGGGAATCCGGCGGCGCGTCAGGCAGCACGACCGCCGTGCCGCTGGTGAGATCGATCTTGGCCTCGTTCCCCGAAAGCATAAGCTGGCTGCTGGCGGTCATGGCCAGTGCACACGCAATCAAACAGATCTTCGCGATTCTCACGGATGCTCCCTCTGCGTTGTCCCGCGTTCAGCCCCGGACCGACTACCGATGATAGCGGAAGATACTCAAACCGACAACTCCACCGTGAAAAGTGCCGCCCTGGATACAATTCCAGCGCCGAAGGGATTATGGGCCGTCCAGCGTCAGGTGCTGGGCGACGGTCCCGCGCATTGGCAAAAGAAGCACTTGAGATCCTACGCTTCGCCGGATGGACTACACGCATTATTCGCCCGTCATCCCAATATACCCAACGCCGCCCCGAGAGCCCCGAACCCCGCCCAACTCGACCTCTGGGCCGTCGGACACCAGTGAAGACCGAAACCGCGAAATCTCCGGGAGATTTCTGGTCACACAACATATTGCGCATCTTAGTGAAATGTGCTACATTATGTGGTAGGGGGATAGGTTGTTGTGTTGAGTAGGTAACAAGGAGACAGAAGATGCCAGCAGCTAAGAAGAAAGTGGCAAAGAAGAAACCCGTAGCCAAGAAGAAGTCAGCAGCGAAAAAACCCGCCGCCAAGAAATCTAGAGCCGGTTGCAAGAAGTAGTCTACTGACTCCAGCAGGCGCGTCGCGCCTGAGACATGGCCACACAAAGTGAAGAAGAGCGAGGAGGGAGGGGCGTTCATCAGCCCCTCCCCCTCCAGTATTCAGACAGATGCCGGAATCCCATGCGCCAAGAAACCTCATCCTCCACTCGCACATAGACTCCGTAACGGGCTTTCGTTCCGCGCCAACCACTCAGTCTTTCAGCGGCAAATACCATATGTTCCGGAACCGCACCCGGTTGCCATGGTCTTGAAGGTGCAGAATGTCTTCCTTTGCGCCGGGTCCCGCGGTGCCGCCGGGTGTGGGCCCCGCGAGTGAAACGTTGTCCTGGATGGCTATGCCGTTGTGTCGCAATGTCACTCTGGCAGGCTCCTTCTGCGAACCGTCATCGTTGAGACGGGCTGCGCGGAATTCAATGTCGTACGTCTGCCAGCGCTCGGGTGGAAGCGAAGCGTTGACAAGCGGCGTGGAAATGTCGTACAAGCCACCGCAATCGCCTGCTGTTTGAGGCAGCACGCCGAAGGAGTCTAACAGTTGAACCTCGTACCTGTTCTGCAGGTACACGCCGCTGTTGCTTCGCCCCTGGCCAAAGTCACCCGCCATGAGGGGCATGTAGAATTCCAGGTGGAGTGTGCAGTCGCCGATCTTTTCTTTGGTGGTGTTCGGCCCCGAGCCGGGCTGGACCCCCATGCTGCCGTCGTCGTAGGCTTTCCAGTTGCCATTGGTCCAGGCGCTCATGTCCGGGGCTTTGCCCGGTTCATAAGGAAGAAGCACCACGGCGCCTTCCGGAGGCGCCTGCCCCTCGGTCGTCGAATGCCGGTCGACCTTCTTGAGTTCGAACGAGGTGTCGTACGACCCGGTCGCTTTCAGCATGTCTTGGGCGGCCTCGGCATCCCACAAGCCCGAGCCTGTGTAACCATGGAAGGTGACGCGGGGGCCCACAAGCTGTCCGTGAAGCTCCACCTGGTTGATTTGATTTCCTTCGCCCTGGCACTGCGCCACCATGCGGTACAAGCCCGGGCCTTCAGCGACGATCAAGCCTTTGGCAGGAATGTCGGGACGCCCGACCCAATGAAAGACCCCCTCATACTCGCCCATGAACGCGTCGCCGCTTGCTTCGGGAGCCGGTTCGGCCAGAACCGGCAAGGCCACGCAGCATACTGCCGCGACACCAAAAAATAAAGCTCGTGTTTTCATCGTTGTCTTCCTCTCTGATTCGTTGACTGCCTCCACCGCCCGGCCAAGAGAAGTATCCTACCTTGAAAAGAAGGCGTATGCCAAGGTGACATCCAGATGCGGCAGCTTGAGGGACATCCTCACTTGAGGTATGTTTGAGTGGCTTCGCCTCTCGCCGAATCCGAGGGGGACTGGTCGAGTGGCATGGTTTCGACGGCCGCAGCGTGGCTGAAAAGAAATCCGTAGCAATCACAGGCAGGTCCGCATGGGGAATCTCGATCCGTTGAAGTTGGATACCATCCGGGTGTCGGCGCTGGATCTGGGTATCATTGCCGTCTATCTCGCCGGAATCGTCATCACGGGGGTCTACCTCTCGCGGTTGGCGTCCCGCAATGTGGATTCGTACTTCCTGGCCAGCCGGCGTTTGCCGTGGTGGATGCTCGGGCTCTCCGGGACGGCCTCGTATTTTGATGTGACCGGCGTGATGTGGACAATTGCCTTCTTTTACATCATGGGACCACGCGCGATGTTCCTCCAATGGGAGTGGGGCTATGTGGCGATGGCCTTTTTTGCGGCCTATATGGGCAAATGGCTGCGACGGAGCAAGGTAGTTACGGGGGCGGAGTGGATGCTGATCAGGTTCGGCGGCGGGGTAGCGGGCGAGTTTGCACGGCTCTCGTACGGGGTGCTCGCGGTGACCATCGCAGTAGCCTTCATCGGGTTCGACGAGTTCGGCTGCGGCAGCTTCCTTCACTTGTTCTTCCCGCAGTATTCGCGCCATACACTGGCCATCACCTTGATGACGATCACGGGGCTGTACACCATCTCGGGGGGACTATTTGGCGTTATCGTGACGGACTTCATCCAGTTTTGCCTGATCTTGATAGGGTCCTTTGTCCTGATTGGCCAGTCCATCGCCACGTCTTCTTCGGAGACGCTGGCCGCGAATCTTCCGCGGGACTGGTTCGGCATGACGCCGTTGTGGCACTGGCCGCGGCTGGAGCATTGGGAACTAACGGCCGGGTACCAGCTCTTCGCCTTGGTGAGCATCATGTGGATTGCCAAAGGGGTGTTTTTGTGCCTGGGCGGTCCCCAGCAGTTGTACGACATGCAGCGGTTCCTCGCTGCACGGAGCCCGCGCGATGCCTGCAAAGCCGGCATGTTGTGGGGCGTTGCGATGACGCCGATGTTCATGGTGGCAGCGGCGGTGGCCACCATCGGTGTGTGCACCTATGGGGGAGACCTGCAGCATCCGGAGAACCTGTATCCCGTGGTGATTGGGGGCATGCTGCCCGTGGGGGTCAAGGGGCTGGTGCTGTCGGGACTGCTGTCCGCCTTCATGTCCACGTTTTCTTCGACGGTGAATGCGGGCTCGTCGTATCTTCTACGCGATTTCTACCAGAACCTGCTGCGCCGGAACGCGTCACAGCGCGAGTTGGTCAATGCCGGCCGTTTGTGTGGCGTGGCCATTATCGCGGTGGGCATTGCGGTGGGGATTCAGGCGCGCAATATTGACACCATTTTTGGCTGGATCATGATGACGCTCGGGACGGCCGTGTTGATGCCGAACGTGCTCCGCTGGTTCTGGTGGCGATTCAATGGGTGGGGCTACGCGGTAGGAACGCTGGCCGGCGTCGGTTCTTCGCTGGCGGCGGCGCTCTGGTTCGGCGATGCGCCGCTCTATGTCAGTTTCCCTGTGCTGTTCGGCGTGAGTACGCTGAGCAGCGTGTTCACTTCTCTTCTTACGCCAGCCACGGAAATCGAGACGTTGAAGGAATTCTACACCCGAATCCGCCCCGCGGGCTGGTGGGGGCCGGTGAAGAAGGCGGCACTCGAGGAGACGCCAGCCCTTGGGCGCGAGTCCTTCGGCTGGGATCTGTTCTCGGCGTTGGTGGGCGCGGCGGGCCTACACGGTCTTTTCATGGCGTCCTGCTACTTGTGCACGAGGCAATGGATGGCAGCGGCCCTGTCATTCGCCGAACTGGGCGTGGCCGCCATCATCCTGTACTTCTCGTGGTACAAACGCCTTCCCTCGCCGGACGAAGACGTGGAAATGGCGCCTATTCCAGATACGATATGAGGCGTTATCGTTCGCGCGGGACCCTTCCGCCAGTCCCATAGGGTCGAGAAACCCGGCCCGTGCTCAAAGGACTACGGGAAAATCTTCAGATGGGTCATCCGCGCGAACTGATCTAATGGACGAGAGAGGTCGCCGTAAGCGACCATCCAGTGATGCCCCGTACCGAAATCGGCTGTCTCCCTCAAGAACCGCTCCAAGGGCGCGTCCAGCCGCACCTTGACCGGGATCCCAGGAAACACCATACCGGTCGGAACCGCCTCGCCCGTATAGCGGGTCAACCGGTACGTGCCCTTTCGCCCGCAGAGATTGGCGATCGTGACCCGCCCCGGAACGCCGGAGTAGTGGGCCGCCACGCCGTGCTCCATCAGGCGGACCCGCTCCAGACGCACGGACTTGGCGTCCCCCGCGAGGGAAATGGCCGACGAGCCGCAATGACTCATGGTACAGGTGTTGTCGTGTTCGTCCGCGAAAAGAAGGTCCGTATTGTGAACCGGCTGTCCGGACATGAGGTGCATGGCGGCGGTCAGAATCAGCGAATTCATGTCTCCTTCGCAGGACGTGACAATTCCTTCCTCGGCCAGCCAACCGCATGCGAGACAAGCGATTCCCATGAGGTCCGGATAGCAGCCGACCGCAATCCCCGCCAATCGATCGGTCTCAATCCAAGCGCGAAGGGCAAGGTAGCAGCGTGCGGCAGTGACGCCGCTCACGTCGTCCGCGTTGCACAATCCGCACCGGCTCTTTGTTTGCGCCCAGATCGCCCCGGCATCGCCTGCATTCGCTGCATCCATGGCTGCGCGCAGCTCATCGGCACCCTTGAAACGGACCAACGCGCCGAACTGTTCGAACAGGTCGTACTCGTGAAATGTCACTTCCATCATTCCGATGGTGCGGTGACCCAGCATGCCGAAGCGCGCCTTCTTCAGGCGAGAGGCCGCGGCGGAAGCCCTCGCCGCGCTCATGATATGAGCCTGGACGTCCGCATGGTCAATCGGTCCGTGGACGAATTCGCGCGGATGGCCCAACTCGGTCAGGACCTCGACCAATTGCTGGGAACCGCAAAGCGACCCGGTGTCCATTCCGGGAATGCCCCACGCCACGAGGGGAACCGGACAACTTCGCAGGAAATCGACCGCCAAGCTGTCATGTGCCCAGGTCGCCGCCAGCCAAACCACCGCTTCCACGTGTGCCTTTGAAAGAGCTTCTGCCGCTTGGAGCGCCGTGGGCACATCGAACACGGGCCGCAGCACGGGAACGACATCCAGCGGCAACCCCTTCAATGCCGCGTGAGCTTGTTCGAGGAGCCGCGGCGCTTCTTGCCACCCGACTTCCATCGGCGCGTACGCCGCCACGAGCCCCATCCTTGGCTTGTCACTCCACACGTCCGCATCCTCCGCATGTTGCGAGCACTTGAACAAATCCTACGGCCCACCCTCTGGACGTTTCAACAGGCCGCGCGAGACGTGAACATCGCGGCCAGGAAACCGGCGCACAAAGGGCGAGTTCTCAGCAACCACACCACCCGCAATGCGCGGTCCTTTGATCCGAATTCGCGTGCAGGCCGGCCTTGAATACGCAACGCCATGCGGGCAGGATCAGTCGTGCGCGACCCTCAGCAGGGGAAATGCCTGCAGGGTGTTTGACGAAGGGCACGCTATGTTCATTGCCACCCCGCAAGAGGAGATTGACCAACAATGATGATAAGCGCAGTGATTTCGGCCGCAGCTCTCCTGGCGCAACCCCCCGCCGTGGATATCGGGTCGCGTCTTGAGTTGATGGTGGACGACTATCTGGTTGAACGCCTGGCGGGCGGCGCTTCGTTTCAGTTGCAGCACCCCGTGCCGCGGGAAGTCGCGATTGTCCATGACCAGCCATGGGAAGGCAGCATGTGCGACTACCACACGGTGTTCAAGGATGGCGGCCTGTTCCGCATGTACTACACGATGGCCGACATCGAGGTGCTGCCGGAAGGCGGCATCAGCGACAAACATCCCCTGTTTTGCGGGTATGCAGAGAGCCCGGACGGCGTCCATTGGGCCAAGCCCAATCTGGGCCTGTTCGAATTCAACGGCTCCAAGGAGAACAACATCGTATGGATGGGCGAAGGTGCGCATGACTTCGACCCGTTCATCGACACCAATCCGGACTGCAAACCCGAGGCCAGGTATAAATGCGTTGCCCTCGCAAATGGAACGCTATGGGCGTTTCAATCGCCCGACGCAATCCACTGGACGCCTATGGCGAAGAATCCCATCATCACCAAGGGCGCGTTTGATACCCAGAACATTGCTTTCTGGGATTCCGTCAACAAGGTCTACCGCGCGTATATTCGCGATTTCCACAATGGGGTCCGCGACATCCGGATGTCGGCCTCGCCCGATTTTGAGAACTGGACTGAGCCGGTGATGCTGCAGTTTCCCGGCGCGCCCGATGAAGCCCTGTACACGAACCAGGTGGCGCCCTACTACCGTGCGCCCCACATCCTGCTCGGATTCCCTACGCGGTACACGGAGAGGGCCTGGTCGCCTTCAATGGAAGCATTGCCCGATGCCGATCACCGGCACCGGCGCGCCAAGGCCGTTGAACGCTATGGCACGGCAATTACGGACGGGCTGTTCATGAGCAGCCGCGACGGACTCGTTTTCAAGCGTTGGGGAGAGGCGTTTGTGCGTCCGGGCATCGAACGCAATGACAACTGGATCTACGGCGACGGTTATCAGAACTGGGGCATCATCGAGACGAAATCGGATGTGCCCAATGCGCCAAACGAGCTATCCGTCTACTGCATCGAAAATAACTGGAAACCGAGTTGCCGTTTGCGCCGGTTTACCTTGCGGCTCGACGGGTTTGTTTCCGTCAACGCGCCCATGTCCGGCGGCGAGTTGGTCACGAAGCCCTTCGTGTTCGCCGGCAAGAACCTGGTGTTGAACTTCTCCACCTCGGCGGCCGGCAGTATCCGCATCGAGCTTCAGGACTCGGAAGGCAAGCCGCTGCCCGGGTTCACGCTGGATGAGACGCCCGAACTCTTCGGCGATTCGCTTGCTCGCGCCGTTGCGTGGAAAGAAGGGGCTGGCCTCGCCGCGCTCGCGGGCAAGGCCGTGCGGCTCCGGTTCGTCATGAAAGACGCCGACGTGTTCTCGTTCCAGTTCAAGGACTGAACCGCCCCCTGCGTTCCGGTCTGGCCGCGCGGCAACGCCAAGGTCAATGCGCTTGCTCCGAAACTGGGCATTGATGGGGCGCACGGGACCGCTAAGGCCGCTGACCGGCGAAACCAACAGCTCCGGAAGAGCCGCTGCCGTCAGCGTGTAAATTGCGATGGCTCAATCACTTAGCTCGAGAGAAACAACTGGTCCTGCCGGAAGCGCCACCGGATAGTAAAACCCAGCTACGACCTTAAGGCAACTCAGGCGAACGTAGATGCGCGAATCTCGGTTGGATTGACGACCGAAATTCTGAGGCCGAATCCAGAGAACCTCCTCTTACGCGCTCTGTTCATCGTGCCATGAGAAGCCCCGTACCCGTTCCGCTCACCACGAGCTTCACCCCCTTAGCCTACGCCCTGGCTGCGGGCGCACTGCGCCATTTCTAGCAACCGCGCGGCCGCATGTCGTTACTCTCTTTGCTACTCGAACTTGCCAACATCGCGCCGGGAAAGAGCGCCTAGGGCGTCAGGAAATTCAGGTAGTTCTCAAGATTTGTGTATCCGTCGGCGTCGGCATCTTGTGCGCCGTCCTCCCCACAGTTCGGATTCAGCCCGTGTGTGCATTCCCACGCGTCCGGCATTCCGTCTCGGTCCGTGTCTATGGGCGCGGGCGCGGACCTCAGCAGCGGCCAGCCGCCTACCTCATCCTGCGAGTCGATGAGGCGACCCTGTCCAGTCCGCACGTTTTCGACAACGCGCTCATCCACGGCGTCTCGCATCAGCGACATGCCCGCCCTCGCCAGGACCATCTCATACGCATCCGTAGCGGACTGTGTCGCAGGCGCGTAGCCTCCGACTTCGAACGGCTGTTCGACCATCCAGTCTTGAAGCGTTCCGTCGTAGCGATACTTGCCTCGGCCCAGCCAGCGCGTAAAGTCGACGGCGGCGTAGTTGTTCTTGTTAAGGTCTTCCCGGCCTTCGAATATGTTGCCGGCCATGTAGCCGTGGGCTTTCTTCGGTACGAGCGTCTTCATGGCGATGGGCAGGGCGGCGGCATCGGTTTCAGGGCCCGGCTTGAAGTAGTTATTGATAAGATTGGTCTGGCTGTCGGTCACGTTTGCGGCCCCGGACCAGTTGTAATCGACGTTGTTGCGGAAATCGACGATCACCTCCGGTTTCATTTCGTTGCCGCCGATAGTGGGATGGCGGTCCCGGCTCGTCGAAAACAGATTGTGGTGGATGCTGATATTACTTCGGGGTTGCCGGAAAGATGCGCACATGGCGTGCGGCCCTTTGGGATGGATACTGTTGTTCAGCGCTTCGCTCAGAATGCACCACTGCATCGTATAGTTCGTACACCCGCGCATGTCCTGATTGCCGTCAATGCCCCAGCTCAACGAACAGTGGTCAATGATGACATTATCGCAGTAGTCCACCGTCATCACATCGGGTCCAGAAGGCGGTTTGTTCTTATCTCCCAATCGTAATCGGAGATAGCGAATGACGATATCGCGAGAAGATTTCAGTTGAAGACCGTAGTCCTTGATCGTGATGCCATCACCGGGGGCGGTCTGGCCCGCCAGCGTCATGAAGGCTTTGTTCTCTATGGACAACGTCGATTTGAGTTCGATTGTGCCGGACACATCAAACACGACCGTCCTCGGGGCTGCAGCGGTGTCAACGCCTTCCCGCAACGACCCGGGCCCTGCATCAGCCAGCGTGGACACATGATAGACGTCACCGCCCCGGCCGCCCTTTGTCCATTTCCCGAATCCCTCCGCCCCGGGAAACGCTGGAACCAGGCGATGACCGGGAGAGAGGGCCTCCCTGAGTGACGGTTTCCAGCGCGCGATGGCCTCCGCCGCCAACTGCGCCACCACCCGCGCACCGCGTTCCTGCAGATGCGTATTATCGGCATAGCCTTCCGGGTAGTTAGGGAAGGCCCCTTTCTTCAGGTTCATGAACAATGCGCTGGTCTTTTCGCGGCCCAGACTTTCAAAGAGCCCTCTGGTCATCGCGTGAAGGTCAATCAGCGTGACATCCATCTCCCTCGCTACGTCGCGAGCCGTCTCCGGATATCCTCCAAGGGTTTCTTCCATCACCGTCTCGCTAGTCCAGGCGTTCCTGTTGATGGAGGTCAGCACGATGGGTATCGCCCCCTTCCCCCGCGTCTCCCGAATGTAAGTAATCAAATAGTCTCGATAGGTCGTGTCAGGATTGGTGTATCGCGCCGGATCGTGCACTTTCGAATCGTTGTGGCCGAACTGAATCAAAACGTAATCCCCGCGGCTCAACTCGTCCACGACCCGTGCCCACGCGCCTTCCTCCATGAAGCTTTTCGCGCTGCGTCCGCTTCGCGCCCTGTTTTCGACTTGTAGGACCTCGGGGTCGAAAAATTCCTGAAGCACCTGTGCCCACCCCGTCAGCGGGTAGCGTTCGGGGGGATATGAGGCGGCCGTGGAATCGCCAATTACATACACCCTCGGGGTGGCGTAGCAATCGGTATGCACGCTGCACAGCCCACCCAACAGGAAAACGGCCACGAGTGCGGGGCGAAATCCGCCTGGCGTCATGATGCGGTTCATCGGTGAATCCTTATAGGTTTGGAGCTCGCACGGGCCGCGTCGGTTCGTGCGCGGCAGCCGGAAACCCATTCTAGCCGAGTTGACCGATTGTGGGCTATGATGCCGGCAGGCTTGGGACGGTCCGCCCCCGGCAACATGGCGTCCGAACCGAGCACCCCTGCCCAGGGAATGCGGACTATTGCAGAGGAAACAACATGAAACGGTGCATGACCATCTTGACGGCGGGTCTATTGTGGGCTGTCTGCGTGGCCTGCGATGCCTCAGAACCTCTGTCCGAAACGGTGTTGCTTGAGGATGATTATTCTTCCTACCCCTCCGGACTCATGTTCGATGTCGTGGGCGCCGAGATGGAGTATCAATACCTGCCGATTGCCGCCCCAACCGGCTACTGGACCGTATCGACCTTCAAGTCAGACCCGGCGTCACAACGCGGGTGGCGCGTCGTGCAACAGAGCGGCGAGAGCCGGATTGCGCAGATGTATTCCAACAAGGCCGAGGATTACCACATGATGCTGTCAGCCGGCGATCGTGCATGGACGGACTACACTGTGGACGTGCGTTTCACGCCGGAACAACTCGTGAGATGGAATGGCATCGCGGTGCGGTACCGCAACGACCGGTGCTTCTATTTCGCAGGCATCGAGAAAGACGCCTTCGTGATACGTACCGTCCACCACGGTACGGCCTTTCGCAAACTGAACGTGGAACAGCTCGCGCAAACACCTTGGGCCGCAGCCCCCGGCCAGGAGATCCATCTGACTGTCACGGTTGCGGCTAACCGCATCACCGCAGCCGTCGAGAACGGACCCGCGCTGGAAGCGCAAGACAAGACCTTCTCCACCGGCGGCGTTGCGTTACTTGCTGATGGCCCGACCACCTACGGCCCTATTCGCGTAACGACCGATGCGGACACCGGACGCTCCATACGGGACGCCATCGAGAAGCGGACCCAGGAAGAGGCGCGATTGCAGGCCGCTAATCCGAAGATGTCGCTGTGGAAGAGCTTTGGCATCAAGGAGTACGGCGTGGGGCGGAATGTCCGCTTCGGCGACCTCGACGGCGACGGCGCAATTGATATGCTCTTCGGGCAGATGGTGCATCACGGGCCGAAAGATCGCGCCAGTGAACTCAGCTGTTTGACCGCCGTCACCCTCGATGGGAAAGTGCTGTGGCAGGTTGGCGAACCGGATGTCTGGAAGTTCCGGCTCACCAACGACGTGGCCTTTCAAATTCACGACCCGGATGGCGACGGACGAAACGAGGTGGTCTACTGCATGAACCAGGAGCTGGTGGTAGCGGACGGCAGAACCGGTGAGATCAAACGCAGAATTCCCACGCCCGCTATCCCAGAGAATACACCCGAAGACTATAGGAAGACGCAACGCCTTCTGGGCGACAGCCTGTTCTTCTGCGATCTGCGCGGGACCGGCCGAGCCGCGGACCTCATCGTCAAGGACCGCTATACCAACTACTGGGCGTACAACGATCGGCTCGAGTTGTTATGGCAGGGACAGTGTAAAACGGGCCACTACCCTTACGCAGCCGATATCGACGCGGACGACAGAGACGAAATGGCTCTTGGGTATTCTCTCATCGATCATGACGGTAAAGTTCTGTGGCGCCTTGACGGCCAGATCGGCGACCACGGTGACGGCGTAGCCATCGTATCCCTGCGCGAAGGTGAAGCGCCCAAGGTCTACTGTGCGGCAAGCGACGAAGGACTATTGGTCGTCGACCTGAAAGGCAATATTCTCCGGCATGAGTACCTCGGCCACGTGCAGAATCCCGCCATCGCCGATTTTCGCCCTGACTTGCCGGGGCTGGAACTTGTCACGGTCAATTTCTGGGGCAATCAGGGCATTTTTCACTTCTTCGATGCAGACGGCAACGTCTACCACGACATGGAACCGGGACCGTACGGCAGCCTGTCGTTGCCCGTCAACTGGCGCGGCGACGGCGCGGAGTTCTTTGTGCTTTCCGCCAATCCGGATCGGGGCGGATTGTACGACGGTTGGGGCCGTTGCGCCGTCCGGTTCCCCGCGGACGGCCATCCGGACATGTGCTACAACGTCCTCGACCTGACTGGCGATTGCCGCGACGAGATCGTCGTGTGGGACCCTTACGAGGTGTGGCTCTACACCCAGGACGACAATCCCAAGAGCGGACGGCTGTACAGGCCGGTGCGGAATCCCTTGTATACCGAGTCGAACTACCGCGCGGCAGTCTCGCTTCCCGGATGGAATGATGCGCCGCGTTGAGTTCCCATCGACATCTCCCTGTTCGGGGATACCCTCAACCATCGGCAACGCCAATAGGGCTGTAACCGGGACGATGCCCGCCGTCTATCGTTGCAGAATATCGCGATCACCCAGAACCGGCTCCGCTGTCAGAATCCATCAAACCGCCTTAGTGCGGCGGCAGCCAGGACAGACGGCACGTCTAAGCCGAATCAATGGGCCAAGACCAGGAACAGACGCGAAACGCGACTCGACCCTTCAGAGCCGCGTGCACGCTGGCTGCTCTTTCCCGCCATACGCGCTCTGTGCGGGAGAAGGTGCAGGAAATGAGAAGGGTCTGGACAATGTCACCAGACGGCCTGATTGCCGAACGTCCTTGTCCCTCAGCAAGGACAAACTCTGTAAGACCACGCCTTTTCGCGGAACTACCGCTCGGCAAAGTGAAACTGGATATCGCGGATTGTGGGCCCATCAGAAGCCTTGATGATTTCGAGGCGCAGGTCTTGCACCGTGACGGCGTTGAACCTGCCGGCCCAGTTTCGGCCAACGGTTTTGCCCGTGTAGAAGGTGTGCCACACGTCTCCGTTCCTGGCCTTGAGTTCAAAAGCCCGGATCCGGTTACCAAAAGCCTCATCAATCATGATTACATCAAAGGTGATGGGCTCCGGCAGGTGGATTTCCAGCCACGCCTGCCTGATACCGTCATCGGTGGCCCAACGGCTCATGCCATCGTGATCCACGGCCTTGCCGGAGGCGTATTTGGCCTCGCCCCTGCGAACGTTGGAGCTCGCCGCCGTGGCGCCTGCGGGCATGCCAACACATGCGGGCTTCGCGGGGATGGTGTCCGCGAGCCCGTCGAGAGTAAGCTCAACCGTTGAAACCGGCCGCCGCCGGTTTGACGGCGGCTGGGCGATCGTTATTCCTTCAGGCGACTGGGTCACCCGGACCTTTCCTCCGCCGAGGAGCCGGCTGGAGACGATCCTGCGCTCGATGGGGGGCAGGCTAAGTGAATTCTCCCAACCTTCGAAGATGTGAACGTACACCTTGTTCTCTCTTCGCGTGCTTACGCCCCAGTAGCTGGGCTCATAGGGCCCGCCCCGCGTGCCATAGATGGCGTCACCGTACTCGCGCAGCCAGGCGCCGACCTTCTTGAGCCGCTTGACCTGGCGCGGCTCCATCTCGCCGGAAGGCATCGGGCCCACGTTCAGCAGCATGTTGCCGCCGCCTCCCGCGCAACGCACAAGCAACCGGATGCATTCCTCCGGGGACTTCAAGTCGTCGTCCGGTTTCCACGACCATTGCTGCCCAAGAGTGATGCACGATTCCCACGGCTCGTCGAGCTGCAATCGACCGACCACTTGCTCGGGCGTTTTGAAGTCCGTCGCGCCCGGGATTCGGTCGTTAATCAGAATATCGTGCTGGAGGTTGCGGATCATGGGAAGGAGCTCGGCTGAGTTCCAGGTGTCTGGCGCGTCCTGGCTGCCGCCATCGAACCAGAGGACATCGATGCGCCCGTAGTTGCTGCACAGCTCCCGGATCTGCCCATGCAGGTACTCGACATATCTCCGATGGCTGTCGCCCAGATAGTCAGGGTGGCGCCAGTCCGGCAGGGAATAGTAAATCCCGAAACCGAGACCGCCTTCGTGGCATGCCTTGGCCAATTCGGCCACAATATCTCGCTTGAACGGCGAGGCCGCGATATCGTAGTCCGTCAGGGCGCTGTTAAACATGCAGAAGCCGTCGTGGTGTTTGGCCGTGAAGACCATATACCTCATGCCCGCGGCCTTCGCGATACTGACCCATTTCGCCGCGTCGAATGCGGCCGGATTGAAACGCTGGTAGAGGTTGTCGTATTCCGCCACGGGCACGTTGCCGGGGGGAAGAGCAGGCAAGCCCCGGCGCTCTCCCGCCCGGGACCAACTGATCTCACCGCCGGTGAGGCTGGCCGGGCCCCAATGCACAAAGAGGCCGAACTTGGCGTCCTGCCAACGCCGCACGCTTTCCGCGGGCGCCACGGGCGCGGCGGGGCGGCGGGACGTCTGCAGGTACCGCCCGAAGAACGCCAGGATCCGCGCGAAGGTCTCGTCCATTCGCGCAATGCCCATGCCGTGTTTGCCCCCTGCCACCAGCATGAGCTCGCACGGAGCTCCCGCCGCATTCAGGGCGGACGCCATGGCCTTCGACTGCCCGGGGTCCACGCGCTTGTCGTCCGTTCCGTGAATGAGCAGTATCGGCGGAAGATCTTTCCGGACATAGGAGATGGGCGATGCACGGCGAGCCGCATCCGCATTCGCGACGGCTGCGCTGCCCAGAAAACGGACTACTACGGGGTCCGGTTCCTCCGCCGGTGGCGGAGTCAGAGGCTCGCGCAGGTCCATGGGCGCGCAAACAGCCACGGCCGCCTGCACCGCGCTGGATTCGCCGGCCCAGCCGCCGCCTTCGAGTCCGTCTTCGGGACGCGTGACGGCCAACATTGTGGAGAGATGCCCGCCCGCCGAGCCGCCTATCACGCCGATGCGCTCGGGGTCAACGCAGTAGTCGGACGCGTGCAAACGCAGCCAGCGCAACGCCAGCTTGCAGTCCTCCACGGCAGCGGGGAAGCGCATTTCGTCGGAAAGCCGGTAGTTGATGGAGACGGCCACGTAGCCCGCTTCAACGAACCGCCGCATCATGTCGAGCGTGATGGGTCCGCCCTTATCGCCGGTGTACCAGCCGCCGCCGTGGATATGCACGATGGCGGGTTGGGGTTCCGCGGCATCGGGCCGATAAAGGATGTCTAGCCGCTGCGCGGGGGAGACCTCGCCATAATGCACGTCGCGCACCAGCTTCATGTCCTTGGGCAGCGACGGGTCGCCCTGGGCCATGGCTCCCGGCGCCAACCTCCCGAAGAGTAGCGAAGCCAGTAAGGCCATAAGGAAGAGGCTCACCCGAGGGCTGGACTTCAGGGCCAGCCAATGCCACCTCCCGTCGACCATCGTTTCGGCAACACAGACGTTTTTCATGAGGGTAGGCTCCTGCGGTGCTGAACGCCGTCTACTGCAAGGCG
>Ga0209201_1001621_pt1 | contig 24986 bp, 27 predicted proteins | sample AD_UKC055_MetaG_FD_184411 | JGI IMG/M metagenome (GOLD analysis project Ga0209201, IMG submission 184411) | Active sludge microbial communities of municipal wastewater-treating anaerobic digesters from USA - AD_UKC055_MetaG (SPAdes) (version 2) | ecosystem: Engineered > Bioreactor > Anaerobic >...
CATACAAGATGAATTTGTGGTCTGGCCACAACCCTCCAAAGCGGAAGGAAACTTTTATCCCCAAAACTTCTGCTAATGACAACTATGCTTCTTCACCCTGCATCAATGAATGGCTCTGTATTTCTTTAGTATTTCTTTTGTGCTCATTTGAAAATCAATATACTGAGTACGATTAAAGGGAGTCTCGTTGCCGGAATTTTTTCGCGAAAGTTTCCCTCTGAATTCCCCGATTGAATTGTACTTGTTGGAATCCATCCATTCCCCGATCTCCAGGAGTATCTTACCAATGACATCTATCTGGTTAAGATATACTGTACTTACAATCTGAACACAGTCAGCCCCTGCCAATAGCAATTTGACTACATCTTCCCCGTTGAAAATTCCGGAGTTTGCACATAATGATGCCCTGATATTGCCATAAAGCAACCCCGCAAAACGCAGAGGAAGACGCTTATCTTCCGGGTTACTAAGATTATACGGGAAGCGGTGCGTCTGTTCATAAATGTCAATATCGGGCTGGAAGAGCCGGTTAAATAATACAAATCCGTCGACACCTTGTTTGTCAAGATCAGAGATGAGCCTCACTGGATTTGTATAATATGGGCTCAGCTTTACGGAAACAGGGATTTTAACTGCCGACTTAACAGCATTAAGGATCTTTATCTGTTTCTGTTCAATTTCACCGTACTCCTTTTCTTTCTTCTCCGGAACAGTATAAAAATTCAGCTCAATTGCATCTACCCCGGTTTCCTCTATCTTTAAGGCATACTCTACCCAGGACTCATCATATACTGCATTGAGGCTTGCTATTACCGGTATTGAAAGGGTTTCCTTTGCACGTTTGAGATTCAGTAAATGATATCCCGGATAAGAAAGATCCGATTTGGAGTCGGGAAATAAAGTAACCATTTCAGCATTACGCTCTTCATATTCTGTCCTCATCTCATGTAATTCAAGATTTTCCAGATGTACCTGCTCTTCGAAAAGTGATTTGTAAACTACAGCTGCGGCACCTGCTTTTTCAATCTTCTGAAGATTCTCCGTTTTCAGGGTAAGATTGGATGCTCCGACTATCACCGGATTCTTAAGTTCCAATCCCAAGTAATTCGTTTGTAAATCAGCCATAAACGTGAATTTTATGTTGTTAATAATTTAGGTGATATGATAATTTTTCAAGTAGTTCTGAAATAGATAATCAACCTGAACGTATTTCTGATAACTAAACAATTTGTTTGTTAAATGGTTCAGAATGCAAATAAAAACTGATTAATATTAAAAGAATACTGTATGGATCAGATGTTTCGCCTGACTTTTTCCATAAATTCATTATATGTATAGGGATATTCAAAGTTTTGACCGAACTGATTATTTCCTCCCGGAAAAACTTAATTTTAGCTCTGGAAAACGAGAGCCGCTAAAAAGTAAGCAAGAAGTTAGAAATATGGATTTTAAAACATTGCAAGAGAAATATCAGCAATTGCTTCTTGAGAACGACAACCTGAAAGAAGAAATAAAAAGGCTGAAAGCTCTGCCTGGCATCGAAGGAGATTCAAGTCAAATCAATGAGAGTTTAACTCAAAGTGAGGCCCTCAATAACCATACCATTGCAACCAATCACCATGCTGATTCCGAGCCGGAATTATTTGATCCGCAATTAGAAACAAAACCTCCAATAATCACTGAAGGTATAAATAAAAGGTCTGGTCCTGACGAAAAGATAAGGCTCTTCATGTCATTATTCAGGGGCAGGGATGATGTATATGCCAAAAGATGGGAAAATAAAGTAAAAAAGACAGCCGGGTATTCACCTGCCTGTGGCAATGAATGGAAGCCGGGTATTTGTCAGAAGCCAAAAATAAAATGCTCGGCATGCAAACATCAGGAGTTCCTTCCTTTGAGCGAGATGGCAGTTGATGCGCATTTACGTGGCAAACAATATCTTGTTGCCGGAATCTATCCGTTGCTTTCGGATGAAACCTGCTGGTTTCTGACAATTGATTTTGACGATGACGGGTGGCAAAAAGATATAACGACGTTAAGAGAGGTATGCTCCCTTTACGAAATCCCGATTGCTGTTGAACGGTCACGATCAGGTAACGGGGCTCATGCCTGGTTTTTCTTTAATCAACCTGTAACAGCTTTTTTGGCCCGCAAATTCGGAAGTGCACTATTAACCCATGCTATGAACAAGCGACACGAGATAAACTTTAAATCATATGATCGTTTTTTCCCGAACCAGGATACAATGCCGAAAGGAGGATTTGGCAATTTAATAGCACTCCCTCTGCAAAAAACACCAAGAAAGGACGGCAACAGCATATTCATAAATGAGCAATTTCAGCCAATTGATGATCAATGGGCTTTTCTATCATCCGTTCGAAGGCTTTCCGAAGAGAATCTGGAAAAATTGATAACAAAGTTATGTCCGGAAAACGAGCTTGGACCCCTTAAAGAAGACGATGAAGAAACACACAAACCATGGGAGCCCATAAAAAAGATGGAGATTGGCAAAAATGATTTTCCCGGAGAAACCGAAATTGTAAAAGCCAATATGTTGTTTATACCCAAAGCCGGATTTTCCCAAAAAGCGTTAAATCACATTAAACGTCTCGCGGCTTTCAAAAATCCTGAATTTTACAAAGCACAGGCTATGCGCTTTCCGACCTTCGACAAACCAAGGATCATTTCTTGTTCGGAAGAAACATCTGAATACCTGTGCTTACCCAGGGGATGTGAAACGGATATAAAGATGCTATTGCGGGAGATGAGAACGAAAGTGTCCTGGACCGACAAAACCAATCATGGGAGAAAGATCGACGTTGAATTTAACGGTAACCTTCGTGATGAACAACCTCTGGCTGTCGGGAAAATGTTGGAATATGATAATGGCATACTTTGCGGAACAACGGCATTCGGGAAAACAATCTCAGCAATTAAATTAATTGCCGAAAGGAAGACCAACACCCTGGTCCTGGTTGATAAGGTAAATCTGGTATCTCAATGGAGAGAAAAGCTTTCAGCCTTTCTGACAATTAATGAGCAGTTCCCATTTACCGATTCTCCCGGAAACAGAAAAAGAAAGAAAGACCGAAACATCATCGGACAGATGGGAGCCGGGAAAAAATCGTTGAATGGCATTGTGGATATTGCTGTAATACAATCCCTGAACAGGATGGGAGAAGTAAAGGATTGCGTAAAAAACTACGGTATGGTGATCGTAGATGAGTGTCATCACGTTTCGGCTTTCAGTTTTGAAATGGTATTGAAAAACGTGAACGCTAAATATGTTTACGGACTAACAGCTACTCCCACCAGGAAGGATGGTCACCATCCAATTATTTTTATGCAATGCGGGCCAATCCGGTACCGGGATGATGCAAAAAAACAGGCAGAGAAAAGGCCTTTCGATCATTATTTGATTCCCCGGTTTACTTCTTTCAACATTCCGGTGGACAAGGAAGAGAAAGATATTTCAATTCATGAATTGTTTGCCGGGATAGTAGAGGATGAAATGAGAAATCAGTTGATCATTAATGATGTGGTACAATGTCATAAAAATGGAAGGAACTGTCTTGTCCTTACAGAACGGACCAACCATGTTGAGTTACTTGCCCTAGAACTTAGTAAAAGGATCCAGGATGTAATTTCACTTACTGGAGGCATGGGGATAAAAGAAACCAGGGAGACCATGGTCCGGCTATCAAAAACTCCTGATGAAATGCCGCTAACGCTGGTTGCAACAGGCCGTTACATTGGCGAAGGCTTTGATGAACCGAGACTTGATACCCTGTTCCTGGCTATGCCCATATCATGGAAAGGAACATTACAACAATATGCCGGCAGGCTTCACAGGCTGTTTGAAACGAAAAAAGAGGTACTGATTTATGACTATGTTGATGTCCGGTTAAGGATGCTTGAGAAGATGTACAATAAACGGCTTGCAGGATATGCGTCTATCGGTTATAAGGCAAAAGGTGAAAATATTGCTGCAGAATCCACGGATATAATTTTCAACAAAACCAATTTTCTGCCTGTTTATTCCAATGACATCATCACTGCGTCAAGGGAGATACTAATTGTAAGCCCGTTCGTAACAAAAAGGCGGGCGTTACAGATGATGCAGTATCTTAGTGCAGCACTTGTAAAGGGTACAAAAGTGGTTGTAATAACCCGGCCTGCTGAAGATTTCAAAGACAAAGATTTGACTGCCTGGCAAACGGCACTGGATTATTTAAGAAGTTCGGGAGTAGTTGTTGTCTTTAAATCAAATATCCATCAGAAATTTGCCATAATGGATGAAAAAATTGTCTGGTATGGAAGCATCAATCTGCTAAGCTTTGGCAGCGCCGAAGAAAGTATAATGCGGCTCGAGAGCTCAAATATCGCCAATGAGCTGATTCGAACCATAACAAAAAGAACCAACCCGGAATATTTTCTTTTTAAGCATCTATAGATAAAAAAGCTAAGCCTATTTTTCACAATGTGTATTTTCCGGGATATTAATCTTGATCAGATCGACTTCGAATGCCAAAAACGAAAACAGAAGATTTATGGATATCATGTAACAAGTTTCACAGTCCAATGAAAGGGATAAATATTCGGGAATGAATATAAATATGAAGAATAGAATTTAATTTATAAGCTAATTTTGCTATTTTTACCAATTCGGATAAAAAATGAAATTTAAGCTGGTTAAACTAAAATATCTTAGTGGAAATAAAGCATCTATATATACAATCTATTTTGAAAATTCTCAACTAACATCACTTGAAATTTTTATAAATGAAAATTATAATATATTTTTAAATGAAATAAAGGACATAATTTCTCGTTTGAAGATAATTGGAACCAAAACAGGAGCAAGAGAACAATTTTTCAGATTAAATGAAGGGAAACCAGGCGATGGTGTGGTTGCTTTATTTGACAAACCAAGGAGTGCACTTCGACTGTATTGTATCAGATATGGTAACCTTATCTTAATAGCTGGTGGAGGAGGCCCGAAAAATGTTCAGAAGTTACAGCAAAATGAAAAACTAAAAAATGAAAATGAATTTTTGCGAAATCTATCTGCCCAGATTACTGAAAGGATATGTAATAATGAGATATGGTTCTCCGAAGACAATATAAACTTTAAAGGGAATTTAACTTTTAATGATCAGGACAATGAATAAAAGGAATATTTATAATTCCAAAATAATCAACGACATTTTGGAGGACACTACTCCTGATGCATTTGCGAAAAATGAAAAGAGAATGCTTCTTGCAGCCCGTATTGACGAAGCTATTAAAGCCAAAGGCTGGAAAAAGAATCAATTCGCAAGTAAAATAGGGAAAACTCCTTCTGAGATTTCCAAATGGTTAAGCGGGACACATAATTTTACTGCTGATACTCTTTTTAGAATTGAATTTATCCTTGATATTCAATTATTTAATTTTGAAACACAGTCGGAATCGACCTTCCTGACTTATAAATTTTCGGCGTCTCATAATCCTTTATATACTTCTAAATTGTTCGGCCAGGGAGTTGTTAATGAGCCATTTTATATTTCAACCTATCAACAAAAACCAACAACAAAACAAAATGAATAACAAATGTCAGCCACAATAAAAAAAACTTCAGATAAATCAGTCAGGTTTAAATTAATGGGGATCGAATTACTGGATTTCTGTTTGAATTATCCGAAGCAGCAGATGCCTGCTCAAATGGTTTTCAATTTTGATATAAAACTTGAACACAAAATTCCTGCTGATAATAATTTGATTGCAGTTGTCGTAACGGTTGATATTAAGGATGAGAGCAGAACAAAAGACCTTGGCTCTTTAATGGCGAGTTGTATTTACGACGTACCTGATATTAAGGATTATCTTGATAACAAATTAAAAGTCCCGAAATTTCCGGATCTTTTTATTACAACGGTTAACTCAATTACAATTTCAACCGTAAGGGGATTAATGTTTTCACAATTCAGAGGAACATTTCTCCAAAATGCATTACTCCCTGTTATTGATCCTAAATCATTCATAACTCAAACATAACCTCACACCATATAGCCTGAAGGATTTCCTCATACTATTTACCATTAAACACGTAGTATTTTCGGTTACTCCTTTTACCAGACAACAGAATAATCTCATTTATTGCATGTCGGTATTATAACAATAACATCCTCTTTTATTATTTTTGTAATCATGGAAGAAAAACCAAAGCCCATATTCAACAGGCGAATCTTTTGGGATGTGAACTTTGAGCAGATTGATTATGATGCCAAAGCCAACTTTGTTATTGAGAGGGTTTTTGAACGGGGCGATGTTGATGATATCCGTCAGTGTCGAAGGTATTATGGCGATGAAAAAGTTACTTCCGCCCTGTTACAAGCGAAATACCTGCCACTTCATACAATCCATTTTGCCAGCGCAATAATTGATAAGCCACTTAATGAATTCAGATGCTACATACTGAGACAGTTGAATCCGGGACTCTTTCCTTACTAAAAAAACTGATGGTTTTGCCATCCCTTAAGCCGTTCTCGCTAGTCGGAGGAACCGTTTTGTCTCTCCAATATGGCCACCGCAGTTCCATTGACCTTGATCTTTTTTTTCACGAAAAATTTAATCATCAACAAATTATTGATGAACTTGAGGAAAATTTCCAGCATAGATTTGTTTACAAACAACAACAAACTGCGTTTGGAATTTTCTGTTTTATTAATGACATTAAAGTTGATATTGTTTACTTTCCGCACCTGCCGATTAAGGAAATTGAGGTGATGGATGATATCAGGATGTACAGTATCGCTGATATTTCTGCAATGAAAATTCAGGCAATACTCGGGAGAGCAAAGAAAAAGGACTTCTGGGATTTGTATGAATTGCTGCAGCATTACTCTTTACAGCAATTGATTGACTGGCACAAACAGAAGTATCCAAGCCAGATGCTCGCTATTAGTATACCACATGCTATAACATATTTTGCCGATGCAGAGGACAGTGAAACACCGGTGAGTTTTAAAAATCAAACCTGGGAGAAGATAAAAAAGGAGATTTCAAAGACTGTCAGCGATTATCTGAAGTAGTACAATAAGCTCTAAGATCTGACCAGCTTTTTGCTGGAATTAATTGTAAATAAGGGAAGGAAAGGTCATCCGGTTGATTCAGGAAGTGGTCTGGCCAATCACTAAGAGAATTTTAACATTTACAGGTATCGGAATATTTGCAGCAGGAGGTATTACTTCAATAATTATGGCGGCAGATCAACCTGCTGACCCTGTTGAAGACCCATGGGATGGACTAATAGATTTGGTCCCCGTTGCTATTGGTGGTCTGACTGGTATCGCCTGTATTGTAGTTGGCCTTCCTTTAAAAGTAATCGGGGAAAGAAGAATTAATGCAAACGCTAAGCTTTCTTTAAAGATGTTTGATATAGCACCAAAAAACACACTGGCACCCGGAGTGGCAATAACAATAAGGTTTTGATAAAAACTGCCTGTTCAAACGATAGCAAAATTTTTTTCGGATGAAAAAGTCAGATCTATTAACGGATGACGATCTTGAAATCGTAAAGCAGAAACCTTTTAATACCGATGAAGAAACAAAACCGGAAAAACCAAAATGGTTGCGATGGGTGAAAGTTATTGTTAATTTTATTACCGGCGCTTTCTCTTTTTAGGAAAGGAGAATGTTTTTTCTCACCCATAACTCTCCATTATGGATATAATATCGGCCTAATAGGTCTGAGTAATGGTAAACACTACTAATAAGTTCCCTTTTACATATCTGATGGCTGGTCAACGAAAACATAAAATAATACTTCTGGTTGTTTTTCTTGCATTTCTTTTAATTTCGTTTATTAAGCCTGTTTATCCGGCGGAAATGCTTCTTCAGCATTCAATTACACTGGTAATGGGTGCTTTTCTTATCATGGTAATAGTTAAGAATTCTCTAACTGACAAATCCTTTACCCTTATTGTTTTATTCCTGCTCCTGCATGTTATTGGTGCCCGTTGAATTTATTCCTATGTTCCTTACAATGAATGGATCAGTTTCATTACAGGCGGATCATTAGAAGGGCTGAATTAGTATTACTATTTTACCTGATGCCGGGACGTAGTCAATTGACTCCGACGGAGAATGGTCTGGGCCACCGGCTAATGTACTGAAGTGCCGGGATAGGTTTTTTTGGCAGGTCAGGAGTATTTATGTTACTTCATTTTCTTTTTCTCGACCTTCCATTTTGGATCTTTTGACAGGCCGCAGGATTTACCTCTGAAGAGCTTGCCTGCCTTTTTATCACTTTTAAGCTGCCATAGCAACCAGGCTGTTGCAACTTCTGCAAATTCACCGCCGTGAGGCTTGCTGTAAGTGCCTCCATGTCCCACATCCATGTTTGCAGCAAACACCGGTACGTGGTTTATATGCTTAAAATCGTCCATTCCGTTTGCATAGGCAATATCCGATTCTCCTCCAAGTATGTACAGAACAGGAGTATGAAGCTTTACCAGATGATCCTTGGCAAGACCCGGCATTCCTGGCATACCGCTGCCCGGTCTGGGCAGGATACCGCTGTTACAGATAATAACGGTTGACACCCTTGGATCGGGGGCTGTCTCAAGAGCCTGTAACCCTCCGCACGACATGCCGCTTACTGCTATTTTTGTCACATCGATCTTATTATAATACGGCCCGTACTTATCACTGTTCTGAACAATCGCCCATTCAATTGCATCAATCAGTTGCGAGGATTCAGACCGGCCTCTGCCTTTTTCTCCCTCCCGGGGCATCGGCCCGATAGCTATTACCAGAAATCCATGGGACGCAACTTCTGATAAAAAATTTACATGCTCCCAGGGTGAATTGGCACAGGCTCCGTTACCCCATGCAATAACAGGGAGCTTGTTTTTAGCTCCAAAAGGAGTCAGGTCTTCAGGCCTGAAAACTGTATGAGTCTGTAAGGTGTTTTCTGTTAGCATTATGGCAGAATATGGACCGGTTCCTCCATCCTCAACTAACCTCGATACAGGCCTTTCCTGCGAAACCTGACCCTGAACCTGACAAGGACTGGTTAAACTCATTCCGGTAAAAAATAAGATAGAGAGAAGCAGTATTTTTTTCATTTTTAAAAGAATATCAGTAAAATAAATGTGATAACTTTCAACAATTATACATCTTTTTTTGTCAGTTACGTTCGACATAAAAAATCTTTGTTAAGCTCCCTATTGAGGATCATGTAATAATCCTCCCAAAAATATTGGGCTAAAGCCCTTTTCAAATTATAAATTCTCTAAGCCCCTGGCCGAAGAGGCTGTGTGAAAATCCTCCAGTTATCGTTTTATTCCTAAATCCCCTAAAGGTACTCAGATCATACAGTCATTGATGAGTGTATAAAGATTGGTGTAAGACAGGGAGTATTCGGGATTGGAACTATTGTGGATCACAAACCTGTCTGTAAATTCTTCCAGGAATCCCTTTTGAGTTTGGAATATGGCATCGACATATTCATTGATGCTGAGATCAGCAGGAAACAAAAGTCTGAAGTAACTGAAAAGCCTGTGGTAGGAACACCTACCTCAGGACAGACTGATATACCTGGAGGAGGAGGAGGAGGAGTAACTATTGATGGTGGAGATACTTCAGAGGAACAACCCACTCCAGAAATTAAAGTAATGAAACAGCTTACTCTTGATTTTGAAATTCCTGTTGGGAAAGCCTCAAACCTGCTTGGTATGATAAACTTTATTCAAAAGAAATTTGCCAGCGTAAATATTAAAATTAATGCTCAGGAAGGCGAAATTGACAAACAGGATTACGAAGATAAAATCAAGGAAATCCTTAGACAAATGGGAATTGAATGATAAAAAATCAACTTTAATTTATGATAAATCCATTTCGGTTACCTAAAATGACATATGCAGAAGCTCTATTAAGCAACGAGGCATTGAATTGCGGTTTATATTTTGTCTTTCTTAATGAGGAGCTTCTATATATTGGGAAAGCCTCGTCAATTACTTTAAAGAGAAGGCTTGGAGAACACTTGACATTTGATAATGGCTTCAATACTTTAGTCAAGAAAGTCTCTGTATCTTTAAAGACCCCTATGAGTAATACAGATCAAATCATTGATTTTATTAAACGGAATTTCAAATTTTCAATGGTATCTTATCGTGTTCATTCCTACGATTCTCAAGATAATTATCATAATGATGAAGCACTAAGACGTGAAATAGCATCCAAAGAAAAAGAATTGATTACCAAATACCATCCCCATTTTAATAAAAGGAAAATACAATATTTCATTGGTTTTGACTGCTAGAGTAAACTAAAGATACCTTTTTAGCTTCGTACTTGCAATATAAGGATCTCAAGACTGAATTAATGTAGTCAAATGTTTTGTTTCTTTTAAATTTATCGATAGATGTATTTCCAAAATATGTCTCATTCCAGATCTATAAAAACATAGCAGTCAAGTAAAACCTAGCACAAACCTGGCACAAAAGAAAAACCACCTACATGTCTGACTATGTAAGTGGTTGATTTTCTGTGTAGCGAGAGGGGGGAATGATCCCCCGACCTCATGATTATGAACGATAATTATATTGATTTACTGACTATTACCTGTTTTCATTGGTTATCATTTTCAATTTGTTATGTTTACTGGTTATCCTGTGTTTTCACCTTTTTTCATAAATCCTAGCGCGGAACCTAGCGCAATTTAAAAGATATGTTTATTGGTCTTGAATAGTTCCTCAGTATTTAGTCCAGCCAGGTACCTTTCAGTCACAAGCACAGATGAATGAACTAACATGTTACTTATTTTCTTCGTTTCGACTCCTGCACGATCCAAAGTTGTCGCATAACAATGGCGTGCCATATCCATTCTAAGGGGGGCAGATAGTTTTAATCTCTTTTCAATTCCTTTTAAGAGTTTATTAATCTCTTTCCTTTTCTTATCAGATTTATTAACAATAGTCTCTTCAGAATAACCGTCATTGAGTAACCCAAGTACAAAAGGACTATCATGGTTGCCCAGTTTATCCAGTAAACTCTGGACTTTTCTCGTTAAAGGAACGATGACTGGCTTTTTGGTTGTTCTTTGTGTGGATTCGGTCTTTTTTCTATAATATATTAGATACTTTGTTCTCACATCTTCCCATCTCATCCTTAATAAGTCAGTATAGTTACTACCATTGCATCGGTACGCAAGCAGCCAAATATCGCGGGCGTATTCTTCTTTTTGTGAGTTAAACGTTGTCATTCCCGCGACAGCTTTAATCTCCTTGTTTTCAAGTATCTCCTTATGTGATTCTACTTTTGGAATTTGATAATTACCTTCACCAAAAGGGTATTCATAAGTGAATGGGATTATCTTTTTCACTTTGGTGTAGTAATTTATTATTCTCCTCAAATCAATCATGTAGGAAGTAATTGTTGCAGGTGATAACTTAGCATTAAGTTGATCCTTTTCAAATTTCCTCAGGAATGATGGGGTCACTCCAAGTACAGTTAAGCCTGGAGAATAAGACTCAAGGATATTTCCAGTTGTTCTATATCTTAATCTTGAATTCAGTTTAATTCGGTCATAATTTTTCACATAGTCATTGAATAGGTCTTTCAAAACCAATGATTTTGGAACGTATTTCTCTTTTTCATAGAAGAGTTCACGGAGTCGGGCCTTATTAAAGGGATTAAGCTTATTGAAGTCCCTTTCACATTTTGTTCTGAGCTTTTCACATTTTTCACGGAAAGCGATACTTTCTTCATCCCTCGATTTTCGTATGAAGACCTGATCATACTGTTGTTCAGTTAGTTTACCAATAGTAAGGTAAATCATGTCGTTCCCAACATTCACGCGCACAACCAAATTATACATTCCATCATGTAGTTTTCTTCTTTTATCCAGCTGTATTGTGAATCTCGCCATTCAGAAAATTAAAATTTGGATAGATCAGGTAATTCAAGCCCCATCTGACCTCCTCTTAAAACCCACTTATCGATTTCTTCCGTTACGAACACCGTTCGCCGTTCCCCCAACTTTACGAAAGGGATAGTCTTTTTACTTACTCTTTTATAAAGGAATGATTTTGACATTCCAGTATAATCAGCTAATTCATCCATGTTTAAGAATTTCTTTGTGTTATTCATGGTTTTCTTATTTTGATATCTTTTATCACCCTTAAACAGGTTCAATAAAAATATAAATAAAAAAAACCTGAAAACAAAATTTCAAACTAGAGAAATGGGGCCAAAAGTACACTTTTTATATTCTGCTACACCAGATTTGATGCGGATCTTAGAATTTAGCTGCAGCTTACAATAGGTACCTGAATTAAGACCCTATAAGATTGGTTTGGGGCAATTTTGAGGATGTCTGGACATAGGATCACAATTTGTTAATACTCTTTTTCGTAGAAGAGAGTTTTTGTCCCAGATGCAACCAGAATTAATCTGGACGTGTTCTATTTTTATATAACGCAATTAACTGTTTTCATGGTGTAGGTGAATCCACAATGGTTATTACCTCTACGTCATGGTTCTTATACTTTATGAAATCCTTGTCATCAGCAACAATTTTAAAGTTCCCCTGAGAAGATAATTCAATATAGTAACTATCGTTGAAATCAATATTCTGAAAATGAGTTAATAATCTTTCTAAATCCAACTCATCAAAATTGTCGGAACTACGGTTGCAAAATTTTAAAATTTCTTCTATACGGTTAGTTATTAACTTGACTGTTTTGTTATATCTTGAAGTCCCGACAACATCACGCTTGAAATCAACCTAATATAGATTATTTTCTTTTTTCCATTGGTTACAATCATACCTTTACCAACGATTGATAAATTCATACAATACCAAACTGCTGATCCGAATGCGGGACTTAGTACTGAGTACCGACTTAAAGAATTTCGAATAAATAGCCTGCCTCCGATATTCATATTTTCCTAACGGACAGTATAAATACATCCAGACGGAATTATCTAAGAAGAACCAATCCTCAGTTAACGGAGTATACCCAACTATATCATAAACTTTAGATCCCATAGATAGCATCATTTGCTAGATCATCAATGTTTTTCGGATCAAGTGAATATTCCTTAGCTCTAAGTTTCACTTCCTCAATAAGTTCAAGTTTTGTCTCATCCAACCCAATTAAAACTAACTTCTTGTTTACCAAATCAGTTGAGAACATCACGGAAAGCTGGCCAATAGATGAATTAAGGAAGGCGGTTGTCAGAACTGTGATCTCAGAAAAATCAAGAGTGAGTGATGAGCCATGTTCTAGGAATTCCTTAACTACCCCAAAGATGGCTTCCCCATCTTCTGAAGAAATGGCGTATGGGCTGTCTATCCAATCCCTAACATTAATTATCTTTAATAATAGAACCATAAGAAATTGACCAAATTGATATTTAATTTTGATTCCCAAAACTTGTCCAACCCTCCCGTCTATTTCTAGCGAAGAGCTCTATTTTCTTTGAATTAGGATACAAGTCCTCTATCATTTCATAGAAGAATTCAGGTTTCTTTGAGTGTTCGGTTTTCTCCTCAGAATAAACGCTGTCATACAATTTTAAGTTTTGAATTGGGTATGAGCCTTTAATGCACAATAATAGTATCTCATGGCGCACAGAATTATAATAGCCAATATTATGTAGTACTTTGTCCCAAATAAAACTTGCCTTGTATTCAAATCCCCAAGCGTGAACTACTTCAAAACTCTTTTCAAGAAATCCTGAAGTCGTCCACATAAATAAGGCGGCATTAGTATCAGTCATTTCTTTAATTGGCATTGCACATATTTCCTCAATCTCCATCGTCGGATAATAATTTTCTGGCAAAGTAACTCCGTACTCAGTTTCATATTTCCAAGGAGGATCCGCATAGAATAATTGGAATATACCTTCAGGCAATTCACTCTCCGAGTCGTAAATAACGCCGTCTCTTCTCAATAATCTTCGTAAATCTTTAACAGATAACCTATTTTTGGCAGCTTTCTCAAGATACTCATCCTGCTTTTCAGGAGGAAGTTTAACAACTTCTAAATGATGTGAAAATGTCAAATCTGCGCGGCGCCGCGCACGTTCTATCTTTTCTGCAACAAGTTTAATATATCTCAAGGAACCTTTTTCATACCCTGTATTTTCAATCATTTCATCGTACATCCCCCATTTTTGCTCTCTGTAAGCTAAGCAATCCCCAATCCAGAACTGAACACTCCCTTCAATCAAACGAAGGGATTTGAACACACTTATCCATTGAGCTTTTGTTACTTCCCTTTTAAATTTTAAACTTATTTTGGTTAGTTCGCAATATTTCTCAACAACAGCCAGACTATTCATTGTTAAAGATTTAGGATAGAAAATATTGCGAGTTACAAAAAATCGAATCAATTAGCAAGATTGACCTTCAAATGATTTTCACTCATATAAAGGTAAGTATACAATTGACCTTCAACTTATTTACTATTTCAACATCATCCAAACCTAAAAATATCGGAATGGGTAATTGATAGATAAAAGTTGTGGAGGAATCTTTCACATAGTTATTTGCTTTTGTCTGGTTTTTTAAATTGATGTTTTCTTTTTTCCCAACGAGCTTTTTGTTCAGGTGTAAAGATTTCTTTGGGAGGATTATACTCTATCCTACCCTTCTTCTTTTCTTCTTCCCATTCAGGATAAACATTATCCTCTAGAAATTTATCTCGCTCTTCCTGTCCAAACATACCTCCTGGTGGTGGAATTTTTATAAGTCGTACCTCAGAAGCCAGAGCAAATTCAGGATTCAATTCATAGCCAATGTAATAGCGGGCGAGTTTTCTGGCAAACTCGCCAACAACGGCCGTCCCAGAAAATGGGTCAAGGATGGTATCTTCTTCTTTGGTGGTTAAAAGGGCACAGATTGATGGAACATCGATAGGAAAGGTAGCGCTATGGGTTAAGTGGAATCCCCTTTTATCTTTTGATTCTTTTCTAAGTTCAGAAGTACTGGATACATTCGTTTTAAGTACTCCATCCCTGAAATCAAGACCTGATAATATCTTAGGATCGGATTTTCCAGAACCGTAGGATATTGAACTCTTTGAATCTATCAAATTATTGAGCCACTCATCATTATAGAAGAAATTATCCGACTTTACAAAGTGATATATTGGTTCGTGGCTTCGGACACTTCTTTTTCCTCTGGTATATGTCGGATTTCTCTTTATCCACAATAATTCATCATTAAAAATAAACCCTAGCTCCAACATTCTTAATAAGAATTTATGGGGGACGGCTTGATATTTTCCATCAATTACACAATCATTAATATTCACAAAGCAACTTCCGTCATCCCTGAGAACTCTATAACACTCTTTAAATATTTTCATTAGATTAACCAGATAAACATCTACGGTTTGTTCCAATCCAATTTGATCATCCCCAGTACCGTAATCTCTCATTTGGAAGTAAGGAGGCGATGTAATTATACAATTTACCGTGCCACTTTCTATCTCCGACATATCCTCTGAAGACTTATTATAAATGGTTGTCCACTCACTTGTAATTTTATATTTCTTGGGAACAATCTTTTCATTTCGTTTCCGTTTGGTCATATCAACCAGTGTTTGATATTGACCATTAAGTGTTGTTTTACTCTTATTAAGGGAACTGAAAACACTCTTGTATTTATGCGAATCCTTTCCATATAGATCTGTTGCCATTTTATCGATGGCTTTTATCTTATCATACGTATCTCTGGAAATCGTCTTCAGAAACTCATCTCTTGTTTCTTTTATCTTTTTATATTCTTTGCTAAGATCAGTCCTCTGTCCCTTCTTTATTTTATAATATTCCTCAAAAAACTGAATTTCTTTAAGAATTTCTGTAACGGTTTTCTTCCTTTGTTGATTAGTTGAGATCGACTTAATATCCATTTCTTCCTGTTCAACATCTTGAAATAGGACAGGAACTTCTTTTATTCCAAGATCTAATGCTACCTGATATCTTAGATTTCCTGATATGATCTCCTTTGTTTTTTCATTCACTAGTATTGGCTCAATAATACCTTCATTCTCTATGCTCCATTTGATGTTATTGTAATTCTCAGGTGTTTGGTACATCTCAAGCTTTTTCTTGTTGGTATGAATTGTATTGATATTCACCAGTATAACTTCACTCTTTTTTTCCATAACACAATCGTTTTAACCTTATCGGGAATCTGAGGAAGTTAAATGTAATAAAAAATTATTTATCTGGTCTTAGGTATATTATATTCAGTAGGTGAAAAGTGGATAGTGCAAAAAACAATAGTTCCCAATGCAAATTTTTCATTTACACTTTTTTTTTTGGAATATTTTCGTTATATTTTTTCTGAACATAGTCAATTGATGGTGGCGTTGATTCAAGTTCATAAAATATTCTAGAGCCTCCCCGATTAGCTGCCACCATCAGCGACATTGGGGAGGACTTTTATTTTAATGTTTAGCTACTTTGAGACAGGTATTTGTGATACAAGATGTACAAAAATCATTGGTCTGCCAGAACTAAGGCAGTTGATACGGAATAACCCACATGCAGGAAAGATTGCCGAACTCAGGCGCCTAAGAAAGGACGGGAATGAATATTATAAGGTACTGAAGTCCAGACTTCCCAATATTACGCCGAATTGTATCGTTTCCGAACGCAATCTTGACCAAGAGCATATTAATTCATCGTTTAGGCAGTTTTCTCAATACATATATTTTGATTTTGACGGTAAGGACAATCCCGAAGAATACAAGCGTTATTTTATTGAAAAGTACGGCCATCATGCCGCTTTAGTCTGCATTTCTTCTGGTTACGGAGGTATTTCCGTCTTATTTAAAATTAGGCAACCTGTGACAATAGAGAACTATGATGCCATCTGGTATTGGATTCGTAATTCTATTTTACCAGATGAGACAATTGATCCACAATGCAGGGGAATTGGTCGAGCAATGTATATTTCATATGATCCAGAAGTATACTGCAACTTCGACAATGAAATTGATATTCCAATAGGCGAACTAGCCGAACCTGCCCAAATTAAATGGGAAAGTCAGTATAAATCCAGTGGGGAAACGTATTATAGCCTGACTTACTCATCTGGAATCATTCCGATCCAGAATGTATTTCAGAAGCTCCAGACCAAAACCAGAGTGGATGTAATAAACCCAGTTGTAGACTTTAAACCAGTTGAATATCTGGCTGTCTATCCTCCCAAGAAGATTAAAGATGGAACCAAGCACAAGATATATACAGCCATGATCCACTCACTTGTCTACCTCAATCCTGACATTGAGGAGGAATATATCTATTCATACCTGTATTTTGTAAATAAGAATCATGCCAACCCTCAAATGGAATCCAGAGAGTTTACCCGTCTCTTTAAGATGGTATATAATGAAATAAAGAAATCAGGTCGAACCGATGTTAGAAAGGAAATCCGATATATTCATTTCAATCCAGAATGTTCTATTAGCAAACAAGATAAGGTTACCATCTCCAATCTTTTAAACGGAGTTAAGCGAAAAAATGAATCAATCTTAAAGATCATGGAAGCGAAACAGATATTGGAACAAAAAGGAATCCATATAACTCAAAAACAAATAATCAAATTATCAGGTTTATCTTCCAAGACTGTTCGGACATACATGAATAAAAACCATACAGATATCGCAGAAATTGTTGAGATGATTAACCAAAGTTATTGAGGACAATTCATACAGATTAACTAATGACAGGATAGTTCTATTTGTAATATAGCCCTTTGTGATCTGATTGAATTTCAATTGCAGTTTTTTATCGTAAGCGACGATCAATAGCAAATCAGGATGAATTTGGGATCCTGGAACTGAAGAAAGTCAATCTGCAACTCCTAAACTGGAATTCAAACAGCAATAGTGGGTCTGGTATCTTTTTAAAGAGATATTAAAAGTATTGACCATTCCTTGAAACGAGTTCGATTCCTTTTGAAGAAAATTCCTTCCACTGACAAAGAAATTGTAATACAGGGATATTTATAAATATGGGAAAAACAATCGTTGTCAGAATTAGTGAACAGCAGGTAAAATGGTTAATGGCCGCTGTGATACAGGAAGAGCAGAATAAATCTGAAATTCTCAGACGGGCGTTAAATACCTATCTGATTGAAAAAGTAGTACCAAATGGGGGAAAAGGTAATTTACAAAATCATCCAAGGCAAACTAGGAGAGGAGGAGCAACTCAAATATTTTCATGAGATGGAGAACAATCTCTCTACCGTTCTCGCCCAAATCCGCATATATCAAAATTTGCCTATGATTTTTTTACTGAGAAGATGTTTCAAACATTGCTGCGTCCATTTGTCTGCAAATTGCTTACACTCCCTCTCCAGCGGATTTTCATCATATCCAAATTTCAACGAATAATACTCATATTTTGAGTATTCCATCATATTGGTTTTGTGCTGGATGTAGTGATTGACCTCATGTAATGTTATCCTAACTATTGAAACCGTGTCAGTTGCATTCTTAACATAGATGATGATTTCTTTATTATTGAATACACCCAAGTACTTTGAGTGTCTGTAATACGAAATTTTAAAAGGAGGAAAGTGCTTAATCCCTTTGCTGTATAATATATCGCTGCAATACCAAATTATCTCCTGAATCAATTGCCTGTCGGAGACATTTGAAACCCAGGTTGTTTTAAACAATACCGATTTGAGGTACAAGACAAGATTAATCAAGAAATATAGGATTCCGACGCCAATGGATATTAATAAGATGTAAATACCGATATCCATCGTTCAATTATAATAAGCCCAGAGAACAAATACTTCCCTGGTTCTCCTATTGTAGAAAGTTGTAGCTTCAGCAATCTGGCTCCACTTAATAAAAATGAGGTTTTCCGAATTGAGCCACCCTGTAATACAACGACCAGCAAGTTCCTGATAGGTTTTAATATTCTGACAATCCATACTGCTTATCATGCCAACATTGCCAAGCAAGTCGGTTTGAGAAATTGCTCTTGAATCCCATTTCCTTAACAATTTGATGTTAATCTTTGCATTCAGTTCTTCCAAGGATAAATTATCGCAATTCTTCTTAATGAAACGGTAGATTCTTTCCTTGCCGATATTAGTTTGAACAAGAGGGGAAGAATAGCTACTTTTAGTATAATCCTTCATTTGAGAGAATAATACCTGATTCATTTTTTCTTCATCAAAATGGTTGAAATCAATAGTCTGAGCATGGACCGCTGCTGACATGATGATACCTAATACAATAATATGTTTTTTCATAGTAGCTAATGTAAGCTTATTTTTTAGAATATACTGTTATCCAGAGACATAGATCTTTATTTTCCTGGGCTTCAGGGAAGAAATCATACGGCAGAAAATAATTCAGAACTTGAAATGTGATTGTGCCGATTGATTTCTCCCAACCAGACTCCAGATCGCAAAAAGATCCCAGTCATTTCTTTCTTTTGGCAGCCTGATCAACTTATACTTTTGATATTTGTATAATGTGCCATTTTTAAGATCTACACTCATCTGCAATGCTTTACAAGATTGTAGCGTGAAAATCCGAAAATCACCTTATACTTTCGTCAAAAAAATGCTGCATATGTAAGGTATTTCCATTATGTTAGCCTAAATCAAAACATGCTTAATATGAGCTTATTAGGGCAACGAACTACAACAACTTCGATGGATTGGGATGATTTTAAGTCCTTAATTTCAAAACTTGAGCGTGATGGTGAGTATAAATTCTGTTTGTTGATAACAATCGGGGTTTTCACGGGTCTTCGCATTAGTGACTTGCTTCAACTACGTTACGTGCAGTTTGAAAATGCAGATATTTTGATCGTTCAGGAAAAGAAAACGAAAAAACTACGCAGAATCAAAATCAATTCTGACCTGAAAGAAATAATAGAAAGGGTTAAGATTAAAATCGGGATAGTGGATCCTACCCAGTTCATTTTTTTAAATCGGTATGGGAATAAGCCAATTGACAAATCTTACGTTAATGTGAAACTGAAGGAGATATTTAAACACTATAATATTCCACTACAAAGTTCGGTGTCCAGTCACACATTTCGTAAGACATTAGGGAACAGAGTTTTACGATTGAATAATTTTTCCAATGAGGCGGTCATTCTATTGATGGAGTTATTTGGTCATAGTAGTCCAGCAATTACCCGTAGATATCTAGGGATAAGGGAACGAGAAATCATGGATGTCTACGACAGTCTACGGCTGTAATATTCTATTTATGGTCAGTCACACCAAGATTGAATTTGAGAAGAAGTTACTCGAACTGAGAGTGTCATACAGTTTGAAGAATGGTGATTTGTATTCAATTACGAGCAAAACGGACTATGGAAAACACCTCGCTGTTCGATTGATATCATCATTAACTGTCAATAATCAAGTACACGGCAGTAAAAACGGGAATGATGTTCAAGTTATCGGATTGTTTAAATTTAAATTTTCATCCTCATGCCAAGAGCCCGACATTTTTGTTTTTTCTTTCCAAAATACTGTTACAAACCAACCAGAATTAATCATTATCACAAACAATGTGTTCCTGAGAAGACTGGGGAAGTCGAATATTAAGCCTATCACCTATAAAAAAGTCGAAATAGTCTTCTGGTTCATGCAGGATGGATTTATCTACGAGACCACGAATATTTCTCCTGAAGGAGAATGGTATCTTATAAGCAAAGGGACAGGTGGTAGGATGGTGGGTGGAACAGCCAAAGATTATACTCCATTTTTAAATAACTGGGATCAATTGCATGCCTTTTCAAAAATAAATCGTTTTTAAGTTATTATCGATCCGACCTATTGCTTTAGAAATCAAGCAGCAATTTTATATTGCTGCTTGACTTCTTTTATCCCATATTGTGTCCATCTCAAGTTATTAAACACGATGTCAATCCCTTGTAATGGCTGCTGTTTGATTTGTGTAAGGCCATTCATCCCCTCCCTCCGCCCTACTATGGGGGATCCTTCCCAGGGTTCTACACCGTATCCCCTATTATGTACCTATTACATAGTGTTTTACAATATGTTTCAGATCCTCGAAAGAAATTTTTTCTCAAAATTCACTGAAAATCTGAAACTTACGTTTACGCCCAAAACGGATTAAAAATTTTTTCCAATTTTTTCAAATAATTTGGGGAATTTTTTATTCGATCTACTCACAGATATATGAGTGATTATCCTGAACTTCAAAAATATGAATTTAATCTGTTACACCAACGATTAAAATCTTTTACCTTAAATGGATAGAAATACTTCCGTACTCTTGATATTATTAGTTGACAATTCGAATGCCTTTATCTATTTGATATAATTCTGTGATTTTCTTCGAATCAAATGGAAATTTTTCTAGCAATAATGTATTTGGATAATCCATACCTTGAAGGAATTCAAATCCAAAATTATTACATTAGAGGGAAGTTTAAACACTGGATATTTGAGTTTTATTTCTAACGCAAAAATCGAGTTACTACATGATGAAGATTCATTATACCACTTTTAAGTTCATTAAGCCGCTGCCATTAAGAGCAACTGATTTTGAAGTACTCAAACAATATTTGACAAAAAATCCCAAATACAGTTTAAATCCCAAATCAAATTTTCTTGAAACTTTTACTCCACATCTAATCATGGTAGGTGTTGGCGTAGTGGGGGCAGTAATTACATTATTTGACTTCGCAGAATGGATTAATGCAATAGGAGGATTCATAGCAATTGTCGGTCTTTTATCTATTTTCTTCAGTTTTTTGCCCTCCCTGTTTTCGTACTTTGGATTTTTATCAGACAAAACAGAGTACTACTCAAAACTTAAAAGGAATATTCTAAGAGCAAAAGATTACTCTGAGTTCCAAAGTCTTATTAATCAAGAATCACGTTAGATGATGGATGCCTTAATTAACAATCCATATCGAATCCTCGGCTTGTCCACCGACTCGAGCGATAAAAAAATTACCAAAAGAGTATCCGATCTTATGACCTACAATGAGATGGGTAAATTGATTACATATGGAACAGACCTAGAGATCATAGGAGAAGTTAAAAGAGATGAATTATCTATTAAAGATGCGGGGAAAAAACTTGAAAATCCCGAATTAAGGTTTTTTTATTCTTTACTTTCTTTTGATATAATCGATGATGTAGATACATTAGCATTTCAGCATATCCAAAAGAAAGAGTTTGAAACAGCTATAAAACTATGGGAAGATGTCATTTTCCATAATTCCACAAATAAACGGGGGACTAAAATCTTAGAGGATATTCTTGAAAGACCTATATTCAAATTCAAGGATACGATTCACAGCTCCCTCTCTCTTTATGAAGTTAAGCGTTATTTTCCAAAAGGATCAGTCCTAGATTTACCATTACCTTTACTTAAGCCAGAATACAAAATTACTACGTTTCTTGAGAACGATAAATTATATGGAATTGCAGAAACGATTTGTAGAAAGTCCAATATTAATGAATTTCAGATATGCTTACAGTTTAGTTTCGACTTGACAACAAACAATCCGAAGAAAGTCGGTTATTGGTTAATAAGTAATTCAGACAATACTAAAATTCGCATAATTATTGATTCCAATGGACATATTTTCTTTGAGACAAGTAAAACAGATGATCCAGTTAATAATATTGTTAAAAGTCAAGAATTCGAACCAAGCTATCTTACTGATAATAATGAATTGATTATTAGAAAATATACTCAGAGAATTGAGATTTGGTTAAATGACCATAAAATTTTTTACCAAGGAGATACAATAAAATATAATTTATTCCAAATGTCAGTTTCTGGATCACAGACTTTATCATTAAGAAGATTGTTGATTCAGGAAATTGATTATTTAAGGGATTACTCCAAAGATATTGAAATAGATAATGATAATTCACACTATGTGAAGAATCTTTCATTAGTATATCTATTGAAAGCCATTTTGTTAATAGATCCCTTAGGACTTCAGGATTACTGTAGGTTGGTGAGCAATTTTTTTAAAACTGAAGGAGCTCTTAATGTGGTTGTGGAAAAAATCAATTCATCTGAATATTTGGTAGATCAATCCAGAATACTGGATTTATTAATCGAAGAATTTTATAATACTTATAAAACTTGGGATTCTTCTCATAAATGGGAGGATTGGATGTTTTGTATTCCATTTGGCAGTTTATCGCGAGAAGCTTATGAAAAAATTTCAGGACGATTTATAAGTTCAAGACTTTATGCTTTTGAGGAAGAGATTAAAACGATATCTTCTCAAAGAACCATTAATAATAAGGCTGCTGTTGGCTTAGCAGCAGACCTATCTAATTCTGCAATTAGTTTTTTTAATTGGTTCTCAAATTTTAAATCTTACGGTAGTTTATCGCATTACCAATTACAAAATAAAGTCGGTAAAGAAATATTGGAATGTGGTTTAGCCTACTATAATAATAACAAGCCTCAAAGCATTGAGGTAGCAAAATTAGCGGTTAATATTATACTGATTTCTGCAGAATTTTCAAGGAGCCTGGATTTGAGAGACAGAATAATCAACAACTTAAACATTATAACTAAAAACCATGAATTAGAAAGTATTGAAATAAATTTCGAAGAAAAAGACATGAAAAATTTGTTTAAATCTTTAGCATTTAAAGGAAAAAACAATCCAGGATCGAATTCAGCAGAGGATAAAACAAATTCGACAAGTTCAATAAAAGAAAAGGATGGAAAAGAAATTAAAGTTGAAATGCCTACTTCTGACAAGCAAAAAATACATAAGAAACCGCAAATTTTAAAGCACATAACTACAACAACCATTTATATATTGGTACCACTTACTTTCCTACTTTTATTTTTTGGTATTGGAGCTTTAGTTAATCTAGGGGGTGAACACAAAGAAAAAAAACAACTTGCAAGTAAATGGGTAGGTAATCAACTTGAAAATGGTAGTTCTCCATATGATAATTTTTTTGGATCAGGAATATATAACTATAATTCAGAATGTTGGCTTTTATTCAAGAACGGAAACTCGTCTGATGCAGTAGTTTGTCTTGAGGACGCCTGGTCAGGTAGGACAATTAGAAATGTATTTTATGGAAATAACTGGAATCCAAATAAGACGATCAATAATGGCCAAATAGTTGGTGCATTTGACAGTAATTTAAGTTATAGTATATCGGATAACTCAAATGATTTAATAACTGTTAAAACCACAGAAGACCACACTGGAGTTACATATACAACGGGAACCATAACTTTATATTCAGTATATAACGGGAATCTGCAACAAAGGAAAATTAGTAGTAGTGAGTTCTTTAAATAATTGAATATTAAGATAAGTCAATTAAAATATATGAATAAATTCATTGAGTTTTCAAGACCTAGAGATTCGTTTCATACCTTGCCTATTATTCTGGCAAACGAGTTATATAGAATGAGACAACGTGTATCCTCAATTCCATCTGATATTGGAGGGAAGGGCCAGCTTATTAAATCTTTCGAACGCCTGGAAGATGAATTGAAAAACATGGGATATGAATTTCCTGAATTATTAGATACGGATTATGATGAAGGTATGACATTAAAAGCAAGCTTTATACCTTCAGAAAATATAAGCGTTGGTGTAAAGAAAATAACGAGGGTTATAAAACCACAAGTAAACTATAACGGGCAACTTATTCAAATTGCAGAAGTAGAAGTAACCGTTGGTATAAAAGATTAATATGGGACGACAAAAAATTGATTATGGCATAGATTTAGGCACGACAAACTCTGCCATTGCAAGAATTGAAAATGGTGAAATTGTAATTATAAAAAGTAATGATGGTCAGATGGACACCACACCATCGGTTGTTCATTTCAATAGAGCAAGAAGTATGTTCGTTGGATTAAAAGCATTTAATCAAATTGAAGCTGATTCGAAAAGGACTCTTAAAGAATTTCATAATAAAAAGATCATAGAAGGGTCTAATACTTTTTATGAGTTTAAGCGTA
>Ga0209201_1001622_pt1 | contig 24963 bp, 17 predicted proteins | sample AD_UKC055_MetaG_FD_184411 | JGI IMG/M metagenome (GOLD analysis project Ga0209201, IMG submission 184411) | Active sludge microbial communities of municipal wastewater-treating anaerobic digesters from USA - AD_UKC055_MetaG (SPAdes) (version 2) | ecosystem: Engineered > Bioreactor > Anaerobic >...
AAGAATTCCTTAATGAAACCGGAAGTATCTTATCATCGAGTATTTTCCCTTTATCTCCGACATACAGAGTGCCACCGGCCCCCATTTTCATACCTTCTTCCATTTCGGGTATCTGCATCGGACGCATTCCTCCGTCATACCATGTAAGAGTGATGGGAGGCATATCTCCCCGTGCCGGGAATTCGTATTTCACAATTGAGGCCAGAGGATAGCTTTCCTCATTGACAATTGTTGAAACGGCCTGGATACTTGTCGGATATTTCAGTTTAAGCGCCCGGAAAATAGGATCAAGAGAATGGCAGCCGATATCTCCGAGAGCTCCGGTTCCAAAGTCCCACCAGCCTCTCCAGCTGAACGGATGGTATGCAGGATGATATGGACGCATCGGGGCCGGTCCTATAAAGAGATCCCAGTCGAGCTCGGAAGGAACCGGTGGTGTTTCCAAAGGTTTCGGAACACCCTGAGGCCAGTATGTTCTGAATAATCCGTTATTTGGTCTGTCTGTCCAGACGTGTACTTCTCTAACAGGACCAATAACGCCATCCCATATCATCTCCCTGAGCCTGCGCGGTCCGTCTGATGCCTGTCCCTGGTTACCCATCTGGGTGGCAACCTTGTACTCCCTGGCAGCTTTTGCCAGAGCCCGGGCTTCATATACGGTATGTGTAAGAGGTTTCTGTGTGAAAACATGTTTCTTCCTCTTCATCGCTTCCATGCTTATAACAGCATGTGTATGATCTGAAGTTGCAACAATTACCGCTTCAATATCTTTCTGTTTATCAAGCATCACACGGTAATCTTTATATTGCTTTGCAGCCGGATATAATTTAAATACCCGTGTGGAAGCTTCCCGCCAGTCGACATCACAAAGAGCGACTATATTGTCATTTTTGATATTTGAAAGGTTGCTTCTTCCCATACCGCCTATGCCCACGCATGCAATATTCAGCTTATCGCTCGGGGGAACGTGTCCGAATCCTGATATTACATGACCGGGCAATACCGTTATCCCCGCAAAGGCAGCAGCAGAAGTGGTTAAAAACTCCCTGCGGCCGGTTTTTTTTGAAGTCATTCTGCTCATGACGATATTATTTGGTGATGGGTGTAAGGACTATATTCCTGTATGCGACCTTGCCATGATCACCCTGCAGATAGATGGGACCGGGAGCAAAAACATCGGGGCTCATCGCACCTCCTGTTGGTCCGTATACTGGTTGATTATCAATGATCTTAACACCATTAAGAATAACTGTGATATGCCTGTTGCAAAGCGTCATATCCATTGACTGCCATTGACCTGCGGGCTTTTCTGCAGCAACGGTTGGTTTGATCCTGCTGTACACGGCACCCATATTATGAGGATCAAGTTCCCTTTTATATGAATCCATCACCTGAATTTCATATATACCCCTGAGGTATACGCCGCTATTGCTTCCGGCAGGAATATTAACCTCAAGCTTCAGGTTGAAATCCTCAAATGTCTTTTCTGTTCTCAGGTTACCATAGCTAATATGAGCTTCACCTTCTTTCTGGACCGGATCATTTACGAGTGCACCGTCAACAACTTTCCATCCGTTGGTCTGGGAAGGATTAATGAGGGTCCATCCGGTCAGATCCTTTCCGTTGAACAAAGTAACAGGTTCGCCGAATTTAAGAGCGGCCATATCGGGCGCAGCCGGAACCGGCGGAAGCTTCTTTCCTGTAAACGTTGTTGTATCAACACCAAGACCCGTCCTCCTCGGACGTAACAAAATTCCTTCAAACTCTTCTGCACCCTTAAGGTTTATCTCAAGCCATTCAGTCACTACTGATGTCACAACAGGGTTATTATTTTCATCCCTTTTTCTTACTACATTATTTGACCTCTGGATCATCAGGGTCCTGTCACCGGCCAGGAAAATGTTAGAAACAGGCAGAACACTTCCCCCTCCCCAGAGGATATCAGCGTTGATAAAATTATCATCCTGACGGACTTCGAGCCATCCTACGGAACCACCTTTAATATCGATGGTCCACTGTCCGAAATACTCTGAGATATCTGTTTTAGGGACAGTTACTGCCACAGGTGTTTCAGTTTTACATGATGAAAACACTGTCAGAGCCAGTGCAAAAGCGAAGAAACAGTTGATTTTTTTCATAATAATGGAGTTTTTATTGTTTCAGATTAGTGATCTTCAGTACATATGCAGGCTGATAATCATCAGGTCCCAGGCGTGGAAGTGTTACAGACAACCCGCCACCCGAACCTGAATATTTAACCTTTTCAGCTGACCCCAGAAGGTTGATCAGGGTTCCGCCTGTTGTTTTGAGACCATTAAGTTTTATTGTACCTTTTGGCCAGTTGAGCATAATCACATAAACATCCCTTCCTTTTTTCGTAAAGAATATTGTTTTATTGGTTTCAGGATTAATGGCTTCCTGCTTCTTATCCGTTATAAATGCACGTGTTCCATAAATTGCTTCTCCGTTAACATTGAGCCATTCACCTATATCAAGAAGGCGTTGCTGCATAATTACGGGTATAGAACCATCTGCAGCCGGACCAATATCGAGCAGCAGATTGCCTCCTGCAGCCACGGTTGAAACCAGTATTTTAATAAGATCTTCAGTTGATGAATAGCTTCCGAGGTTCTCGGTACGGTTGAATCCGAAAGACGTTCCTATCCCACGGCATTCCTCCCAGGGGTGATAAACCTCTGATTCAAGTCCTTCGCCCCCATGGACAAGTCCGTACTCGGTTGTATATACACCACCATGTTTGCTCCTGGTTTCGCTCCCCCACCTGTCATTTACTACAACGCTCTGCTTTACAGGCGATTCGTTATAGAGCCAGGCGAGGAATTCTTCGCTTTTCCAGTCTTTGCTTGGCTTATCCCATTCACCGTCAGTCCAGACAATGTCAGGAGTATATCTCATGACCAGATCTTTCATCTGGGGGATCATATGGTTATCCACATAATTTTCGAAATCATTAAGATAAACCGGGTTATACCACTCATAGAGCGAATAATAAAAGCCCATATGCAAACCCGCTTTTTTCACTGAGGCTGTGAGGTCGCCACACAGATCACGGTGAGGTCCTATATCCACGCTGTTCCAGTTCCAGCTATGGGCGCTGGGCCATAATGTGAATCCTTCATGATGCTTCGATGTAAGAACAATATATTTTGCTCCCGATTTCCTGAACAGATCAGCCCATTCATCAGGTCTGAAAAGCTCTGCTTTGAACATTGGAGCAAAATCCTGGTATTTGAAATTAGGCCCGTATGTACGGAGGTGAAATTCCTCAAAGTGCCTGTTCACTTTGCTGCTTTTATTCAGAAGCTTATTCCAGTACCATTCGGAATATTTATCATAAACACCGACATCATCTCCGGTTGGCCCCCATGCAGGTACAGAATAGACGCCCCAATGGATGAATATCCCGAATTTTGAATCTTCAAACCATGCCGGTGTCGGACGCTTGTCAAGAGATTCCCAGGCAGGCCGGTAGGTCTGAGCGGTTATTGTAAAGCCCGCCATAAGAAGAAGAGCTAGTGTGATTTTGGTTTTCATTGTGAGGTTTTTCTTAAAGTTTCATGTTTTGCCAGGGTTGAGGTTAAGGTTGAGGTTAAGGTTGATGTTGGTTTCAGCAAGGAAAATTAAAAAAAATATTTAACTAAAAGACTATTGCGAGGATATAAGATGATTATCATTTTAAGAATTACATCAGGGAAGACCCGGCAATCCTATTCCACCGTGATGATCTTTTTTACAGAAATCAGTTTCCCATCATCCGAGATTCCCTGAACTGTAATAAGATAATCGCCCGGGCGGTCCGAAGTCCGGAACCCGGTATGAACAATACCATTTTCATCACAACGGATTGAAGGATTCCAGTATATTGTATTTCCGAAGTCGGGTATACGGCTTGCCGATTTACTATCTGTATAAGCCTGTGCTTTGAAAACCGGGACCGGATCAGCCGTCCTGTAAGTCAATCTTGCAGCATAGTCAGGCAGCGGTATATTCTCAAAATTTCCACTCAGGGTAATTACATTTATTATCCCATAGTGGACAAGTCCTCCTGTAAGATATGGTGTTCTGATAGTTTCTATCCGGCCGATGGATTCGGTATTGAGATCTGCCAGGACAGATAGGTCATTAATAACCACCCCATCAATAAGAGCAAGTGGAGGATCGTCATAAATAGTATTATCTACCGGATTGGAAACGCGTAACTCATAGCCTGGTTTTTTTGATCTGAGCTTTACACCGGGAATGAGCTCAAAAAAGATTTCCTGCATAACCGGAAGCCGTATGTAATCGTCCATTACAATTTCCTGTTCGGGAAAGCCATAGAACCTGCCTGATGGTTTATATACATTTATTTGGTTATCCGGATCTTCGTGTCGTATTATGTTATATATCTTATCGATCTGATAACCCACGCTCAGAAATGATAATGACTTTTGTCCGGAGCTGCTTACAGAATCGGTGTAAGATATTGTTGAAGGCTGTAGCGGAACATATGAATTATCCATCTGAATGATCATATCTGCTTCCGGATCAGCAGGTTGTATTATAAGATCATGCGGGGAATGAACTGCAGGCAGCAAAAACCTGAATAATCCCGAACTGTCGGTTATACTATATTGAAATGTCGCTGTTTTGCCTGGTATCGAGAGGTAAACTGTTTCATTACGAATAAACTCATCAGAATCTCTCTTTTTTAAAAAGCCGCTAATGTAATGACCGTCTTTTTCAGGAAGAAATTCCACAGAAGCTTTATTTCCTGATAATATTTTATCCCATGATAACCAGTTACTTTCAACAGTCAGAAGAAAATTATCCATGACGGCATCGTCAATATCACAGATCTTCTTTTTCAGCAATCCGTCTGGCAGAAATCCAAATTCCGTTCCAAAGACAAAATAATCTTCAATATCCTGTGAATCAGTCACCGAATTTACAGGAACGACGGAAAGCCCAAGGCTTGTGCCGGAGTAATTCCTGATTCCCAGTCCGGAAAGACCGAACTCCTGTTCAGTAATGGTTCTTCTGCTGAAAATGTCCTTATCTGTCAGTATCCTGACCGGCGGCTTTTCTTTCCTGTTAAAAATATACCTCTCACATAGAGGCACACCCTCCTCAGAGAAAAGTGTTATATGATTTATTCCGGGTAAAAGGGAAGCCCGTGAAACTGATATATCAGCCTTTTCACCAGTCATCCTGAAAAATTCGGAATAAGTTCTAATGCCGTGGGAATGAATGAAAAGAAGGAATCTCCTTTCAGTAGAATTCATTTTTTTCTCTTTACACATTACAGTAACGAGGACTTTTTCAGTTCCCGGACTTTCTGCTTTAAGGGAGCATCCTGAATCTGAAGCATCCGGAAGAAATTCATCAGTACCCCGACATGACACAGCATATCGTATACCTTCAACCGGCATAAATTCAAATAAGCCTGAACCCGATTCATCTGTTCTGAAAAACGTAACTGAATCTCCCGCGTTATTCCTGATAATACAAGCAGACTCAATCCCTTTTCCGAGATGATCATTGATCCTCACTCCCACCCTCGAAGGAACTTCATTGATCAGGCTACCACCCTCAGGATAAAACTTAATTGAAACCTTCCTGTCTGAAATACTTACACCTGAATATTTCGTTTTGAACGGACTGTTTCTGAAGGGATTATAAATTGTTATTCTTTTCATGAAACAGTTCTCCGGGAAGAAATTCTTCATCCAGTTTGTATAGACTGCGAGGGTATATTCACCCGATCTGATAGTATCAGGAAGTAAAAGATATCCCGGGCCCTTTCCGGACAAAAGGAGGAACCTTTTACGGATTACCGGATTATTATCAGGATCAATAAGTTCACAATATGCGATCCGGCTTAATGAGGAAAGCATCCCGCTTTTCCTGTCAACAGCTGTTACGTTAAGCCACATATCTTCACCGGAAATATAATTATCCCTGTCAGTCTGTACATAGATTTCTTCCCGCGGGAATCTCGTGCAGTAATCATTCAGCTTAGTGAGGATATATTCATCTGTCTCTGCGACAGGCAATGAATTTGCCTGAATGAAAATCACACTGCTGATAAATGCTGCCAGGACTGATATTATACTCCGTTTCATTTTTAAGTTAATCCAAAAGCTAATCTTCCCAGAATGGAGGTCGTATATTTGATCCGTTCACTGTACAGTCAGCGCATTGCCTGTATTGTGTCAGTATCCTGTAAGGCGGCAGATCACCCGTTCTGTCCATTATAATCCACCGGGAGATATTTAGTCCCGGTATTGGAACCGATGCCGATCCAAAAACCGTATCAGTCGGACAGAATGAATAAAAATTCGGCAAACCCATAAAATTTTCATCAATATATATCCTGGTGCTGCTTACCGCCGACACGCTGAAATATCCCAGTACAGGTTGCTCAGGTTCCTCCTGACAATGGATATTCCCCTCAATTGCCATAGGCGTCATGTCATATAATCCCCCGACATTTGCTGATACATTCCTTACCTTTTCCCAATAGGTATATTCATCTTCACTCAGAGAATACTGATTTACCAGGATGCTATACCTTATATCAAGCCTGTCCGTTTCATTTGAAATAAAATGAACCGGGAAGCGTGTAACTCTGGCCTGATTATAGACAGATGTGTTCTTTATCAGTATATTTTCAGAACCTGCTGATTTCCAGCACACTCTGTTTTCCACACTATAAGGCAGTCGGAATTCCCAGGTTTCCCTGAAATCCCACCTGTAGAAAAGACAGTCGCCTGAAGGATCATAACTGTCAAGATATATCTGGCAACCCTCCGCCGGCAGTCCTTCCGCATCCGGATCACTCAGCAGAACTTTTTCATAATATACAGAATCCAGAGGAGGGACAGGATTCATTACCACAGGGTCAGTATGATAATTATAATACCCTGTATGGATATCAAGAGAATATTTCCCGTTCACACGTCCTCTGAATTTTGTTGAATCCGTGACATATGTACCTGGTGATGTTTCCTTAAGGCTGTGATAATTTCCTTTTTCATCAGTGATGCGTACCTGGCAACCTCTTACAGGCTGAAATATAACTATTTTACCTGCCGGCACCGAATATGACAGTTTTATTTTGTTTGTCCTGTATTCATCTGTTATCAGACCTTCAACAACGAGCAGTCTGCGTTCCTCCTCTATTTGAGGTATAAATTCAATCACACAGCCTGTTACAAGCAGAATAAGAAGAAATACTATTAAAATTGTGTTGTATTTCATATTTAAAAATCGAAATTGAAGGTCAGGGATGGTATCGGTCGGCCAAAAACCGATAACATATAACCTTTTACAATGTTCCTGTCATATTTAAAATAGACTGAGTATATATTCTGGCGTCCGAGCAGATTATAAATTGAAAATATCCAGTTTGGATGAGCGATTTTTTTTGATTTCAGATTTCCGCTGAACTTCATCGACAGGTCAAAGCGCGAGTAGTAAGGAAGTCTGTACTTATTACGCTCTGAAAAATGGGTCATCACTATATCACCTATTTTATATACTGCAACCGGATAGGTTACCGGCCGGCCTGAACTGAAGTTATAGCTTGCCGACAGGCTCATACGGCGTGAATATAAATAATTTAATGTAAGTACCAGATCATGGGGTTTATCGTAATTGGCCGGGAACCAGTTACCTGAATTTATTTTCTCCTCCCTGAGGCTGCTTGTGCTTCGGACAAGTATTCTTGAATAAGTATATCCTGCACTCCATCTGAACCTTCCCTCCTCCTTCCTTAACATGAGTTCCAGGCCATAAGCTTTCCCTTCAACATCGATCAGGTCTCTTTCGATATACCTGTTCATCACAAGATTGGTTCCCCCCTTATAATCAACCATATTGGTTATTGTTTTATAATATACTTCCAGAGATGCTTCTATCTTATTGTGATTAAGCATCCGGTAGTACCCTGCAGCGATCTGATCACCTGTCTGCGGTTTGAGATAATAATCGCAGAGCTTCCATGTATCGGTGGGTGAAATGGATATGGTGTTTGAGAGTAGATGAAGATATTGCCTGGTCCGGTTATAATTTATCTTGATGGCACTGTTATCATTCATCCTGTAATTAAGTGATAATCTGAACTCAGGCCCGAGGTATGTCCTGTAATTTTGGGACCTGCCGAAACTGACCGTATCAGTTATGGATGATATGCTCCTTGGATATTTATCATCATAAACGTAGAAAGTGCCGGGACCAAAAGCAAAACATGATGATAATCTGATTCCTGCGTTCAGGGAGAGATGTTCTGTCAGGATAAATTTATCCTCAAAATATACAGCTGATTCCAGTGCTCTTTGTCTTTCAATAGTCTCCGGAACAACAATTGAAGAATCACCTAATGGTCTTATACCTCCGGGAAGAACATCATAACGGATAAGATCAGCGCCGAAATTAAATTCGTTCCTGCTCCCCGGGAACCAGTTGATATCTGCTTTCAGGGCTGAACTGTTTATTCTGTGAGAAAGTGAAAATGCTTCGCCGGGGATATCCGTTCCTGAAATATCGTAATCGTAATAACTATTATTCAGCGTCAGACCTGAAAAAAGCCTGCTGCTGAAGAAATGACGCCATTTCAGCGATAATATATTGTTATGATATTTATACATTGTATCCGAGTTGAATCTGAAGCCGTCATAGCTGTAATAAGCGGACAGGTCAATTTTATCATTCTTATTCAGATCATATGCTACCCTGGCATTCAGATCATAAAATGAAGCGCTGCTGTTCCTTAATCCGGGATCTTCCAGCAATCCCAGTATCCAGTTCGAATAGGTTGTTCTGCCTGCAAGAAGGTAATAACATGTATCTTTCTTCAGAGGACCTTCCACAACAATATGTGTTGTAATGGGACTTATTCCTGCATTTCCTGCAAACTCTTTCCTGTTTCCCTCCCTGGGTACTATATCGAGCACCGAGGATATCCTTCCTCCGTACTTTCCCGGTATACCGCCTTTATAAAGTGTCACATCCTTTATTATATCTGAGTTCACGGCTGGAAAAAAACCAAAGAAATGAGAAGAGTTATATACCGGTGCTCCGTAAAGCAATATAAGATTCTGATCGGCAGAACCTCCTCTTACATTGAAACCGGCTGATCCTTCTCCGACAGACTTGACTCCCGGTATCAGAAGTATAGTCCTGATTATATCTGATTCCCCCATTGATGTGGGCATCAGTTTGAAAGATACAATATTGATCCTCTCAACGCCCACCTCAAATCTCTGAAGTGTTACATTCCTGTCTGCAGAAATCACAGTCTCCTTTAATGGTACAAGGGTGCTCTTAAGATCTATATTCAGTTCTCCTGACCCGTAAAGGTTTATATCCACCTGACGTTCTTTCATCCCGATGAACGAAATACGGGTTGAGTAACTTCCCCTTGGAACCGTCAGGGCGTAGAAACCAAATTCATTCGAGACAGTTCCGACTGAAAGTTTCGGCATATAAACAGTTGCTCCCGCGACCGGCTCTTTTGTATCAGTATTTGTAATATAACCCGATAAAATTACATTCCCGCTTTTGTTTTTGTCATTAGCATTTCCTATGTCAACTACAAGATTGCCGGCATTTTGAGATTCTGCTGCTGCCTTCCCGTAATCGATGCCCGGAATATATTTCTCCTCTTTGTCCGTACTTTTCTGCTCCAGCTTAATTGCATAGTCCCTTGTGATTACAATATTTCCTCCATCATCATAATAATAATAAAGGGATCTGTCCCTGAACAGGCGATCGAGAACCTCTGTAAGAGTCATTCCGTCTTCAATATCTCCAACCCGCAGATCACTGATCCACTCGTCCCTGTAAAAGAATTTTACCGGAAATTTAGCTTCGCACCTTTCTGCAAATTCCCTGAATTCCAGTCCGGAAAGATCACTGTCAATTAAATATTTATCCTGTGCCCCTGCAGGTAGTTCAATTACAAAAAGAAAAAATAATATGGTCAGGCCCGTTTTCACCTAGTCAGGGTAAGTTATTTCTTAAACTGTCATAATACCTTATCACCGGGACAAAAGAAAAAGGATCCTTCCGCGAAATGCCTCGCCTTTTTTCTTTTATAAAAACCTGTAATTCGTTCTTTCTGTCTTCAAGAATATCAAGCAATCCTTTTTTATTTGAAAAGGGCATCAGCTCTCCGTTATGAAATATATACATCCTGTGAGCCTGGAAAAACCTGTCATATTTCTTCTCTTCTGCAAGGGGTTCAATCTTCTTAAAGAATTTCACATAAAATGCAGAAGGGCCTTCATAAAGCATACTGGCATAGCCATTTATAACACCTGCTGAATCACTTCCGAAATTTCTGACTGAATGCACTATATTTTCATAACATAAAGTGAAGCTGTCAACCCTCTCCTTATTGAGAAAAATTATCGTTTTGGGATTCACAAAAAGCACGACCTCATCGCTGAAGATATCCCATTTGATCTTCAGGTCTTTATACTCGTTCCCGTTAATTATGACATTCCCCGGAAGAAATTCACCGGAAAGGTAATAAGCATGACCGCGAACCTTTATATGTTGATTCCACCATATACGTCCATTATATAGGAATTGTTTTCCCTGAAGGGTATCCTGAGGTTCACTTAAAATATTTCTTCCTGAAAGATCTGAATAGCAACAGACTGATCCGTAAAATAATAATATGGTTATGCGGAAGAATATCTTCTTCATTATAGTTCCTATTCGGTTAATCTCTCTTCGCTATTCACTCTGTCGCCCTCCGCCCTCTGCCCTCCGCCCTCTGCCCTCCGCCCTCTGCCCTCCGCCCTGAGCCCTCCGCCCTGAGCCCTGTGCCCTGCGCCCTGTGCTCTGTGCCCTGCGCCCTGAGCTTTTATTGCTCCTGCTCCCTCAGTATTTCCCTTTTCATTAACCGGTTCTCAAGGATCCGTGTATATTCAAGGGATTTTCTTATATTATAATCCTCATAAGCTTTCTGTGCCCATGACAGAGCGGCATCAACATCCCCGTTTATCTCATTGATTATGCCCATATTATGGCAGGCTCTGCCGGCAATCTCAGGTTTCGGGTTTGTTGTCTCCTTTTCCCATAACAATCCGGCTTCATCCCATTTACCCGTTTGTGCTTTTCTTTTTGCTATTTTAAAATTGTAGTTTCCCTTAACAAAATAATCCCGCATTACGCGTAACTCAAAAGGAATGAGCCTTAAAGCATAACCATGACCAGCCATATTGCTGACTTCCTTTATTGCGTCTTTGCGTTTTCCCAGACCGGCTACAGCAACGAGCGGATTGACTCCCTTACCGGTATATACAACTGATTCAAGATGCCTGAATTCATCAGCAATCACTCTGCCGGCCGGAAGATATATCCTCCATCCTGTTTTGACCAGCGTCTCCATGTTCGCACGATGTTCGACTGCCGGGATTGCTATATTAAGGGGTGTTTTAATTTCTGATTTGCCCGTTGAATAATTCAGTTTTGTTTCGGTATCATAAAACTCAAGTGCAAAAATCGCATCGATGCCCCTTTCTTTGCATATCTTATCAACGATCTCCCAGGAAAGCGGGTTAGGAAATATATCTCCCAGCTTCGGGGTCCTGAAATCAATATCACTTAGATTCTTAACTTCATCAAACCGGCGGTTGTTCATAAGCTCATCCGTCAGTCCCAGAATACACTGCTCAGCCCCGTCCTTATCGAGGTCTGCACCTTCGAGTGAAAGGGCTTTGTCAACTATATCCAGTGTCTTTGTCTGGTCGGTAGGGATACTACGGTTTATCACTCCCACCTTCTTTAATTCCCGTGGAAGAGTGACAGGCGCGGGTTCCACGACAGTCAGTGACAGCTGACTGGTCTTGCATGAGACCAGGAAAACAGCTAACAGAAATAAATAATAAAACTTTCTCATATCTAATTTGCTATTGGTTCCAAAGTCTTAACCACGGAGTTTCACGGGGTTTAACGGAGTCTCAAGGAGTTATGAAAACAGTTTAACTCCGTGCAAACTCAGTGCAACTCCGTGGTTAATTTTTTTCTTAATTTCCAATCCTTTCCAGTCTGATATTCTTTAATTCTGCTGTTGTATACCAGGATGCGATACCGAAGGGCTTTGAAAGCTCCACTTCCGGTCGGATTGAGAGTTCATCAAATTTGTCTTTCACATAGTTCACAACCACCTTATCGTCGATTGTCGCCCTTATTGTATCGGCATGAACAAGAAGACTTATCCTGTACCATCTTTCTTTTTCAAATACAATAAAGTTGGTTGTCTGGTTTTCAGAAGCATCCATCGAATTGATGCTGCTTAATCCCACTGTTGTCCCTCCCCAGCCCCCTACTATCAGGGAACAGGGCTCCTTACCTGCGGGGAATGTCATTCCGCAGAAAAAATCATTCCCCTGTACGCGTCTTGCTTCCAGGCTTACCATGTAATCCTTTTCAGGAAAATCTTTCTTCCAGGTTATACCTGTACATCCTTCTCCCATTCCCAGAACAATTGATCCGCCTGAGACATAGACCGGTCCCTGCGGACCGAAATTTGTGATCTCCCATCCATCAAGGTCCTTTCCGTTGAAAAGGTATGTGCTGTCATATTCAGGCAACTCTGCAGATACTTTTGCCGTATCTTTTTTCCCGGAGCCGCTGCTGCAGTAGATCATCAGGAAGAGGGAAATTAACGACACAGCCAATAAGTTCAAAGTGATTCGTCTGATCATATTTCTGAATGGTAAAACATTATAAATATCATTATCCTATTCTTCAGGTTTCCTGATTTCCCTTACAGGATTGTCTATTATATCGAGACCGGGCAACACTCCTTTATTATCAGTTGCCTGCAGCTGTTCCAGCTTTCTTCCGGCAGGAATAACACGGCTTTCCCATGAACCTGCCGCATCGTTGAATCCTTTCAGAGCTGTTTTCAAGCCTGTCCCTACTTTCTCAAAATGATCTGCAAAAACACTTACCCTGCTGTACAGTTCCATTGCAGCATTCATTATCTGCATGGCATTCTCGGTTATGTTATGCTGCTGCCACGACATTGCGACAGACTTCAATACAACAATAAGGGTTGTGGGAGTTGTGAGGATGATCTTGTTATTCATTGCATCCTGCAGAAGGGTTTTGTCGGTCATCAGGGCTACATTGAATGCCGATTCCACTTCCATATAGAGAACAACAAAATCAGGAGTGTTCTCAAACTGGGACCAGTATTGCTTTTTGCTGAGCTTGTTCACATGATCGCGGAGATCCCTGGCATGTTTTTCAAAAAGCCGGGTCCGGATCTGCTCATCATCTGTCTCAAGGGCGTCAAGATATGCATCGAGGGGAAGCTTGGAGTCGACTACTATATGTCCGTTTCCGGGAAGATTGATTATCATATCCGGCTTCATGGTCGAATCTTCTCCTTCCCTGTATGCCTGTTCCATGAAATCACAATGGGCTGACATTCCCGAAAACTCAACAACACGTTTAAGACCGATCTCGCCCCACCGTCCACGGACCCTGGGATTACGGAGGGCATTGACAAGAGCGCCTGTCTCCTTCTGAAGAGAATTATGGGTTTTCTGAAGATCCGCCAGAGTTTTCGAGATCTCGCCGAATGTCTTGCTCGATCCTACCTCCAGCTGGTCGATCTTCGATTTATAGCTGTCAATAGCTTCCTTCACCGGTTTAAGCATCTCCTCTATAGCAACTTTTTTCTGCTCGAGATCACTCTTTGAAGCATTCACCTGGGCTTCCAGCTGAGGCTTTGCCAGATTAATGAACTGAAGGTTATTCTGAAGAAGTGCATCCGATGCTGCTGCCTTGAATGTATTCAGCATAGCATCCTTTACCTCTTCAAGGCTCTTTTCCTGCGCCCGGAGATTCGCTTCAAGAAAACTGTTCTTCCTTGTAAGATCCTCTATCTCTGCAATTTTAGCCCTAATCCTCGAAACCATGACCGATCTTGTGATCAGCCAGGCTATCAGGATACCGGCAAAGAATGCCCCAGCTATATAAAATATCATTTCCATTGACTTATCTTCATATCAGAGAAGAAATTCAAATTTAAAAGTTTTACCCGAACCATAATGAAAAAAGATGCATTTTATTACCTTCGTAAGTCTTAAACCTTCTGAAAAATGAGAAAACAAACTATTCTAAACATTAGTGCAGTGGTATTTATTATATTGAATTCCTGTGCATCAGAACAGGAAAAGATGGAGAGCAGAATGAAAAAATTCATTTCTGAGTTCGAAAAGGTTTCCATTCCTCTTTACCGTGAAGCCGGTATAACATCATGGAACGCCAATATATCAGGAAGTGATGAAGATCTGGCGATTAGCGAAAAGGCTTCCTTTGAATATACAAAGCTGTTCACCGATGCGGCAGCTTTTAAGGAACTCAAAGAGATAAAGGAATCAGGTGCGGTAAAGGATCCGCTTCTGGCCCGGCAGCTCGACCTGCTGTATGATGCATATCTTGGTAACCAGGTCGACACAGCCCTTATTTCACAACGATTGAGAATGGAAACTGAGATCAATAAAAAATACCTGAACTTCAGGGCAAAGGTCAACGGAAAAGAACTTTCGGACAATCAGGTGGAGGATGTTTTAAGGAACTCCAAAAACAGCGACGAACTCCGTACAGCATGGGAAGCTCATAAGATGATCGGGCCGGAAGTGGAAAAAGAAATTATTGCACTTGTAAAACACCGCAATCTGATCGCCACAAAACTCGGCTTTGGCAATTACCATGAAATGAGCCTGAAACTCTCGGGACAGGATCCGGCAGAGGTTACGGCAATACTGGATGAACTCGATAACCTCACCAGGGATAATTTTGCAAGTCTCAAAAATGATATTGATACATATTTTTCGAAGCAATACAGGATAAAAACATCGGAACTTCGTCCATGGCACTACCAGAACAGGTATTTCCAGGAAGCTCCCGAAATTTATCCTGTAGATTTCGATAAATATTATGCATCCCAGGATCCGGTAAAACTTGCTGCAACATTCTATGACGGGATCGGACTCAATGTCGATGCTATCCTGGCAAAGAGTGACCTGTATGAGAAACCCGGGAAGAACCAGCACGCTTTCTGTACGGATATCGACCGTGAAGGTGATGTTAGAACACTTGATAACATACGTCCCGATTCCTATTGGATGAATACTATTCTTCACGAACTCGGCCATGGAGTTTATTCCTATTATAACGACAGGAGCCTTCCTTTCACATTACGCGATGCGGCTCACACATTTACAACCGAGGCAATTGCAAACTTTTTCGGAAGGCTTGCCAAAGATCCCGGCTGGATGCAAAAAATGGGAATTATCAGCCGGGAAGAAGCAGAAAAGATCTCTGACAATGCCGGAAAATCCCTGAGACTGGAGATGCTTGTCTTCAGCCGCTGGGTACAGGTTATGTACCGTTTTGAGAAATCAATGTACGAAAACCCTGACCAGGACCTTAACAAACTTTGGTGGGATCTTGCAGAAAAATACCAGATGCTGACAAGACCCGAAGGACGGAATATGCCTGACTGGGCAACAAAAATACATGTTGCACTCTATCCCTGTTATTACCATAATTACCTTCTCGGTGAGCTTCTGGCTTCACAGCTGTACGGATATATTGAAGCCAATATAACTAAAAACCTCTCACTTGTTGGAGAAAAGGCTGCAGGAGAATATCTTAAGGAAAAAATATTTCTGCCGGGTGCAAGATATTACTGGAACGAAATGATAGAAAAAGCCACCGGAGAAAAGCTCACGGCAAAGTATTATGCGAGACAGTTTGTAGAATAAAAGGCACAACGGCACAGAGGCGCAACGGCGCAGAGGCAAATCGGTTAAGAGGCGAAGGGGTGGAATGGCACGAAGGGTCACAGAGCATAGCTGTTAAACTAAGGAATTTTTGATACCATTAACTACTTTAATTAAATGATTTATAAGTAAATAAGTTTCCCCTCCTTTTAAAGGAGGGGTGGCCAGACACAGAAACCTTCGGACTTGCAGAAATATATATTGTCTGGCCGGGGTGGTTAATTCAACTTTCTCTGTTATTTAAATTATAATGTATCACAGGAATTAAACAAATAAAGCCTGAGTATTCGGTTCCCGATAAATTTTATAAATTTGATTTTCTTACAACTATACTCATCAAAGTTTTTTAACCTTTAACCCCATTAAATATGACAAAATCAAAAAAAATCAATCGCCGTGAATTTCTTGGTTCAGCTGCTGCCGGTTCTCTGGCTCTGACAGTTGTTCCGAGAAGTGTACTTGGAGGACCGGGATATGTCGCTCCGAATGACAAACTTACAATCGGATATATCGGTTGTGGCACACAGGGATTAAGGGAAATGGTTTCCCTGATAACAAATCCTGCTCTACAGATTGTTGCAGTTGCTGATCCCAATAAATTTACCACGGATTATGTCGACTGGTCTCTCAACGGTATCCGCGACAGCATCAGAAAAGCTCTTGGAGAACCGGCATGGGGACAGAATTTCAACGGGATTCCGGGAGGCAGGGATATAGGCCAGGAGTTTGTCCGGAAATACTATTCCAAAGCAAAAGACATGGGCACATATAAAGGTTGTGCCTCCTATGAGGACTACCGGGAACTGCTTGAGAAAGAAAAGGATATTGATGCAATAAAAATAATGACGCCCGATCATCTTCATGCTCCCGTTGCAATACATTCAATGAAGAAAGGCAAACATGTTGTTACCCATAAGCCGATTGCGAACCGGATAAAAGAGTTCAGGGCCACTTGTGATATGGCAAGAAAGACCGGACTGAGAACTCATCTTCTGGCCTGGAGCCCCAAGCCGGGATATGATCTTGCACTGAAATGGATAAAAGAAGGCCGTATAGGAACATTAAAGGAAATCCATAACTGGTCAAACCGGCCCGTATGGCCGCAATGGCAGACCAATCCGACTGAGACTGTCCCTGTCCCCAAAGATTTTAACTGGGATCTGTGGCTCGGTCCGGTTCCTTCACGTCCCTACCATCCGAATTATACTCATGCAGTATTCCGCGGATGGTACGATTTCGGCGGCGGCAGTATAGCCGATATGGGACATTACAGCCTCTTCCCGCTATTCCTGAAATTTGGAATTGATAAGCCTGCATTAAGTGCTGATGCTTACGGGACAACAACCTGTACGGTTGATAATCATGTTTCAAAAGGTGTTGTGAACGATGTGGCATTTCCATTATCGTGCATGATACGTTTCCAGATGCCCGCAACAAAACTGTTCGGACCTTTCGACCTGTACTGGTGGGATGGTGGAATGAAACCACTTACTCCTGATGAAGTTCTGGCTGACGGAAAATCACTCAATCGCGAGGGAATGATGTTCGTCGGTGATAAAGGCAAGATACTGGCTGACTTCAGAGGAGAAAGCCCAAGACTTATACCGGAAAGTAAAATGGCAGGGGTAAACGATAAAGAGCCGGAAGTAACAGAACCTTCGACAAATGAGGAATGGATAGAGGCATTCAGAAATAATACTGAGGCAAAAGGCAGCTTCCTTCTCGCTGGTCCGGTCACTGAAACGATCCTTCTCGGAGCCGTTTCTCTCAGAGCAAGAAAAAGGGTTGAATATGACAGTGATAAAATGTTAATAACCAATGTCCCCGAGGCAAATCAGTTCCTGACAAGAGAGTACCGCCCCGGGTGGGAGATCTGAGATCGTAGTAATATAATCCTTTAACAATATGAAGAAAATCATGTTCCTGATTGCCATTACTGCACTGGCTGCCTGTTCATCACCCGATAACAGCAAAAAACCGGCTCAGTCACCAGCATTTATAGATGAAGAAATAATAAAATCCGCAACAGAGGTGTTAAAATCGGAATCACCACAAACCAGTTTGGCCCTTTACGAAAGAGGTGTCCGACATGCTGCTTCACTCTGGAGACAGGAGGATGGTACTCCTGATGATTTTCTGGGTTTTGTCAGGGATAATTATATCAGTGATCCCGAAAAACGCAAAGTGGTTTTCAAAAAAATAAGTGACTATTTTGAATCGATTTACGGATATTACAATGAAATAACACTCAGTCTTAAAAAGAACCTCGATGAGGCACGTGGCGAAATCGATGAAATAGACCGTATGTTCGGCAATTACTCAGTGGGAGCACATCTCCAGGATGATCTTTATGCAAATAAGATAGCTTTTCTTGTAGCGCTGAATTTCCCTTATTATAATCTTGAGGAAAAAGAGAAACTTGGTCCTTCCTGGTCCCGTGAAGAATGGGCAATGGCCCGCCTCGGGGATATTTTCGTTTCACGCGTTCCCGCAGACCTTAATCAGGCACTTTCAGTAGCTACCGGAAATTCTGATATGTATATCGCTGATTATAATATCCATATGGGTCACCTTCTTACTGACGACGGCCGTAAGATCTTCCCGGAAGATATGATATTACTCTCCCACTGGAATCTCCGTGATGAATTAAAGGCAGATTATGCAGACAGAGCCAATGGCCAGGAAAAACAGGAGATGATCTTCAGGGTGATGGAACGCATCATTCGTCAGGAGATCCCTGAGGAAGTTATCAATAACCCTGGTGTTGAATGGGCGCCATTTACAAATAAAGTGACAAAAGATGGCAAGCCATATGACAATGTAAAGCCGGAAAACGACACACGTTATCAGCATATCCTGAATACATTCAGGGCAATGAAGGATATTGACCCCTATAATCCTGAAATGAATACAGCTATCCTCAGGAAGTTTTCCTGGGAAATGGAGATCAGCCAGGAAGAGGTTGAGGCGCTTTTTGACATTTATCTGCAGTCACCGCAGCTGAAGCAGGTGGCTGCTCTGATAAAAGAACGGCTGGGACGGGACCTGAGACCTTATGATATCTGGTATGACGGATTTAAGACAAGAAGCAGCATATCCGAGGAAATTCTTACGGCAAAAACTTCAAAACTATATCCGTCACCTGAAGCTTTTCATGCAGGAATGCCCGAAATACTCAAAAAGCTTGGCTGGAAACCGGAAAGAGCGGAATATCTGGCTTCAAAGATCGTAGTAGATCCTGCACGCGGATCGGGTCATGCCTGGGGTGCCGGCAGAAAAGGATCTGTTGCCCACCTTCGGACAAGGATCTCTGAAAACGGCATGGACTATAAGGGTTATAACATTGCAGTTCATGAATTCGGCCACAATGTGGAACAGACAATAACCCTTTACGATGTTGATCACTTCATGATGTCGGGGGTACCGAATACTGCTTTTACTGAAGCGACCGCCTTCATCTTCCAACAAAGAGACCTTATGCTTCTGGGCATGAAAGACAACAATCAAGAAAAAGAAAGATCAGAGGTCCTTGATAATGCATGGTCCCTGATGGAAATCATGGGCGTTGGAATGGTCGACATGAAGATGTGGAAATGGTTGTATGAGAATCCGGAAGCAACTCCTGCCACGCTCAGGGAAGCAGTGATCAAAATTGCCACAGATACCTGGAATGAATATTTCGCTCAGGTAATAGGTGTTAAGGACAGTCCCCTGCTGGCAATCTATTCCCACATGGTGAATTCTCCGCTTTACCTGGCTAATTACTCATACGGACATGTCATACAATTCCAGATTGAGGAATACCTTAAAGATAAAAAGCTATCCGATGAGATTGACCGGATGTACAAACAGGGCCGTCTCACTCCACAGCAATGGATGACGGGAGCAGTCGGATCAAAAATCTCAACACAACCGCTGATTGATGCACTGGATAAGGTGTTGGGAAATTAGGCGTGAGGCGTGAGGTATGAGGCGTGAGGCGTGAGGCGTGAGGCGTGAGGCGTTTAAAGTATACAATGGAATATAACCGCTTGCCGGACGCCGGAAAAAGTATAACCAAAAACAATAATATGAAAATCAGTATTTCAGATTATCCGACATTCAATAAGGAATGGGATAAGGAAAAAACAGAAGAAAAAACCAAGAAAATGCTGAAGAAGATCGGTAAGCTTCAGCATAAAATGTATTCGCAGAATAAATACAGCCTGCTTATTATCTTCCAGGGTACGGATGCTTCAGGGAAGGATGGTGTAACAAAGGGGCTGTTAAAATACTGTAATCCAATTGGTTTTGAGGTCGACAGCTTCAAGAAACCTACAGAGGAAGATTATGCACATGATTTCCTGTGGAGAATTCATAAGATCGTACCGCGGAAAGGATTTACAAATGTTTTCATCAGGTCTCATTATGAAGATATTCTGGTCCCGTCGGTGGAAAAATTTATCGCTGAGGATATCATTGAAAAACGCTATAAGCTCATTAATAATTTTGAAAAGCTTCTCGAACATAATGACACCAGAGTAGTAAAGTTCTTCATGAATGTGTCAAAGGAAGTCCAGCAGGAGCGGCTTATGGAAAGGATTGAAATGAAGGAGAAACATTGGAAACATAAGGATGGAGATTGGGATACCCGTGAGAAATTTGATGAATATCTGGCTGTTTATGAAAGAATTATAAATACCTGTAATGATATTCCATGGCATATTATTCCTTCCGACAAAAACTGGCAGAAACTTTATGCTGCAGCTGAGGTTGTTCTCAACACACTTGAAGAACTCAATCTGAAATGGCCTGAACTGGTAACTGAAAGGTTCGCGGATAAGAAAACCGTAGAATAAGAACTGATGATGAGAGGGGGCGATGAGAATAAGGGGCGATGAGAAGAGGGGGCGATGAGACGATCAGGCTGAAGGTGAATAATTGCCTCGTAAAGATGAGCCCTGTAAGGGCGATATGTTGGTAGAAAATAGGATTACACGATAATGTGAGCCCTGTAGGGGCGACATGTAAATAAATGATCTTAAAATCAATATGATTAATTATAATCAAAAATATTGATACTCATCTAATGAAATTCTTTGCAAACAATAAATAAATACCTATGAAAAAAATCCTTCTTCATATTTCATTGATTGCGGTCTTTACTGCTTTTGCCTTTGATGCATCATGCCAGAAATCAGCCTTCTCCGGCACCTGGAAACTCGACAGGACAAAGTCCGTATTACCGGAATATATATCTGTCCTTACACAAATAACAGTTAAAATGAAAGCAGACAGTATACTGACTGAACGCTATTACGATGTGGGCGATGGCCAGGAATATCCATTCGACGAGAATCTTCCTCTTAATGGCTCCAATGTCAGTATAACTATCTATGACATGCCAAGAAAAACAAATGTGACTTTTTCAGACATGGATAATACAGTCAGCCTTACATCAACAACTACCTTTTACGATTCCGGAACTCCGATCGACTTTAATTCAAAGGAGACATGGAAGATCGATCAGGCAAATATCATGACAATAAGCTTTGTCAATAAGTCCAGCCAGGGGGAAGCCACGGGGCAGTTTGTTCTCAATAAGGTAAGCCAGTAACTGGTGGTGAGCGGTAAGCAGTAAGCGGTGAGCGGTTAGCGGTGAGAGAATAGCTTTAGACTACTTGCCAACTGCCAACTGCCAACTGCCAACTTAACTATTAGCAGTGAGCTAATTAATTTTACAGAGGTACTTATCCGTTCTGAGAATAATTGAGTTCCGGAGAAAAGCCGGTGTAGCCCATACCGGATTCTGGATCTGGAACTGACTTACTATCTGCATTTCCCGTCCGGGTTTAATAACCACAACATCCCCCCGTACCGAAAAGAAATAGATTTTTCCAGCGGCGATGACCGGGGAAGCATTGAAATTCGATCTCATCCTGGTAGTCCAGACTTCTTTGCCTGTCGCAGCTTCAATACACATCAGATTATTATTTGAATCGACTGTGTATATAAGCCCGTCTTTAATTACAGGAGTCAGAAGCTGTAATCTCCCGCTCCTTTTCTTCCATAATACATTGGTTGCCGTTATATCACCTTTCCCTTCAGGATTGATTGCCATAAGGTCTGAATAATCAGTACCTGCGGGATCGACCATATACCCTGTATAATAATAAACAATACTTTTTTCGGAAAAAGGCATTGCGATAGTTGATTCTGCTCCGCCTGTAAGACTCCATATCTCTTCACCTGTTGAAGGATCATAAGCATTACATACAGCCGCTCCGTTTGATATCAACATATCCCGACCCTTAACATTTATAATAAGTGGCGTCACGTATGCCTTCCTCCCTATGACCGTCAAAGGTTCATAAGGCTTTTCAGGACGGTCTTTCTTCCAGACCGTCTTACCGGTCTTCTTATCCAGGGCAATAATAAACCTTACATCTGTTCCCTCATAATGAAGAATGAGAAGGTTCTTATACAAAACGGGAGATGAACCCGGACCCTGAACATGTTTGCATTTAAGATCTGTTCTTGTCCAGACAATTGCTCCGCTTGTTGTATTGATACAGGCAGTGCCTGAACTTCCGTAATGAACATATACAAAACCCTTTTCAATACAGGGTGTCGGTGTGGCATATGAGTTTAACGAATGCTTCCCCTGGACGTCAGATGGAGTAAAGACTTTTATATCATATAAAACCTTACCACTGTTAAAATCCAAACATACGGCATACATTTCCTTCCCGTCATCGGTAGCAGTTGTAATCCATATCTGATCACTGAAAATAACCGGTGATGACCATCCTTTTCCATGTATATCTGTCTTCCAAATTATACCCGAATCGTCGCTCCACTTCAGGGGAACACTTGTTACATTTGAAATGCCATCAAGTTTGCTGCCCCTGAATTGAGTCCAGTTATTATCCTGACCCTGGCACATAACCGGCAAACCCATTAATAGAATAAATAGCCCTGGCTTCGAAAATTTCATCATATCACTCAAATTTTACATTTCGTAATTATTTCCTCAAAACCACACATCAGCCGGTAACCTGTTATTCATTTTCGTATCTAGGAAAGCCTCTTTTGAGTTGTATTTAAACTTATAACCGTATCTCGATATGATCTTTGACGAATCAACGATAGTCGGATAAAAACTGTTTATAACCGATGCCGGCTGAATATTTGTGATCTTCAGATGCCAGCATATCCACATAAAACCTTTGATCAGAAAGAAGGGTAAACTTATGAATCTTTTTTCAGGAACTATTTCCCCGACTAATGCATAGCTGTCGGGGACAAGATTATATACACCACTGATGTCAGTATCCTTCATGATAAGTTCCATCAGGGCTGACATATCCTCACAGTGAATGAACTGTAATTTCATCTCTTTTGTGAACCGGGGAAGGAACGGCATTTTTATCAGTATCGATATCACACTTTTGGGTTTGTCGAAGATCGGACCAGTAATAAGACACAATCTTAAGATTACTACTTTAAGGTCATTCCTGACTGAAATGTTTGTAAATCTGTCCTCCACTATCTTCTTATTCATTCCGTACCTGTAATTATCAGGTAACAAGGGATCTGATTCCTTCATCCATAGCGGATTATCTTTTTTACCGCCGTAAACAGCAGAGGAACTTGAAAAGATCAGTTGCCGAACCGAGGGAGTATCGTTACATATTTCCAGAATATTATCAGATCCGTCAATATCAATTTCATATTCACGGGTTTTGTTGCGGACCTTATTAAAAGAACAGGCAAAGTGCATAACATTTGTAGGCTGTTCTTCCTGAAAGACCGATTTCAGTTTTTCTTTGTCGGTGATACTGCAATTATAGAACCTGAATCTTTCGCGGTTCATGAATTCGGGACTTTCTCTTATATCAATGCCTACAATTTCTGCATCTGTTGTAAGCAGGTGACCAATCAGCATTCTGCCGAGCAATCCCGAAGAACCAGTTATCAAGACTTTCATAATTGTTGAATATCCTTAAGATTTAGAATCTGCCAACGCTATAAACAACTAACCCTCGCACCATCGCACCGTCAAACCATCATACCGTCACACCGCCTCTATTGTTGAGGGTGGTTTCGAGGTAATATTATATGTTACACTTACAATTCCCGGCACCTCATTGATAATATCGTCCGCCATCTTTTCAAGAACCTCGAACGGCAGTTTTGTAGGAGTGGCAGTTCGTGCATCTATGCTGTCCCAGCATCTTATCTCTATCTGTTGTCCGAAGTCACGTTTGCCGTTCCTTACCCCGGTAACTCTGTCATCGTGCAGAATTGCCATATACTGGAATGCGCCCCTTCCTCCGAGAGCCTTTTCCACAACCAATGTGGCTTTTCTGACAGTTTCAAGCTTTTCAGCCGTCACTTCACCGATTATTCTGGCTGCAAGTGCCGGTCCGGGAAAGGGTATCCTGTTGAACATTTCTTCGGGCAGACCGAGGGCCCGGCCTACTGCTCTGACCCCATCCTTTCTGAGTTGTACCAGCGGTTCTATTATCTGGTATCCGAAAGCTTCCTGAGGATCTATTCCCAGCTGTGCAAAAACGTTGTGCTGCCGCTTTATACCGGCTACAGTTTCATCGATATCTGTAAGTATTGTGCCCTGAAGTAAAAACCTGGCTTCGCTTTCCCTGACTATTCGTCCGAAAACCTTTTTATAAAAAGTAGTTGTAATTGCTTCTCTCTTTTCCTCCGGATCAGTCAATCCTTTCAGTGAATCCAGAAATTCATTTTTCGCATCAACAATTTCCACATTTACCCCGAGACCGGAGAATATTGATACAACAGATTCAGCCTCATCCTGCCGCATAAGCCCGTTCTGAATGAATACCGTTCTTAACCTCCTGCCCAATGCCCTGTGTCCCAGCATTGTCACTGTCGAAGAATCAACACCTCCCGAAAGAGCATTTATTGCAACACCGTCACCGACAAGTGATCTTATAGCATTTACCTGTTCTTCAATGAATTTATTTGTATCCAGGGCTTTAAGGGTTATTTCTTTTTTCATGTTACTATTATTTAGTTTTAATTGTTTCAGTTTTCAGGGTTTTCCACCTTCGCTGCCACCTTCGCTGCCACCTTCGCTGCCACCTTCGCTGCCACCTTCGCTGCCACCTTCGCTGCCACCTTCGCT
>Ga0209201_1001625_pt1 | contig 24947 bp, 19 predicted proteins | sample AD_UKC055_MetaG_FD_184411 | JGI IMG/M metagenome (GOLD analysis project Ga0209201, IMG submission 184411) | Active sludge microbial communities of municipal wastewater-treating anaerobic digesters from USA - AD_UKC055_MetaG (SPAdes) (version 2) | ecosystem: Engineered > Bioreactor > Anaerobic >...
CAAGAATATTTCTATGGTAATGATGAAAAATTACAACTTATTTTGGGGAAGGGTTTTGTAAAAGATGAGCCATCTAATCAAGATATTTATGCCAAAACAAAAATTGCTATAAGTGATTATGATGATCGCCCTCGTTTTCATTTAATAAAAAATGAAGATATGGATGAACCCCAATTTTTAGATGCTATAAGAATATTGCTAAAAGAAAAAGAAATAGAAGCCAATGTTTAGCATTTATGAATATGATAGCTTGAAAGTTGGTGATAAATATTATGACGAACTTTTTACAGAAGAGCATCGGAAAGCACTTGAGCGCTTTTATTATAAAAGTAAAACGAAGTATTTTGATCTGATCAGAAATGGTGTAAAATTTTGTAATTATGTGGGTGTAATTCAGGTTGGCAATCTCCAAATTGAAATTCTACCTAAGATTGATAAAAGTAATGATTCAGAAAAGAAACAGTGGAGAAACATTCTTATAGATATGCTAAGAGCAACTGGAATGTTTAAAGTTACAGCACCCAGTTATGGAATGTTGAAATTGCGCAATAATTCAATTTTAGAACTCTACTTTGCTATTTTCTTAGGTGAACTTGAGTATTTAATTCGCACCGGTTTATTTAAACAATATAAAAAACAAGCAATTAATCAAATTGCTTTGAAAGGAGCCATTGATTTTCCCAAACATTTATCTAAAAACATAGTCCATCAAGAAAGATTCTATACTAACACGAATGTTTATAATTATGACCATATCTGGCATTGGATATTTTTCCAGACCCTTAAATTAATCAAAAATTATTCTCAAAAGAGAGCTATTCTGGATAGAGCAGCTGCTATAGAATTAAATTTTCCGGAAGTAACAGATCAACAAATTTCCGTAAGCAATTTTTCAAAATTGCATTATACCAGAAAATCACAAAGCTATAAGAATGCCATTGATATTGCCCAATTACTTTTTTCAAACTTACATCCTGATCTGCAAGCGGGTAAAAATTCTGTTCTGGCTTTGATGTTTGATATGAACTTATTATGGGAAAGATTTATTTACTCCAGTTCAGCTAAGATGTTTCGTCAATGTAATAATGGCTATATTGTTACAGCACAATACCATATGCCTTTCTGGAAAACAGATAACAATCGCAAAGATATCAAACCTGATATTGTGATTCAAAGTCCAGAAGGTGAAACTTTCATTTTGGATACAAAGTGGAAAATCGGTTCTGATAACAGTCCTGATTCTTCCGATTTATATCAATTGTTTGCTTATTCACAATTCTTCCAAGCTAAACGAACTGCTCTCATTTATCCCAGCTTATCTAAAAATATTGTTCTAGGTAAGTATTTAATGCCAAATCTCTCAGATGGAAATCCTTATTGTGATCTAATTCAACTGGAAGTTCAACCTAAAATATCAGATTGGCAAAAGAAAATCTATGAGGAAATTTTGGGATGGATGGAAAATCAAACCTAGCACTCATAATAAATAAATCTTGGCGTTATAACAATAATTTGAGTAGGATCAAATTCATATTAAACTTGAAGAATAAATGAGGTTTAAGGCAAAAACTAAACAAGATAAGCAAAGAAATTTGCTTGACAGTAAAAAGTGATTATAATATGAAGAAAAAATAAAAGAAAGGGAGGATATGATGAAGATATCCGCAATATTTTATGCTATCGTAATTCTTGCGTTTTTAATGCCATTTTTCGTCGTCAGTTGTGATACGACAGAACTTGCTTCGTTAAAAGGTATTAAACTCGTTACAGGTGGAGAAGTTAAAATTACTATACCTGAAATTATGCAAGATATGCAGCAAGATGAAAACAAGATTAATAATCCGAGTATGAGTGCTCAACCGTTTGCCATAGTAGCAATTGTTTTAGCTGTTGCTGCTTTAATATTGGTATTAGCATTACCGGTAAAAATGTACTTATTACCTGCAATAGTTAGTATCTTAGGTATTATTTCGCTACAGTTGCTAAATGCGAATATTATGAGTGTGTTATCCTCTACCAAAACCGGGCTAGACCCTTCAATAGACTTAAGCAGTATAATGTCTATTAAAACCCAATCCGGTTTTTGGCTGGCAAATATTGCTTTTATTTTGGGTGGTGTATTTACTATCATTTTAGGAATGAAAAACCAGAGTAAATTAGCCTTAAGTCCGCAAGCAGTAGAAGAAGTATCAGCCAGTATTATCTCTGATGAGAATTTATCTGATTGGGAAGGAACGGAAAATAAGACCTTCTCTGAAGTGGATGATAATAATATTATATCTTCAGAGGAAAATGAAACAGTAGACCAAGAAGAAGAAGAAGAAGAAAAAGAAAAAGAAGAAAAAGAAAAATTGGAATAGCTAAAACTTATGGATAGTTTAGCAGAGCTAAGATGGATTCGCATTTCGGTGATTATAATAGCGATAGCAGTAATTGCTTATATCCTTAAAACGCTAAAAGTTATTTTTATCCCGTTAGTATTTGCTGTCTTTCTGCTCTTTTTATTTGCGCCACTGATTAACTATTTGAAAAAGCATAAAGTTCCGATGTTTTTAATTCTGCTGATCACTTTTGTAATTATTGCTCTTTTTTTGGGAGTAGTAATTCTTTTAATCTACGCAGCTTCGAATAGTTTAATCAGTGGTCTACCTCGTTATGAAGATAAGTTTAACTCCCTACTATCAACAATTACTATATATATTCAGAATTTTGCCAATAGATGGAATATATCTTCGGAGAATTTCTCATTCAACAACATTACACAAATATTAAGCAGCGGATTTATTTCGCTACCACAATTATTAAGTAACACAATGAATACATTAGTTAGCGTAATACAGAATATCTTTCTAATTATCATCTTCTTAATCTTTTTGCTGTTGGAAATTGATAAACTTCCTATACGTTTAAAAAGGGTAACTACCAAATTCAGCAAAGAACAGACATTAAATATTATACAAAACATAGAAAAACAAATTCAGAATTATCTCACTATCAGGACATTGATAAATTTATCTGCCTCTTTTCTATGTATGCTATGGATGTATATTTTTGGTGTAGATTTCATTTTAGTGTGTGGTATTTTACTTTTTGTACTGGATTTTATACCCGATTTAGGTTCAGTTCTGGCTTCAGCGATTCCTATTCTTATCTATTTGTTACAAAGTGGTTTTAGTATCGAGCTATTATTTTTTTCGCTGCTGATTGTTGCTACTCAAATGTTGATTGGAAATTTATTGGAACCCAAGCTGCAAAGCGTCCAATTGAATTTAACTCCGATTATGGTATTGGTTTCCTTAATTTTTTGGGGTTGGCTATGGGGAATTGTAGGAATGTTGATTTGCGTTCCTTTAACTTCTGCCATCAATATTATTTTAAAACAGGTTGCACCGGATAATGTAATTTCTGCACTAATCAGCAGCGATTAGGATTTATTTTATCACCTTTACTATATGAAAATGCAATTGTATTAATTTAACCATATACACAATATCTCCAAAATGAAACTTGTATCTTTCTTAGTTAATTGTGGTAGAATTGAGGTGCTGTTCCCGGGCAAAATACCGAGCAACACTACCGCAGCTCTACTGTAACCAACTAGGTAATAATAAACATAAGCTACCATATTTAGGTTATATAAAGCAATAGAATATTCTTAATCTTCTCTGAAACTTGATAACTGAATTAATGGTTTTATGTGCTTGGCATATGCAAAATAGCTTGCCTATTCGACTGCTGCAGATGTGCTATCTAATTAACTGTTTGCTAAGTACTAATTGCAGTTAAATAAGCTCACGGCGCTTGTAGAAAAGAGATCCTCCTAATGTAAGAATAGCGCTATAGAGCAATTTTAACAGAGTATTGTTACTTAGTATATTTTTCCAATTCGCTTGAACTATGCTTATAAGAGTATTAACATTCAAATCCATTGCTTTTCCAAAACCTGGATCGGAGGATATTTTAATAAATTTGGATAGATAACTAAGTAGCGAAGGAATATTCAATGCGGAAGTATAATTCAGAATTTTAATCGCTAGTTCTATTCCGATTAGCGTTAAGATTCCCATAAAAAAGGACTTGCGTTGAAACAAACAGGCAAAAAACCAAAACAGCGAGCAAACAAAAATCAGTGTGAAAAATAATTCCACAGCACTTTGGAGCCAGGCATAAAATCCAAAATAAAACAAAGCAGAAGTAAAGTACATCTGAGTAAAAGTAATAACTAAGGTCCCGATAAAGCTAATAACCGCATAAACGATAAATGATCCCAAAATTAAAAAGACATATTTACTGCTAAGTATTTTGGTTAAAGAAACCGGTTGAGATTGATGTAATATTTCGCATTTAAGTTTAAAACCGCCATTAATCAGGTTGTCTGCTAACATAATAGCTACCATTATGGATAAAAAACCCAAAGCAATATTCAGAGTTTGAACACTGCCAAAGAGAAACAGGTTATTGAATCCGGGGGGAAAATTACCTTCCATTCTAAAATAGGTAATGCCTTTCCCTTTGATAAGACCAATTAATAAGCCAATAATGCAAACTCCAATAAAGGCAAGCGAAACCCATACTGGTAATAACAATTGTTTCCAGTTTATCCACCATTCTTTCTTTAACAAGGTCTTACACTGATTCATTTGTTCCTCCCACCATAGCTAAAAAAATATCTGCAAGATTGGCTTTCCCGTAAATTGCACCTTCAATTTCTATATCCGAAGACAGCACAGCATTCATAAAACCCATATTCTTAGTATACACTTTGGGGTTATATTGCATAATTTTTTCAGATTGTTCCAGAGGCAAACTTACTATCTTAAAAAGTTCTTTAAGTGTATGAACTTCTTCGTGCAATAGAATTTTCCCTTTATCAATAAAGACGATTTCCTGTAATATATCTTCCACTTCCTCCACTTGATGAGTAGAGATAAATATTGTTTTATTCCCTTCATAGAATTCATTTAAGATGGTATTGAAGAATTCTTTTCTAAAGGCGATATCTAACCCTAAGGTAGGTTCGTCCAATATAAGATAATTAACATCAAGGGAAAGAGTTATCATTAAATACAGCTTAGTTTTCATCCCTTTGGAAAGTTGAGAAACTTTTTTATTCACAGGTAAATTGCTTATTTCTAGTAACTTATTCGCCGTAACTTCGTTCCATTTTGGATTTATCCTTTTCACATAATCTATTGTCTGTTTAACAGTTAATCTATCATCCAAACCACTCACATCCGGAATGAAAGCTACTTTTTCAAAAACTTTCGGGTCTCGCCGTTTAATTAAATTCCCGTCTATATAAACTTCACCACTATGATTTAGAAAACCCAGCATACAACGCATTAAAGTTGATTTGCCCGCTCCGTTTTTACCTAAAAGGCCAATAATTTTACCTTGTCTAAGTTCAAGTGAAACACTATCAATAGCTTTAAATTTACCATAATATTTCGTTACATTGTGAACTATATAACTTTCTTCTGTCACCGCTTACCTCTAATATATATTACTTAATTTTTAGGGACTATCTGTTCTAAGTGTAATCTATTGTAAGATTTCTGATAGTTAAAAAAAAGCTAACTTGATTGCTAGGTAAGGATACTGTAGCTTATACATCTGTATCAGAAAAGATCTATTATCTGTACCATTTTGTTAACTAATCACTCTTTTTTCCAATCTTATAAAGAGAGTCTGCTGTCAAGTTTTTTCTTGACTTAAAGGTGATTGTAAAAGAATAGAATCATTATGAAGAAAATAATTCATATTGATATGGATGCCTTTTTTGCGGCTATCGAAATCAGAGAAAATCCCCGACTGAAAGGGAAATGTGTAATTGTAGGTGGACCACCTAATAGTAGAGGTGTGGTTTCCACTTGTTCTTATGAAGCTCGTAAATTTGGTGTTCATAGTGGAATGAGCAGTTATCAGGCCTGGAATTTATGTCCGGATGCAATATTTGTAGATCATCATTTTAATCTATATATTCAGGTATCCAATCAGATAAGGGAAATCTTTTATAAATGGACAGATACAGTTGAACCGATGTCATTAGATGAGGCATATTTAGATGTTACAGTAAATAAAATGGGTGAAGAAGATACCGTCAAAATTGCCCAACTAATCAAGGAAGAGGTGTTTCTTAAAACACAATTAACTTGTTCTGCAGGTGTTTCATATAATAAATTTCTCGCTAAAATTGGCAGTGATCTGAATAAACCGAATGGATTAACTTTTATTCCACCAGAAAAAGCAAAAGAAGTTTTGTTCGCTTTACCAATAGAGAAATTTCATGGTATTGGTAAAGTCACTGCTGCGCGAATGAAAAAAATGGGGATAAATAATGGTGCAGACCTCTATAAACGGGAATTGAAAGATCTACTAATGCATTTTGGTAAAATAGGTATATTCTATTATTATGTGGTGCGAGGAATTGATAATCGAGAACTAATTACTAATTTCGAACCCAAAACCCTAAGCTGTGAAACTACTTTTGATAAAGATGTTGATAATTTAGAAGAGCTTTTAACTGTTCTACATCACCTGTCGGAACGTCTTTCAGAACGTTTACATAGAAAGGGTATTAGAGGAAACAGTTTAACTTTGAAGTTGAAATACGATAATTTCCAATTAATCACTCGTAGCTGTCGGATGCAAAATAATACTTACATCTGCGAAGATTTGTATAAATACGGAGAACAACTTTTAATAGCCAATTGGGATTGTTCTCGTAAGGTTCGTTTATTAGGCTTGGGAATAAGCAACCTTGATAATGTAACAACTAACGAACAATTATTACTTCCTCTTTAAAACACCCTTAAAACCCTTTTGCATCAAATTACTGAAAACAATTAATAAAAGCCCGATAAAAGTAGCATAATGAATGCTCTCCTTCAAAATAGAACTGATGAAAAGCAAAGATACAAAAGGAGTAAAGAAAATCAGATTGGAAACTGCTGCAGTATTATCTGTTAATTCCAATGCCCTGTTCCAAAGTATAAAGGTTAAACCCATTTCAAAAATGCCAACATAAATACCACCTAAAATTCCATACCCATATTTTGCTTCATCCGTAAAAAGAGAAGCTCCCGTACAAACAACAAAAAGAGCAATTAACATAAATCCAACCAGAAAATTAAAACTCAGTTTGGTAATTGTCTCTCGCTCATCTTTAATATTAAGAATCCAATAAAACGCCCAAATTATAGAAGTAGAAACTGCTAAAAAAGAACCTAATGCATCATCAAATCTAAGTGAAGTAATTTGACCCTTCGTAGAAATTATCCAAACTCCAAATAAGCTGATTAATAACGCAATAAAATCAAGAAGACGAAACTTTTCCTTTAGCAACCAAATACTGAATATTGATAAAACAATAGCCCAAGTGTAATTTAAGGCTTGCGCTTCTTGTGCCCGCAACCTTGAATATGCCTCAAAAAGCATTAAATAATAAACAAATGGATTTAACAAACCAGAAAGAAAAGATGCTTTCAGATTCTTCAAAATGCGAGCTAATAATCCTTTTACTCGATAGAAAGAAGGATTCCTGATGCTCTGGGTTATATTTAAAAAAAGTACAGCACTACAAGAAGCAAAGAACAATAAACCAATAGGGGTTAGAAATTGTAAAGATAGTTTAAAAGCTGTGCTTATCGTAGACCAAGCAATTATAGAACAACCAGCAAATATATATGCTTTAGTTTGATTTGACATTAAACAGAGTCCTTGGGAACTGGCTGAAAAATAAGAAAGGAGTTCTCACTGCCCTATTATTTTTATAAGTTCTTATCTCTTTTAGCAGTGAGGACTCCTAACTGAAAGCCTAATGGCTCTTAAAAAAGATTAAGGCATTTTATTCTTGATTTCGGAATATTTAGTTGCAAGAAGTCGATTTCCGGATTGCTGAGCAGCCCAGATAATATACTCTACAGCTATTTTATTAGTTGTATCCCAATTATACCATTCCTCTGCATATTTAATAAGTTGCTGCCAATCTTGTTTTTGCATTAAGTGAGCGGCCAATATACTGTATGTATCTTCATTAGGACGGATATCCAATATACGTTTAAGATATTCAATACTTTGGTCAAGATCATTCATCTGGTCTGCAATAGAACGAGCATTTTCAAGCAAGTCAAGATTATTAGGTTCAATTTCTAAAGCGGTTTTTGTAGCAATCATCGCCTTTTCATAATCCTTCAATTCATAATAACAAGCAGATATATTCATCAAGTTATCAACATTAGTAGGATTTTGTACTCTCGCGTGATCAAAATATTTAACTGCCTCAGCATAATTGCCTTTATTGTAATAAAAAGTTCCCATTTCTAACAAATATTCAAGCTTATCAGGATCTTTCTGTAGTAATTGTTTTAATATTTGTTCTGCCTTAACCTCATCTTTGATGTCAACTAAGTAGATATTTTTAAGTTGAATCATTGGCTCGGGACGATCTGGTTCCAGTTTATGGGCTAATTCAAAAATTTCTTTAGCTTTTTGTGTGTTCCCTGCTTCTTTTTCTTTTTCAGCAGCCATATAAATACGAGCCCAAGCTCTTTCTTTTCTTTTTCTCATATCCCGTAAGTCAATACGGTCCTGATTTGTTAGCTCGGGGAAATTTTCAGTTACACTGATGGCTTTTGAATAATATTCAAAGGCATCTTCATAAAATTCTACTTCGCGAGCAGTAAAATTTTCCGCTTTGAATAAACTGATATCTCCCAAACGACGCAATGCAATTACATGATCGGGATTATCCTCAAGCACTTTCAAATAGTAAATTTCTGCTTGATCCACATTCTCTTGAGAATAGTAAACATCTGCAGTTTTTAAATTCACATTACCTTGGGGACTAAGCTTTTGGCGTGCTGTAGAACAAGCAGTAAGCACTAATAATAGTGCAGTTAATAAGAATAACACCTTTTTCATCCAGTATTCTCCTAAGATATTTTAATCTTAAAAAATCAAAGAATATGAAGTTGCTATTCAGTCAAGTAATTTTCGCTAACACCTTAATTTTTTAATTCCAAGTATCAGGTTTTACTAAATGCTAAATTATAAAGTATTCTTGTAAATAAGAGCACTAACGAGAGAATAAAAACCTTCTTAATAAGTTTGTTTCCTCTTGCAATAACTAATTTAGAACCAACAACATTTCCTACTATACCACAAATTGCACCTGGTATGGCAAGTGGATAATATATGTTAGCAGCAAAGGCAAAAGTTATCACTGCTGCAAGGTTAGAAGCCAAGTTCACAACTTTAGTATTACCATTGCCAGTTACAAAATCGTAATGCAGCAAGGAAGTGTAAATAAGGAGTAAAAATGTTCCAGTTCCAGGACCGAAGAAACCATCATAAAATCCGATTCCGAGTCCAGTTATTGCTGATATAATTAGTCGATAGCTTTTAGCTAATAATTGCGCTGTGCTTTGCATTCCCATATTTCTTTTCAGTAAAGAAAAAACTGCTACTGCAGGTATCAAAAAAATCAATAGATAATTTAAAACGGCAGGCGAAACTTTCAATGCACTTGAAGCACCCAACCAGGAACCAATTAAAGCAAATCCAGCACTTATCACAGCTACAGAGATATCTATCATTCTTGCTTTAAAATAATTGGCAGTGGAAAAAAGTGTTCCGCAACAGGAAGAAAATTTATTGGTTCCTAAAGCTAAATGAGGTGGAATTCCTACACTCCAATATGCGGGTAGAGAAATTAAACCTCCTCCACCTGCTATAGAATCAATTAAACCAGCCAAGAAGATAAAGGGCAAAACGATTAAATAATCAAGAGGGGTTAAAATAATATTATGCATAGTTTATATTTCCGCCTTGAATTCCAATTTTAGTTCCTGAGTGTCTCTTTGTTTTGGATAATCCGAATAACGATAATCAAGATTAATAACGCTGAAACTATTTATCCGATAAACTCCACTTATTGATGCAGAAGGAATCCAACCAGCTCTTTTTTGGGGAAGAAAAGTAAAATAATCGCTTCCTGAAAGTTTATTGTAGGTTACTCCCAATTTGGCAGTTAAACGGTATTTTTGCATAAAAACACTTTTCATAGTTGGTGATAAACTTATCGACTGGAGTGTATAATTTTCACTGCCATCTTGTCTTCCTCCAGATTCTGAACTATAGATAATTTCTGCTTGAATATTACTTTGCAGATTCAAGTTCTTTTGAATCATAGCATTAATGCTTAATATTTCCGATTCATTTAAATAGCGTGTATCCTGATTGTTTTCTTTGCTAAACTGTAGACGGGTGTTATATTCACTATAACCCTTAATATCAAACTGTGCCAATTGTAAGAAGCTATATGTTCTATCAGGTGTTTGATAACGTTTATCGAGAGTCCGTTCCATAGAGAATTGCAAGTTCGATGTTATTTTATTCCTTACTAAATCTATCCAGAGAACTTCCTGTATGTTTTGACTTCCATAGATTGTGGATTCGTCATTATACACGCTACCCGGCAAGAAGAAATAACTCTGCCAGTTATTTCGCTTAGAATTGTGTTCAATCAAATTTACTGAAGTATCACTCTGAAGACATTTCAACAAATTGTTCGAGGATATATTTCCTGGTTTTAGATATATATTAAGCAAACAGTTTATCTCAGAAGATAAACTCCCTGTGGGGCTTGTTATATAAACCCAATCATAATCACCATTGCTAACGCTTACTCCTGTGCTGTCATAATAGCCTAGATTATGTCCAACATATTGCAATTCACGGATTTTAGGATAAAACTCAGTTTGATTTACTTGATAGTTGCTATATAGTCCAATAGCATTTTTGAGAAAGCTGTTGCTGGAACGAAAAGTGATTAGATCATAATTGGATTCGGGATTAGAAGTAGAATATGGCTGTTTCACTACACGATGAGTAACATCTAAATCAAGGCGTTGTGAATTTAGGTTTACAATCTGCTTTAAAGCATAAGTTTGAGTTTCAGAAATTATGTTCCAATGATCATTATCATTCAGTTTCGTTATATCAGAGCTATGAGATAGTTGAGTAAGAAAAGAGGATGCCTTACCAATCGTAATTCCAGGACTATATTTCAAATAACTGTTACCAAATGTACTTGTATCTAACAGGTTATACAGAGTTTCAAAATGCAGACGGATATTATATATGAACCAGGATATATCTCCCTGATGGTATTGCATAGTTCCATTTAAATCGTCATCCTTTTGATAATCTTGCTTGGAAATCGTACTCCTTATATTTATAGCAGGCAAAAAACCCTTTCCTGAAGATGAAGAAATAAAACGAAATGCCTGTAACGAATAAAGATCATATATCTTTCGATATCGAAATAGTAATGAACTATTCCAATTAGGTTGCTGACGGCTTAATTGAATATTGCTTTCGTGCTGGGCTAAAGAATCCGCTGTTTCTATGGAAGCGAAATCATATTCCTCGTTCGGATTCCGGTATTTTCCAAAGAGGTATGTTTGTTCACTTCGCTGTTCATAATCCAATTTTAAAGAATATAGTGAGTATGGAATCTCCAAGTAAGCATAAATCAGACCTGCATTATTATCGTTATCATCCTTTATTGATAAAGTATTCTGATCATTCACAGTTCCCAATACTTCTATTCCTGCATTAAGACCTTCATTGGAATAGGCAAATGCCATATCTAAATTCCCTTTTTTTTCAGGTGGAATTAATCGTTTCTGCGGAAGCCAAGACCCCAATCCTTGTCCTATGTAACGATATTTTCCAAGAGAATATTCTTCATAATCTCCATTTCCGCTACCCACAAAACTAAAGATGATATTGTAACAAGCAAGAGAATCCCCCGGTGCATATTCGTAATAATATTCGTTTTGAGAATTTAGTAACTGTTTATAATTACCTGTTCCTGCCTCGACTGTCAAAACTCCTTCACCCCAAATCTGGTTATCTCCAGCTGCCTGTAAAGAATCTATATCAGCAGTACTGAATTCATAGATTAGAGGATTTTTTTTATCATCCTGCTGCCAGATAAAATGATGAGAAAATGAAAGATGTTCTGAAAGTTGCACTTTCGTAGAATTAAGATAACTACTTTGCGGATAAAATTCATCAGAATACTGAAATCGAGCTATAACTGTATTGGAAGCCGTTACCAAGCGTTTAAACATTACACTACCTTCACTATAGTCAATACTATAATCTAATCCCCGCTCTAATTTGTTACCATCAATAAAGATCTCTTCACTCCCAGCCAAAACTAGAAAATTGGATTGAGTATCATTTGCTTTTAGGTAGTATGGTCCTTGCTTTCCTTCTATGATATTGATTTTAACAGACGCATTTTTGCCTCCTCCAGCAGAAAATGCAGTTTGGGCATAATGTTTTCCTTTCACCCAGGCATTGATACCTTCAAATTTACTATAATACTCCATATAGCGAGTTCCTGTATATTTTATTTCCAGATCACCCATTGCCAGTTCATATTTCGGTCCATAAATTCTGATAAATACATTATCCAATGAACTAAGCTCTTTCGAATCGCCTTCTGGAGATAGTTTGGACTGGCTATCCGAAAGCTGAGCATTGATATAAACATTATTTGCCAATTCTCCAGAGAGGTTTACATAAAGTGATTGTTTCAAATCAAAAGCCGAATCATCAGAAAAGCTTATAGAGAAGGTTTTAGCCCCTTGAATATTCAGACGAGCATCACTGCTAAATACAGGATTGCTTCTTTTTTTTATATTAGATAATAAACTATCACTATAAAGGCGTGGTTCCCATAATTGTAAAGGTTTTGTTAAAGAAGATGGAATTAGTAAATACTCTACTTTTAAAACAGGAGCTTCAGGCTCATACAATAAAATCAATTCCGCTTTTTTATGATCTACTATATAATCAATTCCCTCTTTCAGCAACAGGGTATCAGCCCAAACACAAACGCTGTTTTTGATAATAGGTGAATTGGTAAGTGTGTATTTCTGTTGGTTTGGCTCGAGCACAAGATTATGTTGTTCATACAGAGATTGAGCAAAGAGATAAGTGATCCCTGAAAGAAAAAGTAATAAAAAAATACAGGGCTTAATAGATGCCAACTGATTATACTTTATGGATTACGAAGGTTACAACACCCCAAATCACAAAATCCATACCCTCTTGAATCTGAATCGGTTCAAATTCATCATTTTCGGGCATTAAATAGTAATCATTCCCCTTTATTATCAAACGTTTAACCGTAAGTTCTCCATCTACAATTGCTATTACTATGTTATTATTCACCGCTTCTAATGCTCTATCCACGATTAGTATATCATCCGGTAATATTCCTGCTCCTTGCATAGAATATCCATCTACTCTAACAAAAAAAGTGGAGGCAGGATGGGTTATAAGGTGTTCGTTAAGATCAAGTTTTCCTTCAATATAATCCTGAGCTGGAGATGGAAAGCCAGCTGCAATTTTCGAACTCATTAAAGGACGATATTGTTTTTTCCCTTGCTCAGCTGTGTAAATAGCTTTTATCGAACCATCACTATGTAGTTTCATAATTTATAAAGAGCAGGACGGGTATATTGATTAACCCGTCCTTGAATGCTAGTTTATTATTTAGGAATGTTCTTAAGTAGATTTGTTGCCTGAGCACCATATTTAGGATCGTTTTTAAGGCGTTCCAAATCAGCTTTGGCTGCTGTATAATTCTTAGTTTGAAAATAAGCAACTCCCCTCAGCATTAAAGCATCTACATTTTTAGGATCTATGCTTAGCGTAATATTGGCATTGCTAATAACCTTGGCATAATTTTTCTGAGAATTGTAGTAACTTGCCAGTAATAGAGCAAGCTGCGGATCTCTTTCGATACTTAAGGACTTTTCATAATATTCAACCATTTTTTTCTTGTCCTTCATTTCGTCATAGTTTTTCCCGATCATAATATAAATCTGTGCCAGCTCAGATGGTTCCGGATTGGATTCTACAACTTTCAGCAGATAGACATTAGCATTTGCCCAATCTTTTGTGATACGATAATAATTTGCCAAACGACGGTAAACATCAACATTAGGTTCAATAGCTAAAGCTTTTTGATAATATTTACTTGCTTCAATCATATTCCCTTTATCAGCGTAAAAATCCCCAATATTGATGAATGCTTTAGCATCCCTAGTTAGTTCTGCATACTCAATAAGGACATTATAAGCACGGTTTTCATCGTTCAAATTATCTTTCAAAACATAAAACTTAGCATAGATAGTATCAGTATCTTTAGGATTCAGTTTTAGAATCTGATTATAATATTCCAACGCATTTTCATATTTACCAGCTTGTTTAGCTACAATAGCCATATTGTTGTAAAGACCAATAATATTCTGATTTAATTCTTCCTCCGAAATTAAAGTAGGAGCTATAGAAGTATAGATGTTAAGAGCTTTATTATAAAAAACCAACGCATCCTCATACATATTCATTTCTGTGCTTTCTGAAGCAAGCTCAATATAGGATTTTGCAATGTTCAATTTCATTTTTTCAATATTTTCAGCTATTGAATCCACAGCAGAAGCAGTTGCAGATGCTTCTGTAAATAAATCAATTGCTTCTGAAAATGATTTTATTGCATCATTATATAGCTCTTTGTTATATAAATCTGTTCCTGAAGTAGCAGCTTGATGAGCTAATACTAAAGGATTACGCACAGGAACTTGTTCAGTTTGCATCTCCACTTTTTTGTTCCCACTGCAAGCACTAAGTAGTACTAAAAGAGTGAGAACTATGAAAGTCATTATTTTACATTTCATCGGTAAATCCTCCATTATTATTTGATATCCTCTCTACTTAGCTCTCTGATTTTTGTCAACTTAAAAAAGTAAAAAGCTATAAAATAGATAAATATCAAGAAAATTATTGCATTTAGTGTCGTTCTTGTAACTCCTTATATCATATATAATTATCTTCTTAGAGTGCAGGAGTCAAACCACATAAAATCGTTGCAAATACGATAAATGTAATTATTTTTATTGACAAAAATATCATAGTGCACTTTAATAACGATTGTAAGGTGTCTCACTCTTTACAAGAGAACCAAATAAGGAGGTAAAATGAGCAGAGACGAATTGGTAAAAAAAATCGCAGCTAGTGCTGGTATTTCACAAAAAGTTGCCAGTGCAGCCCTCAACGCAGTTCTCGAGGGCATTACCGAATCCCTGAAAAAAGGGGATAAAGTTTCATTGGTTGGTTTTGGTTCATTCAGCGTAGCCCATCGTAAAGCACGCAATGGTATTAACCCTAAAACCAAAAAACCTTTGAAGATTCCGGCTCGCAATGTTCCGGTCTTCAAAGCAGGTAAAAACCTTAAAGAGGCTGTTAAAAAAGCCAAATAATTCAGTTACTTTACAAAATGGGCAGGAAGCCTTTTGGCTTTCTGCCTTTTGTATTAACCTATAAAATTACACTTGGTATTTTTGCTTTCTTCTATATTTTATCTTTGAGCACATATTTTTTCAATAACCTACTAAATTGAAAAGGGACAACTAAATGGACAAACTACAAACAGACAGTAGAAACAAGAAAGGGATAATGCGTAGCGTAAAATCTATCTTCGGAATTAACAGTAGTATGTTGGGAATGCTGATAATGGTTATTCTGGTAGGAATGGGAGAAAAAATGGCAGAACGTTTTCTCCCTTTATATTTAATAGCTATGGGAGGCACTTCCATTATTATCGGTCTTTTAAATGGAATGGATAATTTATTAAGTGCCTTATATTCATTTCCGGGAGGATGGTTGGCTGATAAAATAGGTTACAAAAAAGCTCTAAACATATTCAATCTGATGGCTATGTTTGGATATCTTATTGTGATCATTTTCCCTTCCTGGATAGCTGTTTTAGTGGGAGCGGTCTTTTTTATTTCCTGGACAGCTATTTCCCTACCTGCCACGATGAGTCTGATTTCTTCTGTAGTTCCTGTGAATCGTCGTTCTATGGGGATTTCTATGAATTCCATTGTAAAACGCATTCCTATGTCATTAGGTCCAATTTTGGGAGGTGCTCTTATTTTGCGCTATGGAAGAATTCAGGGAGTCCGTTATGCTTTTATCGTTGCCTTTATTTTAGCAGGTGTAGCTTTATTGGTTCAAAGTAAATTTATCACTGAACAGCCGAAAAAGGAGAAAACTGAAGTTATTAAAAGTTCCCGTCGGTTTTCTGCTAACTTGCGTCATTTGCTTGTTTCCGATATTTTAGTCCGTTTTTGCGAACAGATTCCTTATGCATTTGTAGTTGTTTGGGTAGTAGAAAATAATCATATCAATGAATTACAATTTGGAATCTTAACCACTATCGAAATGGTAACCGCTATTTTAATTTATATCCCAATTGCCTATTTGGCTGATCGAAGTAGTCGCAAACCTTTTATCGCTATTACTTTTGCCAATTTCACACTTTTCCCTATAGTATTATACTTCTGCCATAATTTCACCTCTATGATTTTTGCCTTTATTATTAGGGGCTTGAAAGAATTTGGCGAACCTACAAGAAAGGCCTTAATTATGGATCTTGCTCCAGAAGATGCCAAAGCATCGATTTTTGGTACTTATTATATGATTCGGGATGTGATTGTTTCTTTTGCAGCTTTTGGAGGAGCTTTTTTGTGGGAACGAAATCCAAAGATTAATTTTTTCACAGCTGCGGCTTTCGGTCTATTAGGTACACTATACTTTACTTTGATGGTAAAGCCAAAATCGGTGAATACCATAGCAGAGGCTTAGCAATTACTATTTAGTTTTTATTGAGAGTTATTTCAGAGCTGGGATAGGTGTATATAAGTTTACACCCAAACCTTCAAATCCATATCATATATCACAGAAGCCTTTTAGGTTAATGAGTTGCGGAAATAAATAGGATTGGCTTTAGATTGTGTTATAGCGGCCTATGTATTATTTTAGAAATTGTTGCGCATATCCAATTGGTTTTCCCGATTTTTAATCAATCTTTGAGATACTACCACTATCAATATATAGCGGATTATTCATCAAGATAAAAAAATCACATTAAGATCGATTATTTGAAACCCTTGAGATTTACTAACACCATAACTATTAACAATATATAAAGATAGTTTTAATCTAAACCTTGCTTTCTCTTACAAGTTAACAATATACAACTTGTCATCCACCCAAGCTTCACTCCTCCTTAACGACGGGTTGAGGACGGGAGGAGGAGGAGAGGAGGATGGGTTGTTTGTTTGAGCCATATTAAAAATGGTGGACTAAAATTAAGGAGGAAGAAATGAACAAAAAGTCTAACAATAGAGATGTATATTAAAGATAGCGATGCCTATCAACTCAATCTAATTATGAATCTACACGAATCTTCATTAATAGAAATACAGCTCCATCTCACATAGAATACAGCTTACAGACCCTACATAGAATGCCCTCCGATACTTGGAAACGCAGCCTACACTGGAAATAGCAGAGGATTCCACTGTATGCCGCGCAACGAGGTCATGAGGCATATGCTGGACGAGAATGTAGGTGTGGTTATTGGTAGGCAGGGTCTTGCTGTAGGTGACAACCAACTGTGGAATCTGGTAACCATCTCTCAGATCATTACAGATTTCAATCTCTTTTATCGGGGAGGCGGTTTGATAGCCCCTCTTTACATCTACCCTGACGAGCACAAAGAAGACATCTTTACCACCACAGAGCGGGGATACAATATCGCTCCTGATCTTTTAGATAGATTCAGCAAGCTCTGGCCTCAGTTCCAGCCTGAGCAACTATTCTATTATGTCTATGCGATCCTGCACAGCAATCAATACCGTGAACGCTTTGCGCAATATCTAAGGATGGATTTCCCCCGTATTCCCTTCACAGAGGATTATGAACTCTTCAGTAAGTTGGCAGAAATAGGCAAAGAGCTTGCCGACATCCATTTACTCAAGAGTCCACGATTAAGCCCTCCCTTAGCACGGTATCAGGGTAGTGGTTCCAACGACATGGTGGAATTCATCAAGTACGATCAGACCAGCGGTTTTGTGCAGATCAACCCGGATAAACACTTTGAGGGCATAACACCGGAGCTCTGGAATTATCACATAGGAGGTTATCAGGTGCTGCATAAATACCTCAAAGACCGCAAAGGCAATCCTTTGGCCGATCCCATCCACTATTGCAGGATGGTAACTGCAATGGCATTGACAATCGATCTTCAGGAACGGATATATAAAATTATTGGAACCATTATCCAATAGAAAAGCCCGGGTTGCCCCGGGCTTCTAATGGTGTAATTTGATACTATTTCATCAACAACATTTTTGATGTTTGGGTCATATTTGGAGTATCTAATCTGTAGAAGTATACTCCCGAAGAGACCGATCTGCCATGAGCATTTTTGCCGTCCCAAACAATCGAGTGTCTGCCCGACTGAAGACTTTCATTCAACAGAGTTTTGACTTTCTGTCCACGAATATTGTAAATCTCAAGTTTACACACCATTTCAGATGGCAAGGAGAATGAAAGTGTTGTTGATGGGTTGAATGGGTTTGGAAAGTTCCTTTCCAAAACCGGCACAACTGCTACTATCGAAGATGTATTGCTCCCATTCCCGTAGGGATTTTCAACAGAAGTGTATAGATTTGAGAGTATTGATTCCCGATTTGCTTCAAACTCAAGTAGTGATTTTGGCTTTAACTGGGGGTACATGGCAATAACGGATGCCTTGTCATCTCCCTCCATGAGCATGTAAACGTAACCCAAATCAATAACTGCCATTAAAGAATCTAACTCACTTGGGGGATTGCTTATCACATCCTCAAACCAAGCGATAGCCTCTTGATAATTGCCCAGCTTAATATTGCAATGTGTAGTTAGATAATCTATGATTTTGTCAATTTCTCCATTATAATGCAGATTAGGTTCAGATAAGTAGTAATCCTTCAAAGCAAGCTTATCATTCTCAAGGGCATAGATATGCTTTGCACTTGCAGCAGCAAACTCACTGCCCGGAAATTCACTGATTAACTGCTTAAACAAGGAAATCGCAAGTGTTGGGTTCTCGTCCAGAGCTGCATCAATTGCGGAGTAAAATATGATTGCGTCGTTGTCTTGGTCAATCGTTCTTGGAATGCCAGGATCCCATACGGGATCAAGATAATACCCAATCTCACCTGCATCAGGTCCAATGCATTCAGGATAAAATCTACTCTCAGGTGGCATAATCGCTATATCATGTTGGTTCCTATATCCCCAGAAGTTCAGCCGCATTGGTCTACTGCTTTGCAAGTTTGGACACTGAATCAAGTATTTATCAAAAGTGATGGGGTCATAAGCGTTGTCTACGACCATATTCCGCTCTCCGTCGATAAACAGATTAGCAGAATCTACAAATAGAATTTCTTGTAACTCATTATTGCCAATGTATGAGTCTTCGTTATCAGGGGTATTGCCGATCGTTACATTACTCACTCTATATGCAGTGACGCCTTTGTTGTTGTTGGCAATCATGCATCCTGTCAGATTTCCGATAGAATTGTAGAACCTTACTCCAACTCCAGCATTATCTGTAATCTCACAGTCCGAGATAGCGTAGCCGTACATTCCATTTGTTTCATAAATACTGATTCCATTACCGGAGTTATTAGAGAACGAGCTGTTGTTAATTGAATAATCCCTGCAACTTTGCATCTCTATGCCATCGCCAGCTCCACTTACATTTACGTTCTCAATTTGAAGCTGAGGAGTATTATAGATTTTGATTGCAGGTGAGTTCCTGTAGAGACTATTAACAGTAACCCCAGTGAGGCTCGTTTCGTTTGAGTTCGAAATATCAATAGAGCCAGTGAAATTGGAATTGTTGATAGACACGGTAGCATCGCTGCTTATAAACTCCGCATTAATGAAAGTAGATCCATTAACTACAATGTCTCCGTTTAATTTCTTAAGGTTACACCGATTGAAAGTTGCGTTGTTAATAGTGCTATTTGCTTGATTGTCGATATACAATCCATCCCAGTTTAACCCACCGACTGACGAAAACACAACATTATCACCAATAGTCAAATCACCATAGACAATGATAGCATTGCCTTTTATCTGATCATAGGAAGTTGCTATGCCTGTGATTGTGGCATTATCAATGTATAATGACGCTCCATCTTCAATTATTATTCTCGCATTTCGATTTTTAGAAAGCATGCTGAGATTAACATCATCCAAAATAGTCAAGCTTCTACCAGCAGGAACTATGACATCATATTTAAGGTCCTGATTAGTCGCCCATACTTCCCCACCTGTTGGCACGATATGCTTCAACAAGGGGATATGGTTTACCTTGGTTACAGAAACATCAGTATAAGGGAAGCTACAAACAGCATTGCCATTTGAGTCAGTTACTCGAAGTTCTGATTGTGAGGAACTTGCATTCCAGAAATGAACCATAGCATTAGGGATTGCTACATTGGTCTCAGCATTCACAACATGTATTGAGTTGTTTTGGGTGCTATAACTCAGCACAATCTGCTTGGGTTGTTCAGTCCAAATTGGCATCTCAGGATCTCCGAAAAGATTGTGTGAAAACCACAGAAACTTGTCATAATATAGTATCTTAGATGCTGCTTCGGGAATGCCAACATTAGTGCAATTATACTGCCCATATACAGATTGTGTATGAAATAACACATCAAGAAATTTCTTATGCATTACTGTTGATCCGTAGACAAGGCCTGCTCTAGTATTACCAAGATAAACAGGGCCACCTTTCTTGTCTAAAATTGTTGTGAAAGCCCTAGCCATACAATTCCTATCACCGCCTTGGAAGCTTGATTCTTCGTCATAGGCTGCTGTATCACAAGACATTGAGTAGTTTACCGAGTATCTACCATCCTGTAAGAAACTGTCAAATGAATTGCCTATCTCGTTTACATAATCTGAGTCTTCATCTTCTTCTGAGCTAAACAACCCATACTTAGGCCCCCCTGAAGTATTGTAGTTAGTAGTTGCAACAGCAACCCTTGTTACATTCCCATGCCCATAGAATGATTGTAGTCCATAACCATTTTTTACTTCATTAACCACTTCAGTTCCCGTTGGAGTTCCGAGAGGACCATTAGGCGGGTTCTCTTCAATTACTGTTGTTTGGAATCCATTGGCTTCAAGTAGGTTAACTTGTGAAAGAAGTATATTATGTGTTTCTAAGTCCGCAGCCATCTGGTCTGCTACACTATAGAATGACTTTGTCAAATATGAATAATCGCCATAGCCGGGATTAGTTTCATAAGTGACTATTTTTTCAAACCAATTACTAATAAATTGCGCTGCTCCACCAGATAATGATGGCACCAATAAACGTCCAACAAATATTTCGCTTATACGATCTAGAAATTCCCATTCTTCTCCATAAATATTATCGTTATCGACATTCCATTTGCTTCCAAACTCAGCAAAGTAAATATCGGCTGGGATAGATGGATAGTCGGTTGCCCCATATCCATATCTAATGGGGAAAATCGTATCATCACCAACCAGTAAAGCATATACAAGACCATGTTGAGAGTATTGATCAAACAAATACTGTCTAATTGATCCAGCATCATCATCTATTCCTATACATCCAGGAACCACCTGATCCCCGTTAGGGTACTGAGCAATAATTTCTTCTATAGACTTAGTATAGATGTGAAGACCTTTAGCAGCTTTCCATGACACAAAGTCGTTAAAGCAGGATATCAATTCTGCTGGAGCAACAATCACATAATCAGCTTCCGTCGGAAGCAAGCCAATTGATGGCGGTTGTGAATAATACATCTGAATGTCTTCTGGATTCTCAACGATATTGCTGAGGAGTGCATTGTATTTTTCTTGTAGATAACTTGTTCTTTTCGTAGGATATACTGCAATCTGTGAGGAAGCTTTGAACGAGAGGTTAAAACCTATTGAAGAGTTCAATACTATCTGCTTCGATTGTGGCATATACTGAAGAGGATAAATTGCTATAGTAGCTATTCGTGCATTTCCATCGAAGTACCCATAATTCAGAACTTCTGCGGATGTCGGTGGGTAAACTGACATTGTGTAGTAAGTACTATCTGGTTCTACGAATGGTCCCGGTTGCCATTCGTCTGAAGTGGGTATCTGAGGTTGCACAGGGATTAAATTATACGCATTTGAAAGTATTTGAGTATTGGAAACAATAGATATATTATCAACATCCATTCCAGGTGGGATAATAAAGTTTAATAGCTTTACTGGCACCTGAGGAGCACCTACTACTTTAATGTTTTCTAATCCATTCATCCTAACTGAATCATACCCTCTTTCTCCGATTGAGAATTGAATATCTGACACCCCAAAACTCCCACTGTAGCTTACCCCCATTGCTGGAACAAACAATATGCAGACTGCGACAACAAAAAACATGTGTTTCATCTTTCCTCCTTGATAATTAGTAACACAACGTTACTTTTTTGCATAAAATATGTTTATCAGAAATTGATAGTTTAACTAGATAGACTCCTGAAGGTAGTGTGCGACCAATATTATCCATTCCATTCCAGTTAACAGAGTTTTGCCCTGCACTCTTGTACCCTTCATCAATCCTGGCAACTAATTGCCCCTTAATATTGAAAACTGAAAGTTTTATTATTCCAGGCTCATTTAAGTCATACGTCAGTGACAAGCTTTTTTCAAACGGATTTGGATAGGCAGTGAGATGTAAAGGAGAAGTAATAATTTCATCATCTATTGCATTACCATTATACTCAGTGGTAAACACCTCAAATAAAACTGGGGTTGCGGTGCGGTTAGATAGTATAATCTCACTATGTCCATCCCCATTGATATCCCCAAGAAAATATGATACTTGCTGAGCTGCATTGGGATTGTAGTTTTCGTTGATTACATAAGCCAGTGCCCAAGTAGCGTGATCTACAAACTGATAGAAATTGAAGCTCTCCAATTGAGGAGTTCCATAGCTGAAATAGCTTAGGTTATCGAATTCAGAAGTATAGATGGATCTGGGATTTACTGATTGTGATTGATGAATAATTTCTAAGGAATTATCCAATTGACTCGATCCAAATAGAATGTAGAATTCAGCGTTCTGATATTCCAATGAGATGATTAAATCGTCAAAACCGTCCCTATCAAAATCCGAATCCATGATCAAATCAGCCACTTCTGTTGGTGGTTGTACTTGATAGGAATAATCTGCTTGATTATTGAATTCGCTACCACCAAGAAAAACTCTGATTGCCCGATTACTATAACCTTCAATAATCGATGAAAATGTAACCAGGTCACTGAAACCATCTCCATTAATGTCCCCTACTGACAATGGATTGCCAAATGCTTCCCCTACTTCTCCAGTATATTGCCAATCACTAATAGTATCTATCCCAGGGCCTCCGTAGAAGACGTTTATTTGTCCAAAATGCATCTCATTCAGGTGAGCAGAATTAACAACTAAATCAGCATAACCATCTCCGTTAAAATCTCCAGTTGTATTAATATTTCTTCCAAAGCAAGTATTGAAAGTAATTATGCCATAATCTTGTCCATTCCATTCAATATCGGGGATAATATCAAAATCCGGACCACCATAATATGCCAGTACCCTTCCCCAATGATCATAACCGTATTGAGGTTCAGAGATTACTAAATCGCAATATCCATCTCCATTCAGATCACCATTATATGCTATTGATGAACCGAAAGAACTATAGTATCCTGTCGAAGATGCGGGATCAGGAATAATGTAATCGGGGGCTGTGTTTACTAAGCTTCCTCCCAGATAGATGTATACATCTCTACGTCCATTTCCACTTCCGAGAGGCTGACCAGCCAACACAATATCATTGTATCCATCGCCATTTATATCTCCGTTGCCTTTAACATTCCCACCCCAGCTATTTGTATCACTTTCAAAGGGAGATTCAATAGAAACCAATAATTGCATTGGGGATTGCGAATAAACGGACCCTGCCAAACTGCAAAAGACCAAAAATATAACTACTTTCAGCATAATCACTCCAATATACTTTGTTCTTGTTTCTTAGTGCCAAAAGGATACATTCATACATCCTATAATAGTCTAATCCCTGATATTTTTAAACATAACTCTGGGTATTATTTAACTAAAACCAATACCACATGGCAGACCTCAACTCTCAATTAAAAATAAAATAACCCAAAGCCAAGAAAAAGCAAATAAAAAAACAATAACCAAATTCTTTCGCATCGTTATGCATCCGTATTTGTATTAATACGGGGTAGTGGCTTCCTTGCTCCGGATAGAGTATCCAATACGACTCGCAAGGAGATACGATGGAAGCCAAGCTACTGGAACGCATCAAAGAACAATTAGTTAGACATGAAGGTTTGCGGTTAAAACCTTACCGCTGCACCGCAGGCAGATTGACTATCGGCATCGGTCGCAATCTCGATGACTGTGGGATATCCCAATCCGAAGCCTACGTCATGCTGATCAATGACATCATGAACTGCGAGAAGCAGCTTCAGTCAAAGATACCTGATATCTACAATGGTCTTGATGAAGTCCGGAAGTCGGTGCTGCTAAACATGTGCATAAGCATCCCACAAAGCCGCTTCGCTCCTTTGCGGGAACCCTGCTACCTCGGTATCAATGGCCCGCTTGGCTTCAAGAATACTCTGGCCTTACATAAATCCAGTAGAAGTTGGGGTTCAGGGAGCCGATCTCCCGATTTGTAACGTGCCAATGATGCGTTGGAAATACCAAATTTTTCAGCAAACTGGTAGTTCTTTAAGTGCATTGTTTTTAAGAGTTTTCCCAATCTCTCGCCAATCTCTTTGTTAGGCATATAACCTCCATAGGGCAACATTAAAGGCATTCCCACAAAAAAGTGATGTGGACAAGTTATAACACACTGTTGTATAGATATATATGTTGTGTAAATGTCCAAGGTATTCATTTCGTAATTTAGTGAGAAAGTGGATCTTTCTCCAAATTA
>Ga0209201_1001637_pt1 | contig 24831 bp, 16 predicted proteins | sample AD_UKC055_MetaG_FD_184411 | JGI IMG/M metagenome (GOLD analysis project Ga0209201, IMG submission 184411) | Active sludge microbial communities of municipal wastewater-treating anaerobic digesters from USA - AD_UKC055_MetaG (SPAdes) (version 2) | ecosystem: Engineered > Bioreactor > Anaerobic >...
GGGACGGGCTCCGCTACGCGACGGCATCACGGACAGGCGGCTCGCGGGCCACAACGACACGGAACAGGGGACCGCAGATTCCACCTTAAATCCGCCGTCCCGTGGTCGAAGATTGGGGGTAGGCGCACAGGGAACCCATCTCTCACCCTTTGAGACCAATGACAACCGCCCCGTGGAGGTCGACAGATCACAACCGTATTCTGAGCCGTAGTAGAGTTTCTGGTACTTGCTGCACCATTTCATATTGTGGCTCCTCACTTTCCTTCATACCTAAACAGAGGGTTCAAAATGAACAGTTTTGCTCTCGCCTTAACGGGGTTCGTTCCTCCAAAGAGAGCCCGGTGTCTACGGGGTTGCAGTGAAGAACACGATGGCCAAGAACAACAACGTCAACGCAATTTGCTGGATATCTGCTTTGCCCGAGAACACGAGACAAACAAGCATGTTGCAGAACATGATCACGAGCAGAGGGACAACGATGCCCCGAATGACGCGATCTACCGCGGCAACAGCCTTCGACCTAATCAAGGAGAGCATGCTCCATTCGCCTCCATCCAAATACCTGTCCCCTCGCGGACCTATCGCTTCCAACCGGGGCCATCCCCCAGCCTAAACACCCTTTAAAAACCAGCCCGCAAGCCGGCCCGTCACGAAACGCGCGAACCGGCCAAACAGGGACATTCTGGGCGCCTCCATCTTTACTTCGGGTTTCTCCTCGACAATAGGTGGACACGTCTCCACGTCAGCGCACGCGACTTCGGTTGCAGCGGCGGGTATCTCTTCCGTCTCGGGAACTGTAGGCTCTACTTGCGGAACGGGACACGGAGCCACGAACGATATCTTACGCGCCGCCGCACCGAGCTTGTCGCACAGCTCGCGTTTCACATCCTTGGGAAGACGCCCGTTCCCCGGCGTAAACGACACAGGCAATCCCCGTGCTTGGCACAACCATACAAGTGCCAACTCCGCAGCCTGCTCGCGCTTGGGAAAATACGCCACTTCCTGGACAACCATCTGTTTGCCACCGGACGGCATCTTGATACGCTCGAAAGACGCGGCAGCAAACAGCTTTCCCCCTTCCGTCGATGCGAGGATGGGAGTGCGCGTGAAACCAAACCACGTCTCACGACCGTGCGAAACCTTGACCTTCCTTCCCGTGAACTTTCGCGGCTCCAACGACGCCTCGCGCGTTGATGCGGGCGACGAGCCCTGAGACCTCATCGCAGCAGTGCCTGTCTCCTGAGTTGCCAACATGACCAAGCCCTCCTTCTTAAAACTGCCGTTTGGCGAAACCTGGCTTCGCTACCCACTAAGTAGTCATGAGCTGGCAGACTGTACGCCCGCAGCCGTGAGGGCCCAGCGCGGCGCCACTGGAACGCAGTCCACCGGGAGCAATCTGAGTCCTTCCCGTGCCGGAACGCGCATCGCTGTTCACCTCACTTCCGCGGACGCGCGGAAGAAGCGTCCTCTATGCGTATAGGTGTCTTGTCATGAAAAGAAATACATGGGATTAGCAGGACGATAGCGGAAAGACGGTTTTAGCCAGAGGCGGACAGCCGACAGGACAGGCACCCCAGAGGCTTGAGATTGGCCGGACGGCCGACTGGCCCAATCAGGCAAATGGCCCAACTCGGCCGAAAAACCGAAAGGTTATTATATAAGGAGGCACCTCGCAAGTCCCGAGGTGATACCCCAATGAACGGAAAAGGAAGACCCTACAAGTGCCCGCGCTGCGGCTCCACACGCACATCCTGGAAAGGCTACCGGCCCCTAAAAAACGGCCGCGTGCGCCTCAGAAGATGCCGGGCCTGCAAACGCAAATTTACCACCAAAAACTGTTCGCACAGCAGGCCGAGGAAGGCGCCCATGACTGACATCCAGTCAAAACCCGAAGTCCAGTTCCGCGTAGGCCCCATCCGAGTAACCATCTGGACCAACCCCCAGCCACAATCCGACAGGGAGCTCCCCCAAGACACCCGGCGCGTCACCATCGAGCACGACAGCCACCCACAAGCAACAGCCGCCACACTCGGCGCCTGCGACATCCCCCAAGCGGTGCTCGCCCTCAGGAAAGCCCACGACTACCTCCAAAACACCCGGGGCAAGCGCATAACCGGAGCCGGGTTCCAGACAGCCGAGCGGCCGGCCGAACGCGTCCCATGACAACCCTATACTCCAGCCCGGAATCGCGAATGTTCTATGCCACGCCCTACGTTACCCAGACGGACCTCTACCGCATCCGCTACTACCGCGAACTCATCCAAAACGCCAAAGAACGGCTTCAATACCTCCTGGCCGAACCCGAGCGTAACTGGACCGCCATCCAACTCGAACGCATCACCATTCACCAAACCCGCCAGACCCTCCAGCGCATCCGATCCCTAACACCCTACCTGGGCGACAACATCAGCCTCTAACCCTCTCGCCAAGACAGCCGCCGGCCGGAGCGAACCGCCAAACCCAGTGCCGGGTCGCGCGCGCTTACAAGTACCGCAATCTGCCATGTTCTTCGCAGCGGTTGTCAGGTCCCAGCGGACATCCACCCAATCACGTAGTCCAATGGCTGCCAAGGCTAACCCTGTACATTCCCCACTCCGGTGGCTCCTATCCATGCAGGGCAGCACTGTCTGCCACAACGAAGGAGCGCGGCCATGAACTCAATTCTCCAAATAGAACCGCGTCAGACTCGCGCCTTGCCAGGGAACCAAAACGGACAATTCCAGCGCGTTCAACGAGATAACACGGAAGTAACCCAGCAAGCCGTCCTTCAAGACCTCACCCAAGAACTGATGGATGCCGCGCGGCGGCATAACTGGCCAAACCTGGCATACGCGCTCGACCTGGCCATTGCCTGCCACGACGGCCAAATCCGCAAAGCCGGAGGACCGTTCGTGCTCCACCCCATTCGCGTAGCGCTAAACCTTTACGCACACGGGGTCAGGAGAGAGTCCACAATCATGGCGTCGCTGCTTCACGACACGCTCGAAGACTGCCCAGACCGCATAAACATGAGAGACATTGCCAACGCGCCCTACCTCGGCCCCGATGTTGCGAAAACCGTCTGCCTCCTCACCAAGAGCCCCGGACAGGGACCGGAATCCTACTACGACGTAATCGGCCAGCACGGAGAAGCATCGCTAATCAAGGTCGCCGACCGCCTGGACAACGTCGCCACCATGCAAGGCGCCTTCACACCCGAGAAAGCCCGCGACTACATCCGCGAGACAGAGCAGTTTGTCCTTCCCCTGGCCACCACAGCAGGCTTCCGCTTCCCCAAAAGGCAACGCATCATCAAGGCATATGCGGAAAATATCCAACTCATCATAGGACAGACGCGCAACAGACGAACGGTTCAGAATCCCAGTCTTTTCACCCTTGGCATAACCGTCATTTGAGCCCAGCCGCCGGCCAAACTGACAAACCTCAGTCGGCAACCGGAGAGTGACTGCTGTACCCCAACGCCTTGAGGCGGAGACAAGGCCCGGTTTAAGCGTAACACGCGTTGTACGCGCGGAGAAGAGTGGACGCGCCGGCCCATCACCAAGGCCGTGCCCGAGCACGAGAACACCGTGGCACGGGGTCACAGCAACGCGCACGCGCGCAACCAACCGCCCACAAACACGGGACACTATTCTTGTTTGAGCAGCCGACTGGCCACCTCAGACGGCAGGGACGGAGACATCTCCCGCGTCTTTCCAAACCTTCCCTTCGAGATTACCGTCGCATTCACCAACCCATAAAGGTCCAGGAAGTTCAGCATGTCCGAAAATCGCCTCTGCGAAATTGCCGTAGTGCCCTGCGCCTTGCACAAGTCCGCATACACCTGAAACGCGTCCCCTGTAGACAAGCGCCCCCGCCTCTGAGCAAAACCCAGATAGCAGGCCTGCAACGCGAGCTGTTGCTGCCGCGCCAAAGACCGAATAAGCTCCTCAGTCTTATCCAACTCCAGACTCCGCTCCGCCGCATCAACCTCAGCCTCCCTCAACCTGCCCGAGCCTTCCTCCGCCAACTTCACAGCCTTGGCCAGGAGTTCCACCGCCTTTTGCGCATCGCCCGTTTCCCGCGACGCAAATGCGGCAGTCTTGCGCACGGCGCCCTCCTCCACCTTGCTCCCGTCCAGCGCCTTCTCCACCCGCAGCCTCAGGATCTCCACGAGATCCATTGCATCGTACGGCCCGAAGATCAGGTCCGTCTTCTTATGAAGGGGTCCCTTTCGAATCCCGGCCTCTCCGCCATCTAATTTTCCTCTTTTCTAACCCCTTCATTTCGCAAATCTTATGGTTTCAGGGCATTCCGTAACTGGTGCTTGTGCGGACCTCTGTGCAAGCTCTCAGCGAGATGGGGCCAGTGCTGTCCGCGGCGAAAGAGCGCGCCGTCAGCTCAGGCATGACTGTCGCTATGCCGGGTGAACTGGAATCTCTGTCCTTTTTCAGAACGAAGTTCTCGCGCACGCCCTGTGCCTTCTCGCCAAGACACCGCCCCTGCCGCTATGCTTCAGCACAGCCACCGGTCCCACGCGATTGATTCACATGACCGTTCTCTGGTTAACTCAGGCAACGTCGTCTTCGGAATCATGATGGTGACGCCGCGAACATAACAATACGTTGCGGGTCGGGTGTTCAGACAAGTTCGGGAGATACCGGTTCATGTGGCGGATTGTCTTGGCCCATCTTTTCATCATCGCCGCAGTCTGCGCGCAAACGAACGGGTCCGATTGGATCTTCACGCAGGGCGGCCTCTCACTGAAGGTCGGCGAGCGCGGAATCGGCAGCTTACGAGGTGAAGACGGCACGGAACTTATCCAGGCAGACATCCTGACAGTGGAAATCGGGGATGAATTGCTCGACCCGGGAATTCCCGAGGCAATGGCGCTTGGCGAAGGAGTGGAATTCCGGTACGGCATTGCCGATGCGCCGGGTGCTCGACTGAAGTACCGCATCGAGTTTGTAGCGTTGGGCGGCTGGCCCACGATTCGCCGGACTCTGGACATGGTGCCTCCTGAAGGCCAGAAGGTTCGGGTCAGACTGGAAGCGGACTTGGCGGCGGAGTTTCAGAGCGGGACCCTCTTCGCACCGCGTATCGACGGCGTGGGCCTCGAATCCCGCTTCGGGCCCGCGTATTGGGAGTGGCCGCTCGGGCCCGAGCCGGAACATGGATTCTCGCCAGAGCAGCAACTGGCGATTCCGCTGCTGAGCGCAGCGATGCCTGATTCGTCTCTGCGAATCACTGTTATCGGGGACCCGCTCTGGGGTTCGGGCTTCTTGGTGAACAGCACGGACCGCGCGTCCGTCGCGGCTACGTCACGCCACGAGGAACCGTTCACGCGGACGTTCTGGACGGTGATTCAGAGCGGCGCAGCCGAACGCGCCATGGACGCCTGGTACGCCACCGCTCTTGCAGACGTCCCCCCGGGGCCCGATTGGCTGCACGATATCGCCTGGCAGCATTACGACTATTTGAGCCATGGGGGAACCGGCTGGTTCGAGGACCTTGATGCGTTGGAACGCGTGGTGGCCCCTGTCGATCGCCGGAAAATCGTTTTTGCCTTGCACGGATGGTACGACATGCTGGGCCGGTACACGTTCGATGAGAAGACAGGCCGGCTCGATGAAACCTGGACGGCCTTCCCGAACGCCGCCGCGGTGAAAGAGCAGGGCTTTCCCACTTCCGAACCCGTGCAGATGTCCAAGTCCGAAATGCACCGGCGGATTCGATACGCAAAAGACCGGGGCGTGCGCGTCGCGCTGTACTTTGCCGATGGCCTTACTGCGTGCGAAGGAGCCGGACGGCTTGTGGGGGACCGCGTATTGTACTGGGGCGGGTGGAATGGTCCGGACACGGTTGGCAAACCGTACGCGCAGAACCCGGCGCATCCCGACGTGTACCAGTGGTACCTCGGTTACCTCAACGCACTGCTCGCCGAGTATGGCCGGGAGATCGACGCGTTGGTGTGGGACGAAACGTTCATGGTGCGCGCGAACACGATGGCGCCGGAAACCGCTCCGCGGCGCACCTGCGTTGCGCCCGCCATGATGCGCCTCGTGCGGGACCTCGCGAAGGCCACCACCGATTATCGGGACGGCCTGGCGTTTCTCGTGAGCGACTGCATCGGGGCGACCTCGGACGAGGTCAGCCGCTGGACGGACGTGCCCCCCTACGCGATCATGGCGCACGGCTGCTATCAGGACAGCCACAGCCGCCCATCGGTATGGCCCTACGGCATCTTCCCCAATTACCGGAACGTGCTCTGGTCGTGCAACTGGCGCGCGGTGACGCGATTCGATTGGACGGAATTCGGGGTCGAACACTACGATACGCCGCTGGCCACGAGCAACGGATGGCTTGATGACAAAGGGATCGCCCGGCTGTCCGACGACGAGCGCAACGCGGTAGTCGAACTGTTCGAGGCGCGAAAAGAAAGAGCGCAGAGACTGCACTGGCTCAGCGGACCGGCCCCGCAATTTCAGCCCGCAGGATAGTTCTGGGGCGTGAGCGCGCCAGCCGGCGGGAAAGGGCACGGATTCCCACGTGTAGCACCTGCAATATGAACTCGGGCACGCCTCCGATTGGGTCCGCGATTTGCGGAAGCCGTTTGCTGAATGGTATAGTGGCCCTTGATGTGTGCCTTGCTGCGTCATGTCTGGGGATTCTGTTCGAATCCGCATGCATTCCCGCACAGGGATCCAGGCCGCAGATTTCAGTGAAACCTCAATTCGAGATAGGAGAACAGTACCATGCCACTCGTGCCAATGCGACAGATTTTGGATGAGGCCGCGAAAGGCGGATACGGTGTGGGCGCCTTCAACGTCAACAATATGGAGCAAATCCAGGCCATCATGGAGGCGGCCAACGAGACACACAGCCCGGTAATCATCCAGGCCAGCCGCGGCGCTCTGCAATACAGCCGCCTCATCTACCTCAAGAAACTCATGGAAGCCGCTTGCGAGGAGTACCCGCACATCCCCGTGTCCATGCACCTCGATCATGGCAACAGCCTTGAGACCGTTAAGACCGCCATCGACCTCGGGTTCACGTCGGTCATGATGGACGGTTCGCTCGGCGAAGACGGCAAAACCCCCAATACGTACGAGCAGAACGTCAAGATCACCCGGGCCGCCGTGGAAATGGCCCATCCCCTGGGCGTGACGGTCGAGGGTGAATTGGGCGTGCTGGGCGGCATCGAAGACGGCCATGGCGCCGGTTTGAGCGACAGCCAGGTTCAAGACCACCTCACGGACCCGAACCAGGCCGAAGATTTCGTGAAAAAGACCGGCCTCGATGCGCTCGCCGTCGCCATTGGCACCAGCCATGGCGCTTACAAGTCCGGACGCAAAGACCCCAAGACCGGCAAAGTCCTGCCGCCCACTTTGGCCATGGACCGCATCCATGATATCCACGAAAAGATGCCCCGCTGCCACATGGTCATGCACGGTTCCAGCTCCGTGCCGCAGGAACTCGTCGATGTCATCAATCAGTATGGCGGCAAGATGCCCGGCACGTTCGGCATCCCCATCGAACAGATCCAGGACGGCATCAAGCACGGCGTGCGCAAGGTCAACGTCGACACCGACAGCCGCCTCGCGTGCACCGGCGCGATTCGGAAAGTCTTTGCCGAGAAACCGGGCGAATTCGACCCGCGCAAGTATCTCGGCCCGGCACGCGACGCCATGAAACAGGTCTACCTCGACCGCATGCGGGCTTTCGGACAGGCCGGACATGCCGGCGACTACAAGCCCATGACCCTCGAAAACATGAAAGCTGTTTACGGAAAGTAAATTGCTGCTGCTCACCGCCTTTTTGCCACGCCGCCCTTTCCTGGGGCGGCGTGGCGCATTTCAGGGGGAAAAGAGCTTGCCAAACGAACGCGTCGTCCGTGCCCCCCGCTCGCACTCTCCCGGCTGTCTCAGCAATGTGAAAACAAGGTATCCAGGCCTCCAGATCAAGACCCGGGCCCGCCGGGGTTTCATGTAAAGCCTGCTTCGCTCGGGCGGCCGCGGGATAAAACAACAAAGCCGCGCCCGCGAAGTGATTGGACTCCGGGGCGCGGCTTTCAGCAAGTCATTCGGCTAAAGCACGGGTTTTCAGGTGCCGGGAGCGACGAATGGCACCGTTTGCGGCACGACACTCACGCCGGTCGTGAACTTGAACGGCAACGGGAAACCGGGATTCGGAAACTCGAGTTCCACCATGAAGCCCGTCCACCCTTTTTCAGGTGCGGCGATGGCGGTCTTGTATACGCCGGGCGCCGCCGCGGCGAGTTCCGTGCTCTGCCAGGCTTCCCCGATGCTCTCGAGGCGGAAATCCCGCGCGTTGGGATTGCTCGCCTGCCACAGCAACACTTTCGTGGGCGGAGTCTCGCATTCCACGGTCAGATTGCCGTCGGCTTCCATGCGCCACGCGAATTTCGGCCGCGGCGTGTCGTTGATGATCGCGTTGTGGAACGACGCGAGGTTCAGGTACGCCTCCGTGCTGAGGCCGTGATCCGTGTTGGGCACATACCGAAGGTATTTCTCGCCCTTGAGGTCGTCGAAATAGAACTGCCACGAATCCGGCAGGAAGAACTGGTCGCCCGTCGAGTTGATGATGTACTTGGGCATGGTCAGGCGGTCGATGTACGAATACGGGTCCACGATGTCGCACAGCGCTTTGAACTCGGGCGTGTGCAGACGCGCCAGGACATTCATATCCTCGTACTCTCTGATGGCGGGGGCCCAGAACCCGTATGCAGCGTAATGGTGGTCGAGCGATTTCACCACGTTCAACAAGTCGATTACCGCCGGGCAAATCGCCACGGCCCGGGGGTCGACCGCGCCGACGGTCCACGTGGTCCAACCGCGCTTGGAGCCGCCGACAATCGTGAATCTGTCGACGCGGGGCTGCTCTTTCTGTACCACGTCCATGGCACGCACGACGGCTTTGGTCATGGGCAGGCGCGTCAGCCAAATCGAGTCGCCGGTCAATATGAACTTGTCCCAGCAATACGAGATGATCTCGTCCTCGGTGCGGCCTTCCGCCTTATACCGGTCATCCTTCTCGTCGGGAAACTTCAGGCGCTGGTTCGGGATCTGCTTGATCTCGGCGACGATGGACTTGGTCATCACGGCGATGCGCGCGAGACCCTCGTCCGCGCCCGGCGCTTCGGCGTCAGGTTTATTGCTGCCGCCCCCGATGAACATGAGCGCTTCCGACTGCGTCAATTCCTTGGGCTCGATGATGATCAGCCAATGCTCCCACTTGGTGCGGTCCACCTGCTCGGGTTTCAACCAGGTCTGCGACACCATGTGGTAGGTGCGCGCCGTGTAGGCGTCGTTTTCCTCAACCTTGGCGGGCGGCGTGTCATACGCAAACGCCGGGTCGGGCGTCTCGACGTATTTGTCCAGCGCGGTTTTCTTTTCCTCGGGGACCGGGAAGGGCGAAGGAAGAGCCGCCGCGGAAGCCGGGGGTTCGACCGTCCCCGCTGGCGCCAGCGCGGGCGGGGCTACAGCCGGGGGCGGCGCCTCTTGTACCGCGGTCTTTGGTCCGCACGACACCAGCGCGAACAGCAGCATTATCACTAGTGGAACGGCACGCCAAGAATCTCTTAAACCTATAATTCGCATGGGTTTACCCTTTCCTGCGCACTACTAGCAGCATCCTTTGGACAAGCACCATCAAGGTATGGTAACCGATGGATACCGGCCCGTCAACATTGACCTCAACAACCGCCTTGCGCCAACCTCACCCCACAACGCCCAGCGCCGCCCTCGAAAGTCTCCCGCACCAGAAACGGGTCGGGCAGTCTTGAAAAGGGGCGTTCTGCAACTCCTCACACGCGCCAGGGGCGGGTGCGGCCTTCGTCGCGTTTGCCCCAGACGTCAAGGAAAAGATTCGTGTTTTCGACGAGCTGGAAGTCGTACATGCCGACACAAACGAAGTCCGCGCCGTGTTTGAAAGCGAAGGGCAGCCCGACGGTCGGGTGAATGGCGCCCGCGGCAAGGGTCTTGAAAGCGATCCAGGGCTGCTCAAGGGTTTCCATGTAGGCCGCCGTTTCGACGGGGTTCTCGCACCAGATGTTGTCGCATTGTTCCTGGGGCCGGGCGGACCAGTAGTCGATGTGGTGCAGCGTCTTCATCCAGTAATCGGGTTTCAGGCCGTATTCGACGCACGCCTTGACGGTTTCCATTTTGTGAGCGCCAATGCCCGCCGGAATCCCGCTTTGGCGAATCAGTTCGAAAGCCTCGGCGATCTGGTCAACTTTTCCCTCCTTAACCAGGTTGTCGGCAATGCCTCCCTGGACATAGCAGGAATGAGCGCCGCCGTCTATGGACATTTTGATGCCCGCGACGACGTCACCTCCGAGGGCGCAGTCCGACATGAACTGGATCTTGCCGCCTTCGTACTTCCAGTAGTCGTTGATGACCTGGCTGAGGATCGGATTGGTCAGGATGGTGTTTATGCCGCACTGCTCCGCGATGCGGAACGTTTCGAAGATCTTGTCGCGGCTGTGATATGACTTGACGAGTTGCGAGACATAGATGAGATCGCGGGCATGTGCCCAGCCGCCCATCAGATTTCCGCCAAGGATCATCCGGCTGAGTTCCAGGTTCTGGATCTTCCCATGAGGAATGGCGCCCTTGAGGTCTTCAAGCTTGGCAAACTCGAATTTTTTCATGGTGGCGCTGGTAAGCCCGTCGATGCCGCCGGTTTTTGCCAGCAGGTGTTGCTCTTCGAAGCTGGGCCACCCGTGTTTCTTGCCAAACGCGAGGGCGAATCCGCCTGCCACGGGCACGGTCGCGAAATGGCGCAGCCACGCGCGCCGGGGCACGGCATCCAATTCGTCGAGCGCCCTTCCGGAGTCCCCCGCTTCCCTCTTCTCGCGCCGCTTGGCCCGCAGATTGGCGATGAGCCCGTCAATACCCATGAATTTGCCCGTGGGCACGAACATCAGGGCCAGAAGGGCAAACAGCTCGACGAGGTTCTTATCGATAAACAGGTAATTGCCTTCGGCGCCCCGCGGCGTCAGTGTGATGAGCGACGGATTGGCGGCGTAATACAGCCCCAGCAGCACGATGGCCGCAAGCCCCGCGAGTCTCGTGAAGAAACCGAAGATCAGACCCAGGCCGATGAAGACCAGTCCCCACATGTTCAGGAAATCAACCACCTGCAGCGCGGCTGGCGTTTCGGCCACCCACTTGAAGACGTCAGCAAGCACCCACTGCGACGATTGCAGGTACCACGCGGAAGTCCAGCCGGGATCCGCGAGCTTCACGACGCCCTCGTAGAGGAAATGCCACCCGACGGCGATACGCAGGATCGAAAACGCCCACATGGACACCGCGCTCAAAGCAAATCGTGATTGGGGCTTCCCGGATTCCTTCAAAGCCATTGTCAGTTACCCTTTCGTCGCAGCAGCAACGTGCTGAATACCCCCAGAACCAATCCGATGCCTTGTCCACAGTGTACTCTTTTTTGTGACGATCCAGAAACCGGGTACCCCGGGGAAATCGCAGCAAGACCTCGCGCGAAACGTCCGCTTCTGGATATCGAGTGCGTTTCTGGCCCGCGTCCTGGACTGCACGGCCGGTTCCTCAATACCCCGCGATTGCGCGGCCAAGGTCTCCTCCGGTGTGGGACCGCCGCCCCTGGCGGTCGTTGACGCGCCTGGTAACACTTTTCTTCGACCGGCGAGGGCGCCGGTCCCACATGAGAGGTAGAGATGCAGGACGTGCTGGCCGCCTTCCGCCAGCTCTACGGCATGGAACCCACACTCGTCCGACAGAAGCCGGCGTCACAATGTCTTAGGCGCGAGCCTCGCAAGCACCTCGACACTTCCGGACGTGCCTTCTTTGCGAATGGCGATGCGCTGGTGGGATTCGCCGCCGTGCAGGGGAAGGGTCTCGAGGCGGACCGACGTGCCTTCGGGCGCCGCTATGGTTACCGTACCCTTGTCACCGGCTATCGTGAGCGTCTGGCCGTCAAGCCGGCATGGAAGCATGGTTTGCCAGTAGAACTCGACGCCGTCTCCCTTGCCGAGCTCGTATTCGTCGCGGATGATCAGCGTATCCGGCGAGGGTGACTCCCATTGGCGCACCCATTTCTTGTAGAAGCCGTCCCAACCGGCTGTGGCGTCGAGCCGTGCCTTGAACCGCATTTCATCGCCCTCGCCGGCGGGCTTCACGTCAACCGGCAGCGGCCTGACGGGGTGAGGCCTGTCGGGAGTGCCGTACGGGGCAAGCATATTGTGGCGCTGGGCTTGTTTGTACACGTGATGGATGGGGTCGCTGTAGGTGCAGATACCGAGGTCGGCCGCGAAAGACTGCCCGCCGAACTCGAGCACGAAGCTGCCGATGTCTTCGTGCGTATGCTCGCACCCGACGCGGTAACCCATCAGGAATAGCTTGACCGGTTGGCCGCCGAGTTCGCGTACCGACGCCATGAGACCGGTGTCCGGCAGCGAGATGAACGCGGGCAGTGCCGGCCCGGAAATCTCGAGGGGCGGCATGCCGTTGCGCACCCGGCATTTGTTGTAGAGCGACGTCCAATAGCTGCCGGGCAGCATGGCGTGCATCCTCTCGAGCGTTTCCCCGCCCATGTCCAAGTCCGAATCGCCGTAAGGGATAATCTCCCGGTCGGTGGTGGACATGATGACCGCCGCGTAGTTGCCGGTACGGGTCAGGGGTTCAGGGGTCAGAGCTGTGGCATCCTTTCCACGGGCACGGGCATACCATTCAATCGTGCGAAGGTTTCGATTGGAGGTCGAACCGAAATAGGAGGGCGTTTCGAGATAGCCGCCGTCGGGCTGAATGACGAGATTCAAGTTGTCCACAATGTCGTCATAAGCCAGGTCGGTGTACGGACGTACGCGCGGCCATTGCCGTTCCATGACGAGGTACGCGGCCATCCGCCCGGTATTGAAGAACCCCAGCTGGTTGCAGTGGAACACATACTCATGGCGCCAAAGCACGAAGTTGATGCGCCCCACTCCTTCTTCGGCAAGCCGCCGCATCAGGTAGAGGCGCCCGTTCTCCGTGAACATCTCGCCGGCGGCGTCCGCCAGATACGCCACGTCTTCCGTAATATACGAACGCCGGAATGCCCGGTTGTCCCAGTCGCTTCCGGTGTAATACGCCATGAACCCGTCATCCCAGTACTGGCACGCGGCAAGGCAAAGAGCATACCGCGCGGCCGCCCGCAACGCGCCGGCATCGCGCACAACGAGGGCCGCTTCCGCCAGGCCCGGGCTGCCGGGCATGGGAAACCGCTCCGCGTCGCGCGTGCGTCCTTCCCCCTTGTTGTCGCCTCCGCTGCGCGCGAATTCTTCGATGCCCCGCTCAAAATCATAGGATTTGGCGGCCTCGGCCAACTGGGAGTAGCGCGATTTCCCCTTCCCGGCCATGTCCTTCTCGTGTTCCTGGCGCTTTGCGGCCAATTCCTCGGGCGTGAGGAAAATGCCGTAGAGCGGTTCAAAAGACGGCTCGTAAGACGGGGCCTTGAGTTGATTCTCCCAGCTTACGCCCCTCATATCCCACTGGGCGAAGTAATCCTTGAGGCGTTCAGTGTGCTGCAGCCCGACCCACCGCAGCCAGCCCACCGCCGAGCCTTCCTGACGCGCTTCCAGCTCCAGCGTGATGCGGTGGATGACCTGCGCGCCCTCGAGGTCCAGGAATATCTCGATTTCCTCGCCCGCGAACGGTTGGGATGACGTCTCGCGCGCGCCCTTGTCGGTTTCTACCCGAATGTGCATGACGGCATCCCGCGGACCCACCATCCGCAGGATCAGACGGTTGTAGCGGCTGCAGTCAACGTTGAAGTCGCGCCACATACGGAGCGCGGGCCCCTGCGCGGGCTTCCGCCCCCACTCGAAATCCACCGTGAACCAATGCTGGTGAATGTAGAGGCCATGGGCGGCGCCGTCCTCGACCGTCCATTTCGAAAATCCGCTCACGCCTTCCGACCAGAACGGCTCGATGATGGCCTCGGCGCAATTAATGGGCACGGGCAGGCGCAACACTTCTTGGTTTTCAACGCCGGCCGCTGCCCTCGCCAGAAGCATCGGGACCGCAACCGCGATGAAAAGGCCGCCGGTCAGGGAACTGCGGGTGAATCGAACAAGCATTCCGGAGACTCCTCTGGATGCGACTCGAGGCTAGCCCGTTGCATACAAGTGCGCAGCGTGTGTGTTCAAAGCGTGATTTCGACCAGTGTACAATGGGTTTGCCGCGGGGTGCAAAGCCTTCACGTATTGTCTATCCCGCGCCGAGGAAAACGCCTGTATGCAACAACTGCGGGTCCATCGCGTGCGCTTGTCGGAGGGTCGTCTCACCCTCCGCCCGATGACCGAACGCGACTGGGAAACCATCCGCCCGTGGAACAACGACCCGGAGGTGCTCTATTACTGGGAAGGCGATGACGTAACAAGCCGCCCCATCGAAGCCGTGCAGGAGCTCTACCGCACGGTCTCGCAGAGCGCGTACATCTTCATCATCGAACTGGACGACGTCCCGATTGGCGACTGCTGGCTGCAGGAGATGAACCTGCCCGAAATCCTGGACCGCTACCCCGGCATGGACTTGAGGCGCATCGATCTCGCCATCGGCAAGAAAGAGTTGTGGGGCAAGGGCTGGGGGAGCCGCGTTATCGGCCTGCTCACGCGGTTCGGATTCCAGAAATGCGGAGCGGATGCTATCTTCGGGTGCGGCGTGGGCGATCACAACCCCCGCAGCCGCCGCGCATTCGAAAAGAACGGGTACAAGATCATCCACACCGTTCCTCAACCTCCAGGCCGCAAAGCCGGGTTCACCTTCAACCTCATGTTGACGCGCGAGCGCTACTACAAACTCCGCGAGACGATCTCAGAACCAAAGTGAATGGCGTCTCCCACGCCGTGGCGGGGTCTCCCTCCCACGCTGTGGCGGGGTCTCCCGACCCCGCCACTCTTGCGACCGAAGGTCTCCCCGACGCCGTTCGCCCACGGCCAACAGACGACCGACCCCGCGCTTCGTCCGAGGCTCCCCCGTCTCCTTCCATTTGACGCCGCTGCCCACAAATCGGTATAGCTTTGGAGAAGGGACTGGTCCGAGGTTTCTCCAATGCAGTCGGCGTTCTTGAGGAGTCTTGCTCATGTCAAAGCGTATTCTTGTGGGTGGTATGTCCATTGCTCTCGTTCTTCTGGCGTCGGTCAGCGGGGCGCAGGAGAGAATCGTGCTTCAGTCGGCGCGGCAGATACCCGTAGCCTATGAAGTCGACGTGGTGGTGATTGGCGGGTCGACGGGAGCCGTAGCAGCGGCCGTTGAGGCGGCGGGACAGGGCGCGAAGGTGTTTCTCGCCGCCCCGCAGCCGTACCTGGGCGAAGATGTCTGCGGCACGTACCGGCTGTGGCTGGAGCCGGGCGAGGAACCCGCAACCCCGCTCGCCCAGTCGCTGTTCGAAGAGCCCCTGTTGTGCACGCCCGTCCGCGAGCTGCTCCCGTTCACCTACGAAACCAGCCTGACTTTCGACGAACAGCACAAAGACACCACGCCCCCGAGCATGCTCGCCGACGGAAAATGGCAGAACGCATATAACCAGAGCGTCCAGTACAACGGCGACGTAGTCGTCACGGCCGACCTCGGCAGCGCGACTGCTATAGGCAAGGTCCACATACTGGCGTTTCAGCGCAACGCTGACATTGAACTACAGGATGCTGCCATTGCCATCAGCGGCGACGGCACGGCCTGGCGCGAAATCGGCACGGTCGTGAACGACAAACTGGGCCAGGGCGATTTCCTCGATTCCGCGTTGACGCTGAGCGTGCCGGTCGATGCCACGGCGCGCTACGTGCGGGTGACCGCGCGCAAGACTCCCAACGTCCAACGCCTGCTGTTGGCCGAGATCGCAATCGAGCCGCCGGTGGATGAAGCCGCGCTCAAGCGCGGCCATCGCCTGCCGCCCGCGCCCATGCAAGTGAAACGCGTGCTCGACCAGGCGCTGCTCGACGCCGGGGTCGAGTTCCTGTTCGGCTGTTATCCCACCGATGTCCTGCGCGAACCCGGCGGAGAACTTGCGGGTATCGTTATGGCCAACCGCGCCGGACGCCAGGCCGTGCTCGCCAAGGTCGTCATCGATGCAACCGACCGCGGAACGGTCGCGCGTATGGCAGGCGCGAAATTCTCCGAGTATCCCGCGGGCAAACAGCCGTTCACGCGCATCGTGGTGGGGGGCGAACAGCCTGCCGGCACACCGGCGCGCGTTGAGCTGCTTCCTTCGCCCGTACAGAGCGTGCAGGCGGAGGGCGGCGCGTCCCCGCAGTACGACGCCTTCGCCTATACCCTCGATATCGACATGCCCGATGCGTCGTGTGCCTCGTTCGCCGCTGCCGAGAACACTCTGCGCGACGCATCCTACGCAAAAGGGCAGGTTGCGGCTTCCGACATGCCGTTCCAAGTCCCCCCAGACAAGATACTCGGTGAATTCTCCCTCGACAGCGAGTGGCCGGGTCCCGGGGCTGTCGACCTCGATGTGTTCCGGCCGGTGGACATCAAGCGCCTGTACGTGCTTGGCGGATGCGCCGACGTGCCGCGCGACGCCGCGGCGAAGCTGCTCCGCCCACTTGCTTACATGGACACCGGAATCCGTATCGGCCGCGCGGCCGCCGCCGGGGCGCGTGCTAAACCCCGGCCAAGAATCGTCTGTTTTGGGGACAGCATTACCGCGCAGCATTACCCCGCCCGCCTCGAAACCCTGATGGGCAATTACGACGTGATCAACGCCGGCGTTGGGGGCGATACAGCGCCGCGAGGGCTCGCCCGCATCGAGAACGACGTCCTGGCACACCGTCCGGCAGCCGTCGTGGTGATGTTCGGTACCAACGACAGCGTGATGCCCTCGCCCGGCGCGTACAAAACGCCGCTGGACGCCTACGAGGGCGCTCTGCGGGAGATCGTGAAACGCTGCCAGGCCGCCGGGGCGCAGGTTGTCGTCTGTACCCTGCCGCCCATCGTGCCTGAGCAGTACCATGCCCGCCACCCCAAGGAATACTACGACCCGGAGGGCGGACTCGAAGCCGTCTTGACCCGCTATCGCGACGCCGCCGCGCGCGTGGCACACGATACCGGCGCGGCGCTCGCCGACGTGAATGCTGCCCTCGTGCAAGACGCCGTGGCGCTGTTTCCGGACGGCGTGCATCCTTCCGCGGAAGGCGAACGCCGTGTGGCCGCGCTCCTCGCCGAGACCCTCCGCAACACCCTCGGCGAAACCGGCCCTGCGCGCGCGTTGGCTCCAGGAGCCTACGTGCCCGGCAGACCAGGCGCCCCGACCGAACCGGGCGACGTGCGCGAGTCCCTCACCGGCGTGCGTCCTTTCCAGAACGGATTGCCCACGATCCCGGCCGAGGCGGCCGCGTTGCCGGTGCTCGCCGAATACGACGTGGTGGTCATCGGGGGAGGCACGGGCGGCGCGCCGGCGGGCATCTCGGCAGCGCGGCGCGGCGCCAGAACCCTCGTCGTCGAGTACCTCCATGGCCTCGGTGGCGTCAGCACGCTTGGTCTCATTGGAAACTATTACTGGGGCCACCGGCAGGGGTTTACCGCCGAAATCGACGCCGCCATGGAAGCGACCGGCGCACAAAGAGGCAAGTCGGGATGGTACGTCGAGGGCCGCATGGAATGGTACCGGCGCGAGTTGCGCGCCGCGGGCGCTGATATCTGGTTCGGCTGCATCGGCTGCGGAGCGGTGGTTGACGGCAACACCGTCAAAGGAGCCGTCGTGGCCACGCCATGGGGACGCGGGGTGGTCCTGGCGGACGTCGTCATCGATTCCACCGGCAACGCCGACATCGCGGTCGCGGCAGGCGCCCAAAGCGTGTACACGGATGGCTCCTACGTCGCCGTGCAGGGCACCGGCATGCCCCCTCGCAATCTGGGCGCCAACTACACCAATACCGATTACACGATCACCGACGACGGCGATATCCTGGACATGTGGCAAACATTCGTCGTCGCGAAAGACAAATATAAGTCCGCCTTCGATCTCGGCCAGTTGATCGACACGCGTGAACGGCGCCGCATCGTCGGCGACTTCGTCATCTCGCCTCTGGACCTCTTCAACGGCCGCACCTATCCGGACAGCATCGGCTATTCGTACAGTAACTTCGACAGCCACGGCTACACGGTGCACCCGCTGTTCACCTTGAATCCTCCAGACAAGACCGGCGTCGGCGGTTACACGCCCTACCGCGCCCTCCTGCCAGAGGGGTATGAGGGCATGCTGGTTACCGGATTGGGCATCAGCGCTCACCGGGACGCCGTCCCGATTCTGCGCATGCAGCCCGATATCCAGAACCAGGGTTACGCGGCGGGCGCGGCCGCGGCCATGGCCGCGCAGGCCGGCGTGCCGTTGCGCCATATCGACCTCAAAGCGCTCCAACACCACCTCGTGGAAACCGGTTGCGTCCCCGAGAATGTGCTTACCGACACCGATTCCTACCCATTCAGCGAGGCAAAGGTGCGGCAGGCCGTCGCGGACGTCGTAGACGATTTCAAGGGACTGGGCGTAATTCTCGCGCAGCCGGACGAGGCTAAGCCGCTGCTCCGCTCCGCATACGAACTGGCGGCCAACGAGGACGACCGTCTCGTCTACGCCCACATCCTGGGCATGCTCGGCGACAACATGGGCATTTCCACTCTGCTCGCGGCCATCGACAGCCGCGAATGGGACGAGGGCTGGAATTTCAAGGGTATGGGCCAATTCGGCGGCAGTGTCAGTCCCCTCGACAGCCTCATCATCGCTGCAGGCGCCACCCGCGACAAACGCGCCGTCGAACCCATACTCCGAAAGCTCAAACAACTCGGTCCCGATAGCGCGTTTTCCCATCACCGGGCGGCCGCCGTCGCTCTTGAATCGCTCAAGGCATCGGAAGCGGCCGAAGCCATGGCCGCGCTCCTGCGCATGCCGGGGATGATGGGACACGCGGCCACGGACATCCAGGACGCCAAAACCCAGTCCCAATATGCCGACCCCGACCTGTCCCGTAATCTGTCCCTGCGCGAACTGATCCTGGCGCGCGCATTGTATCGCTGCGGCGACTACGACGGCTTGGGCGAACGCATCCTGCGCGAGTATGCGCAAGACCTGCACGGCCACCACGCCCGCCACGCGACCGCGGTGCTCAACGACCAAGCCGCGAGGAAATAACCACGAACCCTTGTTCGGTAGGGGCGTATCGCAATACGCCCCTAAACATGCCCGCAGAATGTGATACCCTGTGAAGCGGCAATGCCTGGTCCGCAAATCGGGCCGGACAGGTTTCGCGATAATGACTCTGTTGTCTACGGGAGATTGGCCTGATGCACCGGTTCCTGCTTGTCTTCGCATGTGGGCTCTTCAGCCTGTCCGCGGCGCGCGCAGAAACACATTTTCCAGGGGCGGACTGGGAACACCGGGCTCCCGCTGAAGTGGGCGTGAACGCCGCGGACCTTGATGCTCTGGCCGAACGCCTCGGCGGCCGGGGATGCGTTATCAAAGACGGCTATGTCGTCAAGACCTGGGGCGACCAGGCCCAGTTGGGCGATTGGTATTCTTCGGCGAAACCCGTGCTGAGCACCCTCCTCTTCTTCGCTATCGAGGAAGGCCTTGTCACGAGCGTGGACCAACCCATCGCGGACTTCGGTTGGCAACTGCAGCCCCGGCACCAAGGCATCACCTTCCGTCATCTCGGCGCCATGACCAGCGGGTACGCGCGCCCCGAGGGCCCCGGCGAAGCATGGGCCTACAACGATTTTGCCATTCAGTTGTACCAGAAGACCCTCTTCGAGAAGGTTTTCAAGCAGCACGGCAACGAGGCCGCCCCAGCTCCCCAGCACCTGGGAGTATTGGGTTTCCAGGACGGCCTGCAGTTCAACAGCAAGAACCGGCTCAGTGCATCCGTACGGGATTTCGCGCGCATCGTCTGGTTCTGGACCCAAAAAGGCAACTGGAACGGACGCCAGGTGTTGCCCGCGCGCTATTTCGACGAATACATGCGGCCCCAGACGCCCAAAGATCTCCCGCAAACCCAGCACACGGGTACTGATGACGATTATCTCGGAATCGGCTCGTACGGCGGCAGCTCAGACCATTTCAGCGCCGCGGGACCCGGCGTATACGGTTTCAATTGGTGGTTCAATGATACCAGCCGCCTGCATCCCGGCTTGTTGACATGGCCTGATGCGCCCCGCGACACCGTCATGTCGATCGGGGCCCGGGGAAATTCATCGGCGTTCATCCCCAACCTGAATGCCGCCTTGATCTGCGCCGGCGGCGACTGGGGCGAACTCGAGGGCGGAGAACGCGATGCCAAACTAAACCAGGTGCTTGGTCTTTTCGCCCGCGCCAACGGGTTCGCGCCGGACGAATCCAGCACAGACGAACGCCACGCGAAGTGGAGTCCCGTCACTGTCGATTTTCACGGACCCAGCGCGCGCGCCGCCGATTCCAATCCGAACCCCTTTCTCGATTACCGGCTGCAAGTGCGGTTCACAGGCCCCGGCGCTATTGAATACGACGTGCCGGGATTCTTCGCGGGAGACGGCAAAGGCGGACTTGAAGGCGATGTCTGGCGCGCGATGTTCTCGCCAGACGCCGTCGGCGAATGGCGTTACCGCGCCTCATTCAGAAAGGGGGCAAACATCGCCGTGAGCCTCGACCCCGGCGACGGGGAAGCGACGGCGTTCGACGGCGCGGACGGCATCCTTGCGGTGCAGCCGCAAGAAGTGTCAGCCCCGGGCTTCTATCGCGGGGGCCGGCTCGAATACGTGGGCGGCCACTACTTCAAGTTGCGCGATGGCCCGTACTGGCTGAAAGGCGGCACCGACAGCCCGGAAGATTTCCTCGCCTATGCCGGATTCGCGAACACGCCCAACCCGGGGCATACGTATGAAAAGCATGTGGCCGACTGGCGCCAGGGCGATCCCGATTGGGACAATGGCAGCGGAAAAGGCATTATCGGCGCGCTCAATTACCTCGCCTCGATGAAAGTCAACAGCATCTACTTCCTTCCGATGAACATCGGTGGCGACGGCAAGAACGTGTACCCCTATCTGAGTCCCATCGACCCCGCCGGAAGCCCACGCAACGACAACCTCCATTTCGACATCGCGAAACTCCGCCAGTGGGCCATCGTGTTCGACCATGCCCAGCGCAACGGCATCATGCTGCATTTCGTCCTCAACGAAGCCGAAGAACCCAACAAGCGCGAGCTGGACGACGCCACGCTCGGCATCGAGCGTAAGCTGTATTACCGCGAACTTGCCGCCCGATTCGGGCATTTCCCCGCGCTGCAATGGAACCTCTGCGAAGAATACAACCTGAACCACAAGTTCCCTCCCGAACTCGTGAAAGACTTCGCCCAGTACCTTCAGGACGTAGACCCCTACGACCACCCCATCACTGTGCACCACGCGGGCACTGTCGAGGACGCGTGGGCCCCTTTCCTGGGCGATCCACGCTTCGCCGTCACGTCATTCCAGACCAGAGACACCGCCATTGTCGAGCAGTGGCGCGCAAAATCCCGGGCCGCCGGAATGCCCCTCGTCATCGGAATGGACGAGTTCTTCCCAGACAAGTCCCATCCCGAGAACGCAGCCCGGCAAAGGCGCGAATACCTATGGCCCATCTACTTTTCCGGTGGGCAATTGGAGTTCATCCTCGACGACCTCCTCGATACCAACGATTTCCGAAAATACGAGCCGCTTTGGCGATACATGGCGTATGCCCGCGAATTCATCGAGCGCTACCTCCCCTTCTGGGAAATGGTCCCCGCTGACGAATGGCTGCACGGCGCCTCAACGTATCAGGGAGAATACAACCTGGTCACAGGACAAGTCTTCGCCAAACCCGGCCAGTGCTACGCCGTGTACCTGCCCTCTGCCGAACAAACAGGAACCCTCGATCTGAGCGGCGCCCCGGGCGAGCTCCGCCAGCGATGGTACAACCCGCGCACCGGCAACTTCGCCGGTACCGAGAAGCCTCTGGTCGGAGGCGGCCCCGTGCCTCTCGGGCCTCCCCCCGAAACACCCAACGAAGACTGGGTCGTGCTGATTGCAGAGTCGGTGCCCTCCAACACAGCTCACTGAGAATCGGGCAACTATTTGATCCCGCCCTCCCGCATTTAGTAAGATCTTCAGGCCTTTTGAATACCCATTCCGCGGTAGCTCAGTCGGTAGAGCGGGTGGCTGTTAACCACTAGGTCACAGGTTCGAGTCCTGTCCGCGGAGCCAGTCATGACCCAATGTGAGAACTGGTAAACATCCGGTTCTCACATTGTTTTTTTGTGCGAGGGTGTTCAGGAAGGCAGTTGTGTTCCCGTGGATGTGCACGTCCGTGCCGTTAACTATAATCTCGTCAACAAGATAACGCACATACTGCTTGGCGATTCCGCTGTCTCGTGCGAGGAACAAATCCTTGAGAGATTTTTGAATCACACGGACGTTGTCCGGGTGCTGAATTGTGCCCGGAATGGCCTTTGGCGTCTGATAATTATTGAGTTCTCGACGGACGTTTTCGCGTTCTTCGTGCAGCTCCTGAATGCGCTCGCCCACCAGATTCAGATCGACGGCGCCGGCTTCAATAGCATCAATATGGCGTTGGAGTTTTGCCTCGATTTTTTCGAGTTGCTTCTTCAGGCGTTCGCGGGCTGACGTCATGCTTCGGCGCATTTCTGCGTGAGCCTGGCTCACCTCATTAACTATTGTTTGTACCCTTGTCTCAGAAAAGACGACATCGGATAGATGGGCGAGCACTACTTTTTCAAATTCCGCAGATGGAATGCGTTGGCCCTTGCAGGCGAACTTGCCCTCGCGCAGAAATCGGCGGCAGTTGTAGTAGCGATAACCGCCGCCTTTCCCCGTCTCAAGTGTCATCGCCGCGCCACACAGTCCGCATTTCATCAGTCCTGCAAGGAGCAGCGGGCTTGCGGTTGTCCTGCCAGGTTTTCGCGAAGGTTCGTGAGACGCTCTAATTCGCTGAGCTTTATGGAATACGGACGACTCTACGATGGGCGTTACTTCAATAGCTATCCATTGGTCACGAGGCTTCTCTCGACGTGTTTTGGCATCCTTTCGGTTAAAGAAATACTCCCCGATATAGGTCGAGTCACTGATTATGGAAAGCACACGCTGTTTGGACCATTTCGCACTTCCTCTGGCGCGAACATTCTCATCGTTGAGCAATTGTGCGATCTGTTTAGCACCGACTGTTCTCCCATCGGAACCCTCAGTGTAGAGAGAAAAGATCTTTCTTACAGTGTCAGCTTCCGAAGGGTTCACCTCCAAACGGCTTTTCAAATTCCCTTTTTCGTCTTCCACGCGGTTACAGTAGTACCCAAAAGGAGCATTTGAGCCATTGAAGTATCCGCGTCGTGCGTTCTCCTTCATACCGCGAAGTGTGTGATAGCCATTCATTTGGCTTTCATACTGATCTATAAGCTCAAAGATGCCCTCCACAAAATCCCCCATGGGGTCATCCGCAACCTCTTGGGATGTCGCAATAACGCGTATACCCTTCTTGCGAAGGTTATGTTTCCAGATTCTGGCAGCTGTGGCGTCGCGAAAGAAACGGCTTGTAGTCAGCACGAGAATAGCTTCAATGACGACGTTTCCGTTGATGATGTCCCTCATCATCTCTTGGAAGACTGGCCGCTTGTCATCCGTGGCAGACGCTCCTTCTTCCCGGTATTCCTTTGCGACTGTGTGATTATGCTGTGTGCAGTACGATTTCATCTGCCGAATCTGGTCAGGGATTGAGAGGTCTCGCTCTGCCTGTTTCGTAGTCGACACGCGCGCATACAGCACCACGTTCATCGTTAGTCCTCCTGAGATCCAGTAATGATCTTAGCACATGTCATGGATCTGCAAAAGGTATCCAACAAATCCTGAGGCAGGGAGCGAAGGAGAATCTCAACTTCTCGATTGCTCACAGGAAGGTTGTCCGGAATGTCGGTCCGGACACGCCAGGATTTGGCTAATAAATTCTTGGTTTTCTTTCCGTTCTTCTTATCCATTGGGTTATCTCTGGATTCAACTCTGCCGGCTCGCTTACGCTTCATCGAATGCAAAGATGTTGACAATGACCCTTCCGTCGTCGGCAGTTCCTGAACTGAGGGCAATCCGCACCGGTTTGTTGTTGCAGGCTTCTGGGTCGAGTTCCCGCCCCGTGGTGTGGATTCCTAAAGCCACGACGAATTGTTTGAGCGCCTGGCGGTCAACATCCTTGTCCAAATCGAAGATCCTGGATAGCCTCTGTCCTTTGAAGCGGCCTTCGCTGTGTACTTCCAGCTCGACCTCAATGCGGTTATCCCGCTTCTGACGGACATTTCGAACGAGGGCCAGATTTTCGGCGAGGCCCGCGAGTGCGAGCTGAGTCTGGATATGATCCCAATCTCCCGGAAGCCTGATTGCTTCATGCATACGTCTTGCTCTCCCGAATGACTTATCACGTACTTGAAGAGGCGGGGCGTTGACGCGCGCCCCGCCTCCTCGTCCGGCCTTACACGCTGCGTATGGCAGTGACGTTGGCATACTGGCGGTTGGTCTTTTCGCTGTGGTTGTGGCGCACCTGCACGCGCAGCGTCTTGCCCTTGGCCTGGTCCAGATAGATGGTGCCTGTTGTCTGGGTTAGCCCGGCGGCTTCGAAGAGGTCTGCCAGAAGCCGTTTTCCGACGGGCATCGAGGGCGTAAACGTCTGGAACAGCTTTCGCCCCGCGAAGGGCCCTTCGTCCAGGATCTGGAATTCTGCTACGAGCCGGTCGCCGTCATCGTTGTAGGCGAGTTTCGTTACCGTGACGCGGTATTCTCCCTCGTCAACGAGGTCCGGGTCGTTCCAGTTCTCAGGCAGTACGAA
>Ga0209201_1001639_pt1 | contig 24787 bp, 23 predicted proteins | sample AD_UKC055_MetaG_FD_184411 | JGI IMG/M metagenome (GOLD analysis project Ga0209201, IMG submission 184411) | Active sludge microbial communities of municipal wastewater-treating anaerobic digesters from USA - AD_UKC055_MetaG (SPAdes) (version 2) | ecosystem: Engineered > Bioreactor > Anaerobic >...
AGCCATTTCGTTGCTAATTTTTTATTCTTGGATTGAATCAATATATTCAGCATATTATCTGAAACAAGCCCTTCTTTTGGAATGAGCTGTAAAACATATTCCTGATCTTCTACTGTCGGGCTGTCCGATAGAGCTTCGAGGCATATCTCATGTGTATAATTATTATTTAGAAACGGCTTCAAGACAGAAAGCAGATTTCCCGCTCTCATTGTTTTTAATGCATTAACAGCATAGCCTTTTATCTCTATCGGCCACTTGCGGACTGCATCTTTCAACACATCGGCAGCCTTCTCATCTGTTTCAGCATACCCCAAAACTGTAGCAGCAAGTATTCTTGCTGCATTATTATCTGAAGATTTTTTTCGATAAGCCGTACTTTTTATTAATGAGAAATCTAAGCGCAAATACAGCGGAACCAGATGAGCATCGCCGAAATTATCATTTTCAACCACAAAATCAAACAATTCATCGGTATGCTTATCTTTTAAATATAAAAGAGCCGTCCCTGCCCATAACTTACAACCCTGCAGTTTTTCAGTCTTGATTCGTTCCAGAAGAATATCATTAAATGATAGATCATTTGCAGATGCAATTATCAGATAAGAAAGCAGCCTTTGATAAGGATTATCCGACTTAATCAGTTTTTCTATATTTTGCTTATATAAATCAGTTTGAGCAAATTCCGACAGTGGATGAACCGGCACTTCTTCGCCTTTGAGTTTATTTACCAATGAACTAGCTCCGTCATGCGGAAGAAGTATTGAAGAATAATTTATAAACATCCGGCTAAGCTGTTCTTCATTAAAATCTTTGCTCAAAGCAGACTCGAAATCATTAATAAAATTATTACTTACGTTTGCGGATATGGAATCGCATAAAATAATAAAAAAAAGAATAAACACAGTTTTAAGAATTTTTTTCATCACAATAATCCTTTATGCAGTTATTCATCATTAAATGCTCCGGAGAACTTCAAGCGTCAACTTGAAAACGTAACGGCAATTCAGTGCTGGCGATTACCGTTATTTGTTTAAAAAATTTTCCTGTATAATACAAATCCTGATTCTATAAAATGATTGAAATTTTCTTTTATATATTCTATTTTACGATAATCATTTTACAATAGAGGTATATATGAGCCATTTTAAATCAATCATCATGCTGGCAGTTCTTGCTGTTTTCTCAGGTACAATTTTTTCGCAGGATATGCCCGAAATTGATCCCGAGACAGCCGAGCTTTTAAAAAATTACCAGAACCAGAGCGAAAATATGCCTTCAGAAATTAAAGCACTCATTCCGTCTTCGGTTAAAATTACCGACCAGAATTTTACAGTCGAAGCAACAACTAACATGCTTCTCACTTCTTCAATCAGAGCGAACAACTGGGAAAGCGGCTCGAAAGTTCAGCTTGAGTATGAAATCATCATCAATGTTTTTAACGTTAAAAATTCACTCGGCAAATCAACTGCAAATTCTTCTCTCGGCACAATGAGAAAAGAAATGCTGAAAAACTGGACAGAGAGCCATCCTGTAGCAAAAGACGGCATCACCGTCAGAAATCCTTATGAAAAAACAACCGTAGCAAAAGGTTATTATCTTATTCAGAAAATTTTTACTCCGAAGCATGTTGACGGAGAAGGAACTGTGCCAGAAACAACCGAGTATGCGGGGTTTCTCTATCTCGAAATTGATAACGGCATTTTAACCGCTTCAACCAACGAATGCACAGACAAAAAGGCAATTGAATCAATGCTCAAACATACCGCTTCTCTAGCTTCAAAAATCAAATGGAACAGCTATTTCAAATAAGTTCGCATAGTACATATTTATATTGACCTGTTCTGCTTAATGATATCACGTCAGTCACATGCGTTTTTATTATACGCATGTGATTTTTTATTACTTAACGGAGAATTGTATGAGCACACAAAACATATTTTACGAAACGATTAATTGGGACAATATTCCCAAAGAAGAACATAAGGGCGAACAGGGAACTTCTTTCTGGCAGATAAAACAATATCAGGGACTAAGGATTCGAATCGTGGAATACACTCCCGGTTACATAGCAGACCATTGGTGCACTAAAGGGCATATCGTTCATTGCCTGGAAGGTGAGTTCATAAGCGAATTAGAAAATGGTGAATCATCTGTTCTTTCTAAAGGAATGACATATACTGTCTCTGACGATTTAAGCTCACATAGATCCAGAACCGAATCCGGAGTAAAGCTCATGATTATTGACGGTGACTTCCTGAAAAGTAATCAAATTTAATTTTATTTTTCTTTGGTTACTTTCTTTTTCTAAAAAAGAAAGTAACACAATCCGAATATGTCTTGACTAATCGCCAAATCCGAATCTTATCTTTCAAACAGGCAGACCAAAGCCTGTTTTTTTAAATGTTTAACGCATCCGGTATTTTAGAATGCCGCAACCGGCATCAGAACACATATCAATTTCAAGTGAGGTAAAATGAATTTCTTCAGACGAAACTGGCGTCTTTTAATGATTGCCGCATTTATCACATTCATTGCAGCAGACCTTCTTGCACGCGCCGGAGGCGCCGGAGGAGATTCAGGCTCATCATCATCGCATGGCGGCGGCGGAGACGGCGGGGATATAATAATACTCGTTTATTTCTTATTCAGGCTTTTCGTATGGATCTATCAGACTCTTCCTTTTCCGATAAATATCATAGTTATCGGTGCCATCATCGGAGTCATCGTTCTCGTTCTTCGAGCTATCGCGAAAGCGAAAAAAGAATCTTCCGTCTTCAACACAATTTCAACCGGCGAAAGCACCGGCAGTGCGAAGGGATATTCTGATTTCAGAAAACGCAATCCGGACTTTAACGAAGACGAATTTATTCTCAAAGTTAAATCAGCTTTCACTAAAATTCAAACCGCTTGGACAGAACAGAATCTCGGCGATGTCAGAAGATTTATTTCTGACGGTGTATATCAGAGATTCAATACTCAGTTCAAAATGATGCAGTTGCTTGAACAGAAAAACATTCTTTCGAACATCAACATTCATAACGTTTTCATCAATTCGGCTGAATCGGACGGAGAATTCGACATCATCCATGTCGGAATACACGCTTCGATGCATGATAAATTCGAATGCGCTCTAGACCATTCATTAGACAGCAGTTCAAACAGTGACTTCGTTGAATTCTGGTCTTTCATCAAAAAACGTTCTTCTCAGAAGAAAGATCTTTACACAACCGCGAACTGCCCTTCATGCGGCGCGCCGCAGAAAGCTCTCAATGAAGTCTGCAAATGCGAGTATTGCGGAACATTTATGAATTCGGGCGAATACGACTGGGTTCTTTCAGAAATTACTCAGGCGGATGATTTCGCGGCAAGTTCTCCAAAAGCGGAAAAGGCGCGCAATCTCGGTTCAAAAGTCAGAGAACTTATCAGCGTCAACAAAGACTTCTCCGTTCAGCTTGCAGAAGACAAAGTTTCAAACGGCTATCTGCAGATTCTGACTTCGCAGACTCTCAAAGATCCTACCGTCATGAGAAGATTCGTTTCCGACAGCCTTTTTGAAAAGCTGTCACAGAACGCAAAAAGCAATCAGTATGTTTACAACCGTTTGTATCTCAACTACGTGACGCTCATCGGAGTTAAAACCGACGAAACCAAAAACCGCCTTGCAGTAGCTGTTAAATCTACTTTCCAGCGTGTAAAACGCGGATCAAAATCTTTTGAATACATCGACCAGGCGCCTGCTTCAAAAACAGAAGTTGTAATCATTTCAAGAGATAAGGACGCGGCTGCAGCAAAAGGTTCAATCTATGCGCACATCTGCCCGGCATGCGGCGGCTCTTTAAAAGATACAATCGACGTAAAATGTCAGTATTGCGGAAACGTTCTCAACAGCACCAAGAACGAATGGATCATAGAAGACATCATCAGCACAGCTGAATATTCCGCCATGATTCAGACTGAAAAAACTTCATTCGAACTTTCAGTCAATCCTAAGCATCTAGACGCGCTTTATGATTCAAGAGACTTTGCGCTCAACAATCTAATCGTTCTCGCGATGGCAGACGGAGTTTATCAGAAGGAAGAAGAAGAATTCGTAAGAGAAACCGCGAAGAATCTCGGTTACAATCTCACTAAGATTTCGGGTCTTCTCGCCCTTGCCCAGACAGGAGCTCTTTCAATCAAGATGCCTGAAGACGAAAAGTCGCGCAGAAAGATTTATTCTCTCATGAAGAAAATCGCCGAAGCCGACGGAAACGTTTCAGCTCAGGAACAGGCTGTTCTTGACCAGGTCAAACGCGATTATCTTCCGGAAACAACAGCATAAAAAAAAAGCCGCCTGAAAGGGCGGCTTTTTTTATCTTCTTTATACATAACTTAATTCAGTAATTTTTAAGACAATTCTCAAGCATCGATTTCATTTTTTCTCTAAGTTCAATTGGAGAAATAATCTCTGTCTCGCTTCCCCATGTTATCAACTGTTTGCAAAGATAGATATCATCCGCAACATCGAATTCTGCCTCATAAGCATATTTGCCATTTCCTTCAATCTTCTTTATTTCCGGATTGATCGAGTCTATAATTTCTTCGACATACTCCGCGGCTTTTCTTGAATAACGCAGTTTAACGTGCTTCTTCGTACCGATATACGCGCCGATCGATCCGGCAAAAAGTTCTTCGAGAGACGGTTTATTTTCCGCATCAAAGTTTACATCGAGAACCTTCAATGATTTCTCTGCAATTTTTGAGAAAATAAAAAGAACATTCCGTCTCTTTTCTGCATTCTCTCCGGCAAGATAAAAATTGTTTCCGCGCATTACCATGTAATAAGGTTTTATAATATATTCTTTCATTTCATTAGACAATCGGGATTCATATCTAAAGGAAATCATTCTGCCGGTAATAGACGCGAAATAAACGCGGGCCATCATCCATAGACAGTCAAGCTTATGTTTTTCCGCAAAGCGGCGAAGAATAGATTCTCTTGCAGAATCATGAACAACAAAAAGCGAATAAATATTTACGAGTTCTATCATCAGCTTTTCATCAATATTAACCAACTCAATTCTCTTTCCGCCCTTTTGTTTTCTAATATTGAGCTTTAGTTCTTTTATTAGTTTTTTATCTATATAATCCTGTACGTTTTTTGGACTAACTTGCGAATCAGGTGATGATATTTCAAAAGTATCCATAGACAATAAATCGGATATCGACGTACCGTTCCATTCATCCTTATCTGACGGATTTTGAAGCAAACCGATAACATGAAGAAAACGGCGGATTACATGAATCTGGTTAGCAGGATTTACAGTCTTATCGGAAAAAAGCATGGAAAACTCCTTGTCCCGTTTTTAAAAGTTAAAATTGAACAAGTCAAGATATTAACATGCAGACAGCAAAACCATTTTTAACAAATCTAAAGTAATAAATTGACACATTTAAATAGCTTTTTTAGATTTTGACAAAGGAATAAACATGTATATAAGCAATGATATTATTAATCCAACCAAATTGAAATCCATCTGCAAAAGCATTTCAGAAACCGGTTTTAAAATTGATTTCTTTGATGAATTTTTTAAGATACTTTTCACCATTGCCTGCACGGAAAAAGGATCTCCGATGCCGAGGATAAGCTCTCTGCTTAAGAATCATGAAATTCTGTCGAAAAAGGAAGCAGAAAATATTATAAATGCTTATTTCCTTTATCATAATTCAGCTGTTAAGTTGCTCGATAATTTCCCTGAAGTTTTTAAATCTAACCAGAAAACAGATTATTTTAATAATCTTTTCAGCGCATTCAAAGAAATTTCTCCTTCTTCTGACTTCGCGGCAGTAATGAAAGAAACTTCATTTCTATTTATGAATTTCATTCTCGATATTGCGGAATTAGACATAAGAAAAAATGGTTTTAAAATAGAGCACATAAGAAAAGCGCTCGATAAAGAATTTGAAGAAATCTTCATTCTATTATCACAAATATCCGTTTCCATCGATGAAAGAAAAGACAACAATGAAGTGCTTGTTGACTCATTTACCGGATTGTTATCTGCCGCCTTCTTTTTTAATGAAGACAGGAAACTTGACATTGACCCGGATGAAGCTCTTTTGAGTGAACCCTACAGCAAAAATGAATCAGCCGGAAGAAATGATTCCTGCCCTTGCGGAAGCGGAAAGAAATACAAGAAGTGCTGTCTCATCAAAGATGAAAATCCGTTTTATAATTTGCTTCCAGTCAATCCGCCGCTTCCGAGACTTAACCGCGAAGAAATAGTTGAATTTTATTCGCTTCTTAACACCTTTCTAAAACATGCGCAGGCTCTTAAAAAAAGCAAAGAAAAGGAATCGATCGATGATTTTTTTACGAAAGCGCAAAACGGAAAAGAAGCTTTAGCTTCTCGCTTCGCTCAGAATCCTGAAGTGCTTGTTGAACTTCTTAATTATATAAAGACTAATGAAACCAAAATTGTAAACTCATGCCTCAAGGAATTTGACAAAGATTCATTTGAATATAATACAATCAAGTCTTGGAAATCCGCACTCTGTGATGAATTTGTTGTGCTTGAGCACGCCCCTCAGGGGTGTTCCATATTCTGGACAACCAGCAGTAAGACCAACAGAGAAGTCCTTCTCGTTTACGGTCTTTATGATGACATATCAAATCTTATAGTTCCCATTCCGGCACTTGGACAATCCTTACTGCTTCCATATAAAGACCGGATCGTCTTCTGCGGTTTGTTCATGCGTCACCCTGTTTCCTTTTCCGGGAACATTGTAAAAATGATGACCGATGAATATATCGCCCTAAGAAAAAAAGAAAGAGTAAGCACAAATCTTTTAAATAAATAATTCTACATCAATGCGCCGGATAATCATTTCGGCGCGGGGGCTTTTACTACTATAATTTCAAATGCTGATTCTGAACCGTTTGAAATGTTCATCTTTGTGATAAAAGGTATTTTAAGCAAAGTGACGGTTTCTTTATCATTTTCTAAAGGCAACGCCGTTTTCAAGCAGCAGCTCAAACATCGGAGTCCAGCCTTCAGAGACCATTTTATCAAAAGAACTCAGAATAACAGCCTTGTATTCATTACCTTTTTTGAAAGCAACACCGTGACCTATCCATACAGGAAAAACAGGAATCCATCCTTTTGAAACATATTCATCAAAAGAAGTAAGTCTCACGGCAGAAAATTGTTTTCCGTTTGAAAAGACCATACCGTTATCAATATATGCAGGCATAATCGGAATGAAACCTTTTGAAATCATGTCATCAAAAGATGACAGCCTCATAGCTTTGTAGTCTTTTCCTTTTTTGAAAACAACTCCCTGGTCGATTAAAACAGAAAAAAGAGGAACATATCCCTTCGATATCATCTCATCGAAAGATGTAAGGCGCATAGCCTTATAATCATTGCCTTTTTTAAACACAACACCGTTGTCAATCCATACCGGAAACAAAGGAAAATAACCTTTTGAAACCATGTCGTCAAAAGAAGTTAAACGCATCGCCTTGTAGTCATTGCCTTTTTTGAACACAACACCGTTGTCGATATAAACCGGAAATATCGGTATATATCCGGAAGAAACAGTATCATCAAATGAAGTGAGAATTCTTGCAACATAAGCATTTTCTGAAAGTAAAAGAAAAGGAGAAAGAAGAATGAATGAAAGCATAATTATTTTTTTCATAAAGAGCCTCCGTAAACATATTGTACTTACTTAGACTAACATCTGAAAGATAATAATTCAACGAAAAAGAGAAAACCTCACCATTTCTCAGTCAATACTTTCAATTACCGCATGAAGAATATTTCTTGTACGAGTCAGGCAATAGAATGAAGAAAGAGATGCCGTATCCCGAACAAGAGGCTTAACTCTTTCACGGGCTAATGCGACAGGAAACTTTGATCCAGGAAGTTCAAGAACATAATCATCATCAACCCGTTTAAAATAGGGCATTTTATCATGAACAGTTATATTCCTGATTTTATGGATATTTCTCAAATCCTGAAACATTTCATTCGAAATATAATGATACTTGAAACATACTCCGATTAAATCATTAAACTGAAGATCCTCCAATTCTTCTTCGCTTTTAACAGTAAAAACCTGACCGTTGGGTCTGCGAGTGTATTCGAGATATTTTACTAACGCAAAGAGAGCCTGTGCTTTCATCGAAAGCACCGATTCAAGCATCATTCCGCACAAAGCAATTACTGCCGGATAATTGCCTGTGTAGAAAGAAGCATGCGCGTCTTTCAAAAGAAGGAGAATATATCTTTTTTGAGGAGAAAGATTTTTACCGAATGTAATTTTTTCACAATCAAGAGCATCACGTCTCGCGGCAGCAGATTTGACATAGTCTTCATCAGAATATCTTTTCTTTAATGTTTCGAATGAATCCAAAACTTTATCCCCCATGCACATCTTCCGAATAATAACATTTTCCGGCATAGTCAACAATGTTTTATTTACATACATAGAAGAAATCTTTTTCAAGATTCCTTCTATGTTAAAGTTTAATGAATCACTGGCTTAACAGGTACATTTATCTTTCTTGCGGCATGAAGATTATCAAACAAATGTTCAATATGCTGACCTCTGACAGTCAAAGAAGCTCTTCCTATATAAACTGACTTGTCTGAATATTCCTCCCCGCTGACGAGTTTTCCTTCAGTATCATAAACTTTCCGCTCACTCTCGCAGTCATCATAGACTTCGTGAAGAATAAAATATTTGATCAGACCCATTGTCGGAATAGTTCCTTCATAAGCTTTTACTGCATTGTCGATTCTCTGCCTGATTACGATACTCTTTTCAATCTCACTCATCAGACTAAAATTCTCAGGAAGAGACACACGTCTCAGTCTTTCAATTCCCATCATTACATAAGCAAAAATCGGACTCGGAATCTTTCTATCTGTTTTGACAAATAAATAAGGTTTGAAATATTCTCTCTCAATAGATCTCTGCTTTTCAGTTTCTTCAGCAATGTGTTTCTCGATATCCTTTTCTGTCTGCTTTAGCAATTTGTCGACCTCGCATTTTTCGATTCCGAGGCCTTTGTGAATATTTTCTATGATATGCTTCATGCTCATATCCCCTTTAATAAATGCATCAAATCTTCTTATACCTTTTGCTATGTTTTTATAGCCTAATAGCGAAAGGAACATATTCTTACTCATATTTTTTTCTTTCATCATGTTCATTACATAATTCTGAATTGTATACATAAAGCCTCCTTATTAATTATTTCAGCACTGCTTCGTGCCGGCCATTTCTCCGCGCGGAGGAAACTTCAGAAACTCACATTCAAACTGTCTTGCGATATTAGAAAGTTCCGCTCTGCATATTTCAAATTCAACAACATACAGATTATCGCTTTCGTTTGAAAAAGGAGATAATTCACTCGTAAATCTAACGGAAAGCAAACACATCCCTTCTCTCAATGAATACTCAAATGAAAGACACGGCTCAACAAACCCCAGAATTTGAGATCCCGGATTCCGTCCATCCGACAGATCCCTGAACCAGGCAGCTGCTCTAATTAATTCAATGGTCAGAAGAGAGGGATCAATTTTGCTCCAGAATGTTTTTCCATCATCTGCGTTCAGCATTATCAGAAGCCAGTTACTGTCATAGTATCCGTTTTCATCGGCAGGAAATTGATAACCTATTATGGTAAGTTCAATATAACAGTTTCCTTTTTTAATTTTGATCATTCCGCGCTCCTTTCAAAGTAGTTCTGAAAGCGATCAAACGCGCGGCATTTGCAACGGATAAAACGCTCATGCATTATCCGTTTAAATAGATTTTGATTAATGTACATACAACCTCCTTTATTTAATCACCAGTAAGGAAGTATCTATACTATAAGATATTGCTGATTGAATTGGTACACCTCAGAGGTGGAGGTGGATGATTTTTTCAGGATTTATTTGAGATTAATAAGTGGAAAATTCCATAAATAAGTACTTTGAAAGATGACAACTCACTTCAAACATTTTCCGCATTCACCCATGAAATACATAACTCTTTCAGAAATCTTAAAATTGAGTTTTTTTTCAATTTGCTTTTCGGTATCAGAAAACGCGAGAACATCGACCGAAAAAAAATTGTGGCATTTGCGGCAGTGAAGAAAACATTTTGAATTATGACATGAGTAATAATATCTGACTAGACCGCAATCGCATGAAAGTGTAATCGACGATATGCTGCCGTTCTTTTCAAGATACTCCAGACCTCTGTAAACCGTTGAAATATTCCCCATTTCACCTGAAGAATGAATTTCTTTTGCGCTCACGGGAAGACCTTTGTTTTCGACATAACCGAGAAGAGCTTTTCTGATGAATGTATCTCTAACTTTCATTTTATAATCCTGATTAATATATTCACTATCATATTTGTCTTGACCTTTTTTAATATTGCGAATCATTTGCACTCTAACAAGATTACTTGTCAAGCAATCCTTATTATAAACGGAGGCAATATGAAAAAAATCATTTTATTACCTATGCTTTTCATCATCTGCACTTTTTCAGCATGCACTAAAAGCTCTAATGAAACCAAAGAAAGATTCACAGTCATTACCTCATTTTATCCGGTTTATATAATTGCAAAAAACGTAGCAAACACTGCAGATGGAGTCAGAGTCATCAACATGACCCCGCCAATCACAGGCTGTCTGCATGATTATTCCGTAACGGCAGGAGACATGAAGCTAATAGAAAAGGCAGATCTTTTTCTAATGAACGGCGCCGGGATGGAAAGTTTTTCTGATGAAATTTCGTCAAGATATCCAAAACTCAACATCAAAACTCTTGATAAAGATGTTGAAATATTCGAATATAATCCGCACATCTGGCTCAGTCTCGACAATATGGTAAAGATGATATCAAACTGCGAAGCGCTTCTTTCAGAAGCGGATTCTTCAAACTCAGCACTCTACAAGAAAAATGCAGAAATTTATATTTCTGAGATTAAATCTCTTCAGAAAGAAATGCATTCAGCGCTTGCAAATTTCAAAGGCAGAAAAATAGTCACTTTCCATGAAGCCTTTCCTTATTTCGCCAAAGAGTTTTCGTTTGAAATCGCATCTGTCATAGAAAGAGAACCCGGAAGCGAACCTTCCGCGAAAGAGCTCGCCGAAACAATCAGAATTGTTAAACAGTCAAAAGTTAAGTCAATCTTCGCGGAACCTCAGTATCCGAAATCGGCAGCTGAAACCATCGCGAAAGAAACAGGCGCTAAACTATTTGTTCTTGACCCCGCGGTTACCGGATCCGATGATACAAAAGCATATATCAATATTATGAAACAGAATCTTTCAGTTTTAAAAAAGGCTTTTGATTGAATAAATCTCATTGCTCCACATCATGCGGCGGATGCAGTACAGTCATCCGCTCGCTTTCAGTAGAGTACTCCGGAAGACGCGCTCTGTCGGATATTGACCTGTCATTCTCTTGCGGAGAACTCACGGCAATTATCGGCCCCAACGGCGGCGGAAAAACCAGCATACTAAAATCAATTCTCGGAGAAATTCCGTATTCGGGAAAAATCGATTTCTGTATTTCTTCCGGCAAAAAAAAGCCTCGGATAGGATATCTTCCGCAGAAAATCGCCGTACAAAAAGACTCGCCTGTAAGCGTCTGCGATTTTCTTCTTCTTTCAGAAGGATATCCTTTCACGTGGCTTCGCGTTTCTAAAAAGCGCAGAGAAATGAAAATCAAACTGCTCGAAATAGTTTCAGCAGAAAATCTCATAGACCGCCGCATAGGAGAACTTTCAGGCGGTGAACTTCAGAGAGTTCTTCTTGCGGCTTCAATCAATCCTGTTCCGGATATTCTTCTGCTGGACGAACCAGTCACGGCGCTTGATTCGAAAGGAATCGATATTTTTTACGAACTGATTTGTTCTCTCAGAAAAAAATTCCACATGACGATTCTCGTCGTCTCGCATGATATAGGTGCAATTTCAAAACACGCCGACAAAATGTATCTCATAAATGAAAAAGTAATAACTCACGGAACTCCTTCCGAAGTTATTTCAAGCAGAGAGTTCCGCCGCGAAATGGGAGAAGTTTACTTTAGGCTTTCCGGAGCAAAATCAGATCACCATATTTACGGCGGTTTATGATGCAATTCTGGTACTCGATCATCGAAATACTTCCTTTTGAATGGACAGAATACGGCTTCATGAAAACGGCTCTTCTTGCCGTTATGATAATTTCACCGGCAATAGCTCTCACCGGCACAATGGTTGTCGGAAACCGCATGTCGTTTTTTTCTCATGTTATCGGACATTCAGCACTAACCGGTCTTGCAGTCGGTCTTCTTTTTTCTACTGCGGATCCTAGACCTGTAATGATTCTCTTTGCAGTAATTCTTGCTGTTGCAATTAACATTTTTTTATCACTGACAAAAGCCGACGGAGACACAGTAATGGGGGTTTTCGCTTCAGCGACTACCGCCCTCGGAATAGCTCTTCTCAGCAGAGGGGGTTCTTTTTCAAAATATACAGTTTACTTAATCGGTGATATTCTATCGATAACGCCATCAGAGATAGTATACCTTGCAGTCATTCTTGCGGCAGTAATCTTATTCTGGATTTTCCTTTCAGGAAGAATTTCCCTGATAAGCGTTGAGCCTTCTCTTCTTTACGGAAAAATTATCAATCCCTTCATTGTCAAAACAGTTTTTTCAATTCTTGTCGCACTGATAGTAATTCTTTCAATAAAATGGGTTGGAATTCTTATAATCAATTCTCTCTTCATTCTTCCCGCAGCAGCGGCAAGAATTCACGCAAAAAATCTCAGAGCATACTTTGCGCTTTCAGCACTCATCGGTCTAGTATCGGGAATCGCCGGTCTTATGATATCTTATTATACTGAAAGTTCGTGCGGAGCGGCTGTAGTTCTTGTTTCAGCAGGAATTTACGCCGTATCAGTTCTCTTAAAACATATAAGGCACAGAATCTGATTCTGCGCCTTATTTTAAATCAAATTGGAAATATTTAAAAACGCTTCCTGTAACGAAAGCGTTTTTATGACTGATCTATTTTTTCAAAACAGCCTTAGCAGTTTTTCTAAAAAATAACCCTGCGATCAAAACCGAAATCATAATTAAAAGAATTCCGAAAGCACCTGCAAGAGAAACTGCCCAGAATTTATCACTTCCTGAAACGGTATAATCAGAAAGCGGAGTAACAAAAAGAGGTGCGCTTTCTTTTAATATGCCAAGATTTTCAGCAGCGGATTCGAGCCCGTCAGGAAAGGAACTCGCAAAAGGCGAAAGAATAAGAGCCATTATAAAAGCTGCCAAAATTATAAGAGACTTATTCCACATGCGGTCATTTGATTGCAATTTGATTCCTGAAAAAACTGCAGCAAAGACAACAGTTGCCGATGCTTCCGCGAGAGCTATAAGTGAATGAGGTTTCATCATTGCGCTGAATATATCTCCGGCACTTCCAGCTGTTGAAATTGATAGTTCAAACGAACAAAGTGAAGCCGCAGCGATTACAGACAGGAATGAAACAAAAAAGACACCGCTTAATCGGCTCAAAGCATTTTCATTTTTACGGAAAAACATCGAGTAAAGAATTCCGGCAAGACCCGCACCGACAATACTCATGTTGACGATATTGGCGCCTAAAACTGTAAGTCCGCCGTCAGAGAAAACAACAGCCTGAAGCGCAACAATCAATGCCATTGCAAGAATTCCGAAAGGTGTACCAAGCGCGATTGCGGCAAAAGCTGCTCCGAGATAGTGACCGGATGTTCCGCCGCCGATTGGGAAATTAAGCATCTGCGCTGCGAAAATAAAAGCCGCAACAGCCGCGAATAAAAACGGCGACGGTTTCTTTTTTGTTTTTAGCGCGGCATAACCCGCAATAGCGAGACCTGTAACAGCGATTCCGGCCGTTACAGGACAAACCGCTCCGTTCATCATTTGTTCTGGAATGTGCATATCAATTCTCCTATTCTTTTATTTGTGCCGTAACGGCGTTATATACTTCACGCACGGAAACTCCGTGTTTATTTGCTGCATCAGCGCATTCATCATACTCTGGTGAGAACTTCAGATACTTTCCGTTTAAATATGCTTTCTTAACAGATATTTCTCCGTAAGAAGTTTTTACTTTAGTTATGCTTCTTTCGAGTTCGGTACGTTCCACATCATAACGGCGTGTACCGAATGTCGTTGTTTCTGTAAAAATAATATCTTCCAGCGTATTCACATGATCCTTTCCGCACAATACGCTTAAGACATGGGCAGGACGCCCCTTTTTCATTATTACCGGAGTAATAAAAACATCAAGCGCTCCATTGTCCAATAACTTCGGCATTATATATGAAAAGATTTCACCGCTCATATCGTCGATATTAGTTTCAATCATAATCTTCTTTTCAGAATGGTCCATTTCGCCGATAACTGCACGCAGAACATTCGGAACTTCAAGATTACGTTTTCCCATACCGTATCCAGTTGAAGAAATTTTCATCGCCGGAAAAGAAGAAAATTCGGTCGCGATACATTTTATAATCGCGGCACCCGTCGGAGTAGTCATTTCTTTTTTTATTCCGCTTGAATAAACGGGTACGCCTTTTAAAATTTCGGCAGTCGCAGGCGCCGGAACAGGAAAAACCCCGTGAGCGCATTCAACAGTTCCTTCTCCGAGATTGAGCGGAGATGAAATTATTATATCCGGTTTAATCATATTCAGGCATACGGCAGCAGCAACGATATCAACAATTGAATCAATCGCACCGACTTCATGAAAATGAACTTCTTCTATGCTCTTTGCATGAATCTTTGATTCTGCAGCTGCAATCTCATGAAATATTTTCAGACTGAGTTCTTTAACAGATGAATCCAGGGGGGAAGAATTAATAATATCTGAAATATCCTTAAAATTTCTCGAATGATGGTGGTGATGATGAGAATGATGCGAATGCTCTTCTTCTATTATAACATTAAAATCAGTTCCGCTGATTCCGTTTTTTAAAGCCTTTTTAATCTCGATACGATATCCATGAAGATGCAGAGAATCAAGACTATTCAATAATTCTTTTTCATCGGCACCTAAATCTATCAGCGCTCCGACTGTCATGTCACCGCTGATTCCTGCAAAGCAGTCAAAATACAAAACTTTATTTTTCACTCGTCATTCCTTTATCTGTCTGTTAATAAGAGATGCGGCATATCCCGCTCCAAAACCGTTATCAATATTCACAACCGTTACACCGCTTGCACAGCTGTTAAGCATAGCAAGCAAAGCCGCAATCCCTCCGAAGCTCGCACCGTATCCAACACTTGTAGGTACAGCAATCACAGGTTTATCAGTAAGACCTCCGACAACACTTGCAAGCGCGCCCTCCATTCCAGCAACAGCAATAACCACACCGGCAGAAAGCAGTTTGTCACGCGCAGAAAGGAGACGGTGAATTCCAGCTACTCCGGCATCATAAACACGTTCAACTCTGTTTCCTGTTTTTTCAGCGGTGACAGCAGCTTCTTCCGCAACTGAAATATCAGATGTTCCGGCCGAAAGAACAAGAACTGTTTTAGAATTCATCACAAGAGGTTTATTTTCTACATAAAAAATACCGGCTACATCAAAATATTCTCCCAGAGGAAAATGAGCAGATAGAAATTCCGCGGTTTCTTTCTTCATTCGGCTGGCAAGAACATTGCTTCCGTTTTCATTCATTCTTTTAACTATCGCAAGAATCTGTTCAGGCGTTTTGCCGGGGCAGAAAATCACCTCCGGAAATCCAGTCCGGATTTCACGGTGATTATCGATTTTTGCAAAACCCATATCATCAAAAGGAAGATGACGAAGTTTTTGAAGCGCTTCTTTTATATCAAGAGATCCCTTTCTGACTTCTTCGAGCAGACTCACAAGAATATCTTCCCTCAAAATTGTTTCTCCTTAATTACTCTGTTCATACTTCCGCTTCTAAAACCGTCCGCGTCAACAGAAACATACACAAAGCCGAAAGATTTCAGCATTGACGAAATCTTTTCAAGAATATTGCTTTCAATAACTAAACGAATGTCTTTCTGTAAAAATTCAATTCTGGCAAGATTTTCATGGCTTCTTACCCGGAAATCAGAAAAACCGAGCGATGAAATATATTTTTCCGACATATCTATGCGCTTAAGTTTACCGCTGTCAATTTCTTCTCCATACGGAATACGGCTTGCAAGACAAGGCGATGATTTTTTTTCCGCAGTTGAAAGGCCCAGTTTTGCAGAAATTTTACGTACATCATTTTTTGAAATCGAACACTCGAGAAGCGGCGAAATTATTCCAAGTTCCTTTAATGCTTTCATTCCCGGACGGTAATCATCAATATCGTCCAGATTGCTTCCTTCCGAAATATTTTTCAGTCCGCATCTTTCAGCCTCAGTAATTATTTCCGAGAAAATATCCTTCTTACATAAATAACATCTATCAGAAGTATTTTTCTTAACTTCATCAGGAATGATATTTCTTACTATAACTATTTGTCTGATTCCATATTCTTTGCAGAAAGCAATGCTGTCGTCGACATCCCGTGCAGGCATTAATGGAGAGTGAAATGTTAACGCTGTGCATTTATCTCCAAGAACTTCATGGCTTATTTTTAAAAGAAGCGAGCTGTCAGCTCCGCCTGAAAAAGCAACCGCACAGCTGCCGAGTTTAGCCATATATGACACAAGATTATCGTATTTTTCAGGCATTCTTTAAGTTTTTCCTCTTAACTTCACTGTAAAACAAAATCATAATTCTTAATATTCCGGAATAAGCGTTTGCAAGCAGAACGAAATGAAGACCTTCTGCAAGTTTTTCAATATTCGAAATATCCGAAAGAACATTTACCAGATATAGAAGACTTATTGAAAAAACAGCCAGAAAGGAAATCTTAACTGAACGGGCAAATGCAAATCGGGATATTTTCCCTGAGATAATAGTAAGAGCGTAAACAGTCAGAACAAACAAAAGAGAAACCAAATTAAAATACATTTTTCACCTTCCTTTATACTATCACAAAAAACACAAAAGTCGTCCTTCCTTATCGGATAGAACCAATTCTCTAATTAAATCAATCGATGATAATCGCCATAAGCATTCAAGTCAATTAATCTTTAAACAGACTGCCGTATTTCAGACAGTCTGTTTATACTATTTCTTATGATCCCGCGCATAAAGCTTAACTAATCGGCTCAGATCTTTTTCTTTTTTCTTTCTATCGAGATGACCTTTTTCGCTGAGTCTGCTTTCAAGATAAGCGAGTTCAGACTTCATATCAAGATAATTCTTATAACGCGCTTCGGTAATTGCACCGCTTTCAACAAGTTTAACGACTGCGCATCCCGGTTCGCCCTGATGAGAACAATCTGAGAATCTGCAGTTTAAGGCGGCTTGAGCTATCTCTGAAAAAGATGAATCCAGACTTTCTTGTCCGCCCCAGAGCTGAAGTTCCCGAAGACCCGGCGTATCTATCAGCATCACTCCGTTTCTCAGAACAACAAGCTCTTTGTGAGTCGTTGTATGACGTCCCCTCAGATCATCCTCACGCTGGGTTCCCGTACGCATGTAACCTGAGCCCAGAAGCGAATTAACAAGAGCGGATTTTCCGACACCCGAAGGTCCGCTGAAGGCAATTGTTGAAAACGGATCAAATTTATTCAGCAGTTCGTCAACTCCCTCACCGGTTAAAGCACTTACGGCAAAAACCTGAGCATTGCCAGCAATATTCCGGGCTTCCGAAACAGCTTTTGCCCTGTCTTCTGCTATATCGCATTTATTCAGAACAATTACCGGAGACGCTCCGCCCTCTCTTGCCATTGATAAATATCTTTCGATACCCCGCAGACTGAAATTCCGTCCTCCGTCAAGACCGCAGACAATACAGAGATAATCTATGTTAGCTGCAATGATCTGCTCCTCCGTAAGAACACCCGCTTCTTTTCGTGAGAAACGGCTTTTTCTCGGAAGGAGTTCTTCAATAATAAGAATTCCGCCTCCGTCACGGCACGCTACCCAATCTCCGATGGTTGGATAATCAGCACGAGACTCTGATTCAAAAATAAATCTGCCTGATACCTGCGCCTGAACTGCCCCGCTTCCGGCGTCTGCTTCATAAATATGACGGGTTTCTCTGATAATTCTTGCAGGAATAAAACCCTGTCTTCTGAATTCTTCAAAATCTTTATCATTAGCGGCTTTCCAGCCGAGAGATTCAATTTTCATAACGTACCGCCTTTAGAAAATTCTCATTTCTTTTTAATATTCTATAGCGATTTGCGGCATATGATTTAATAATTGTGAACATAATAATCTCCTATTGTGAATGCACACGTATGACACACGAATGTCGCGCGTAAAATAAGGATAATGTTCCTGTTCACTCAACGGGAATTATTCGTTTCGGATGTTTCCGGCGGGATAAATCAAAGGAAAAGAATCACAAAGATTATCCCCTGAACAGGAACATCTCTACTGCAATATCCATCCAATTCCTCCATAATTAAAACAAATATGCGTCATAAATGTAATCTGTCAACAAAATTAGAAATATCATCAATCATAAAACTTAGCTTGTAAAACGTAGTTAGTACTAAATAATTCAAAGTGTTCATTCCATTCGTGATGAATCAATTATTCAAACTATTTCTCTAAAGAAAAAGATGACGCAATATTAATAGTCTTATGCGCTTGCGGTTACTCCATATTATGCCAGTCTATGCTTCAATTCTGAACATATTCATAAAAAGCTTTAAAAGTATTTACTTCTTGAAATATTTCATGCAGGAAATAGAATAATGCGATATGCGCTTTAATAATTTTCTTCCTGTTTTTCTATTACTATTCTGCTCCTGCCGGGAGGAGAAAATAGCATTTGTCGGAACTCTTTCGGGCAACGCAAGTAAAACAGGGCTATATGCAAAAAACGGTTTGGAGATAGCTGTCGACGAAATTAACACTTCAGGAGGAATAGGAGGCAGCAGAATCGTTCTTGATATTTTCGATGACAAAAACAATCCGTCAATCGCCGAAGGAATAGATTACGGAATTGCAATGAAAAATTATAAAATAATAATCGGTCATAATACAAGTGAAATGTCAAAAGCAGGTCTAAAGGCAATAGCAAACAAACAAATTCTTATGATAAGTCCATATTCAGCTTCAGACGGGCTGTCGGGACTAAATGACAATTTCATCAGAGTCATTCCGGCAAGCCGCAGCCAGGCGGAAGCAACTGCAAGATATGCCAAACAATCCGGTTATAAAAGAATATATGTTTTATATGATAAAACTAACATCGCATATTCCTCTACGTTCATCAAATATTTTTCTGACGAAACGGGAAATACTTCCATTTTACACAAAACTTTGTTTGAATCCGCTGACGAAAAAACTCTTACGGAAATTCTCCGACAAAGCTCAATCCTCAATCCCGATTCCTTTCTTATCCTCACATCCGGGCGAACTCTTGCCGTGATTTGCCAGTCGCTTAGAAAATATGGTTTTCACCAGCAAATTTTCATGTCAGGTGCGGCAGCCAACGAAGAGCTTATGGAAAACGCCGGCAAGTACAGTGAAGGTATAATCTTCTCACATTTTATAAATTTCAACATTGACTCCGAGCAAAGCAATGTCTTTAGAGAGAAATATTTATCAAAATTCGGAGAACAACCCTCGCTTGTTTCACTTCTCGCGTACGACTCGATAATGATTTTAAAGCAAAGCATTGAAGAAGATAAACTGGATATTGCTGATGCTTCGGTTGATGAAATAAAAGAATCAATTATCAGAAAAAAGAATTTCTCTCTTCTAACGGGATCATTTTCAATAAACTTAAACGGAGATGCTGAAAGAAAAACTTATCTTTACAGAATCTCCAAGGGGAAATATGTTCTTATCGGGAATTAAATTTATTACCTTTTCAGCTGTCTTTATATTTTCAGCATTCATGTTATCATGCTCCAATAATTCAATCAACATCGGAGTTTCTTCAACTCTCAGCGGAAAAAATTCTGATCTAGGGATTCATTGCAAAAACGGTATTATTCTCGCAACAGAAGAAATTAATCAATCCGGTGTTCTCGGAAAAAGAAAAATCAGACTTTTTATTTCCGATGATAAAAATTCAGCAGAAGAAGCAGCGGCAATAGATTCAGATTTTATTGAACAAGGGAAAAATCTGATTATCGGACACAGTACAAGCGAAATGTCTAAAGCCGGGTTATCTTTAATCAATGGAAAAGATTTTCTTATGATATCACCATCTTCCAGTTCAGATTATTTTACCGACAGAGATGATAATTTTTTACGCGTCTGCTCTACCACCAAAAGTGAAGCTATTGCCGTAGCGGATAATATTTCATCATCAAATCTTAGAAAGATTGTAATCATCTATGATTCATTAAACAGGACATATTGTGAATCATACATAGGTTTTTTTACTGAATATGCAAACTCAAAAAACATATCACCTTTTCTCGTAAAGGAATATGCTCTAACAGACAACCAAGCGATAGAAAACGCCGTTAACGACATAATCAAAACCAACCCTGATACGGTTCTTGCCCTTTTTTCAGCTCATGACCTGACAAGATTTGCGCAAAAAATAAGAATTAAAAATAACAGAATTCCGATATTCACCGGGGGATGGGCAATGACATCATATCTTACTTCAAATGGAGGAAAAGCCGTTGAAGGAATTAAAGCTGTTTTATTCTATGATACAGAAAACAAACATCAGTCACTCTTAAATTTCAGAAAAAAATATGCCGAAAGATTCGGCACGGAAGCCACTTTTTCTTCAATATACGGATATGACTGTGTGTATCTTTTGTTTCAGTCATTCAGAAAAAACTATTTTACTCCTGAAGAAATTAAGAGGAATACCATCGAAACACGGAGATTCGATTCCCCTGCAGGAGAATATCTTATAAACCGTTACGGCGATGCACAGCGTTCAGCAAATCTTGTTGAAATAAAAAATGGACAGATCATAAAAAGCAAATGAAACAAAACAGAAAAAAATCGATTTTCAAACTCTCCATTGCTTTTACAATTATTATATTTTCATTACTCTTTCTATTTTTGTTTATTTCAATAAATAATTTTTCTGATAATCTCATCAGAACAAATGACCTGAATTCCCTGACATTAGCCGGAAACATGTCAAATGAGTACGATCGTTTTTTTAAACAAACAGAAAGTCAGCTGAAAATAATTAATGAAAACATTTCAAGGCAAACTATACACAGCAGCAAGATAAACGAATACTTAAGAAACATTGCAGATGGGAACAATTCTTTTGAAGAAATTTTCATACTTGATAACAAAGGAACGCTAATCAACCATTCTTATGATAATAATTTCTATGACAACTTCGACTACTCCACACAGAAATATTTCTTAAAAACAAAAGAAACCGGAAAAGCTTATTATTCCGACTCTTTTATTTCATTCAAATCAAACAAAATCTGTATAACTATATCAGTTCCCGGAGATAATCAAATAGTTTGTGCAATTATCAATATTGAATTCCTAACTTCTTCAGTTGATAAAGAATTATCCAATACCGGAATCTGGACTACAATTACAGACAGAAACGGAAACATCATCTATCACCCAATTAAGGAATATTGGGAACAAAGGCGGAATATTAAGAACGAAACACACATTTTTGAAGCTCTATCAGGAAAAATCGGAAGTTATGATTTCTTTACAGATAATAAAAAAAACAGAGTAAGCGTCTATCCAGTAACTTCCCCGGAATGGACTGTTTCAATTTACAATAATTATGACAAAATCACAGCACCCGCCAAAGCTATGAAATTGCTTCTTATTTTTGCCTTCTCTCTTGCTGCACTTTTTCTTTTTCTAACAATATACTATTTCAAAATCAGATTCATTTTACCTCTAAACAGAATTGCTTTGCAGATGTCATCAATATCTGACGGAAATTACGGAATAAAGATTCTGCATTCGGATTATTCTGAGATCAGCGGATTCTATGAAATTTTCTCCCAAATGGTTCTTTCTGTTTCATCAAGAGAAAATGCCATTTTAAAATCAGAGAACCTCCTTGACAGAATATTCAAAACAATGCGGGACGCAATTACAGTCTGCGATAAAAACGGAAATATAACTTTCATGAATCCTACTGCAAAAAAATATTCAGGATTATCTGTAGGAGACAATATCTTCAAATCAAAAAATCCATCTATCAAATATTCCGACTATAAGGATGAACCAATTGAAATGAATCTTCTTCCTTTGTATGACGCTTTTAAAAGCAAAACAAATCAGACCGGAATTTACAAAATGCAGTTTGCCGACTCTGTATTCAAATGGGTTTCGGAATATGTCTATGCTTTCGAGGATGACGATCATAATTTTGACGGAATGCTTTCTTGCGCGGCAGACATTACCGAACTCAAGGTTTCGTCCCAAAAAATATCAGACACTCTAAGAGAAAAAGATATTCTTTTAAAAGAAATCCATCACAGAGTAAAAAACAATCTTCAGATCATATCGTCTCTTTTATCTCTTCAGGCTAATACGATTAAAAATGCCGAGATAACTTCTATTTTATCCGAAAGCCGAAACAGAGTAAAAACCATGGCTCTTATTCACGAAAAACTTTACCAGTCATCAGACCTGACCAGAATTGAAATCCGCTCATATCTCAAAAATCTGGTTCAGCAGATTTTTGCAGGAAGTTCGGCCGATATAAGACAAATTTCCTACGAAGTCCGCTCTGACAATGTTTTCATGTCAATCGATGATGCGGTTCCATGCGGACTTATTATAAATGAACTTGTCTCAAATTCAATAAAGCACGCATTTAATGACGGAAGAAAAGGACGAATAATTGTAGAATTTCTTCTGCTTCCAAACGGCAAAAGATCACTTGCAGTTGCTGATGACGGTGAAGGAATTCCTCACAATTTTGATATAGATAAAACAGACAGTCTTGGAATGAAACTTGTTTCTTCTCTTTCAAAGCAAATCGGAGGAGAACCAAACATTATAAGACAGGATAACGGAACAGCCGTCATCATCATATTTTAAGGAATATACACCATTGACATCATTCTGAAAACATTCCCTGCATACGGTAATCATATAATTTATCATAACTTCACAAAATATTTAAACAGATGATGAACATTAATGTTAAACACTCCAAGTGACGGAGGAGTTATGATGTCATTCACTGAAAAAAAAAATGATGTGATTTCAGGATTAAAAACTATTATAAAAACCCCGAAAGACAAACAGCATGGGGAAATCATAGGCAAAATAGCTTCGGCATATTATTATACACAATCAGATTCATCAGTTCTTGAGATAGCTGAGGATATGGAAAAAATAAATGACGTTCAGGCAATAGGAATAACTGATAAGTCCGGACATATAATCGGACTTATTTCCAGAAAAATACTTTTTGATTTTCTGAGCAAGCCATTCGGCAGAGATCTTTATCACAGTAAATCTGCCGGAGAAATTTGTTCAAACTGCCTGGTCTACGATTATCAGAGTAATATTTATTCAATTGCAGATGAAATTGAAGAAAAGCACGGTTTAAAAAATGATAAATATTTTGCAATATCTAAGAAAGGCAGGTTTTACGGAATTTTTTCAACAAAAGACATTCTTATTTATCTTTCAGGAATAACTCAGAAAGACATTCAGCTTGCACGAAAACTGCAAAGCAACATAGTCAAAGAAGATTTGATGTTCGAAAATAATTCATTTTCAGTATGCGCAGTAAACCGTTCGGCAAAAGGAGTATCCGGAGATTTTCACGATGTTAGAGAATACGGAGAAGGAAGATGGCTGTTTACTTTATGTGATGTTTCCGGAAAAGGTATTTCTGCATCTCTCGTTACTGCAGCAATAGGAGGTCTTTTCAGCGCTTATGATTTCTCATTGGGAATTTCGACTTTTATTCAAAAAATGAATTCTTTTCTTCTTTCAACTTTTGGAAACGAAAAATTTGTTACAGGAGTTTTTGCAGATCTTAATGAACAAACCGGCGAACTAACAATCTTCGACATGGGCCACTCTCTTATCTATCTTTTCAGAAATGGAAGATTCTTCCGGCTTACTACATCTCAGGACAACAACATTCCTTTAGGAATAGCAGATAATGAAAATAGTATACCGTCTGACAAATTAAAACTTGAGAAAGATGATCTTTTCATTCTGCTAACAGACGGTCTGATTGAACAGGTTAATGAATCAGGAGAACAATACGGTTCAGTAAGATTCGCAGCTAATGTCGGAAGATACGAGGAAAAAGGAATTGAAATAATCAAAGAAGAATTATTGAAAGACATTTCGAGGTATAAGGGACGTCAGCCTCTTCACGATGACATGACGATGATAATACTTTCTTTCAAAAACAATTTATCCGACTGAAAATTTCTTTTTCACTACTTCATGATAAAACTCAATTCATTATTCTTTTTTTCTAATCTTTCAAAATATACTTGAATCATTACGCATATTCTGAAATCATAAATACATGAATCATGAACTCCTGATTTCTAAATTTAAATCAGCCAACACCGGAATTAGCGGCTCAGACGAGTATTTAAACTGCTCTGTAGTCGCACTTGTTTTAACGGACGGAACGCCTCAGTTCCTTTTTGAAAAAAGAGCAGAAGGAACACGTCAGGGCGGAGAAATTTCTTTTCCCGGCGGAGTTATAGACACATCCATTGACAAATCTCCTTATGATGCAGCACTTCGTGAAGTCGAAGAAGAAACTGGCATATCA
>Ga0209201_1001643_pt1 | contig 24746 bp, 12 predicted proteins | sample AD_UKC055_MetaG_FD_184411 | JGI IMG/M metagenome (GOLD analysis project Ga0209201, IMG submission 184411) | Active sludge microbial communities of municipal wastewater-treating anaerobic digesters from USA - AD_UKC055_MetaG (SPAdes) (version 2) | ecosystem: Engineered > Bioreactor > Anaerobic >...
CCTCTAACCCCGGGTTAGAGGTACTACGGCATTGGGATGGGGAGGGGACGGCGGGCCTGCCCATCCCTGGCGGGGGGATGGCCGTGCTTGGAAGATGGGGTCGGGAGGGGATAATGCCACACCGGGATTGCTGAGTCGCTGCGCTGGCGCCTTTGCCAGGAAAACACCGCTCAAAAACCGAGATGCGCCCGGAACAGAGAGCCCTTACCGCCCTCGCCTGTCGGATGAAGGACGGTCTTGTCGGACCGGTGCAGAAGCTGCCGGCGCGGAAGGGGCCGGGCGAGACGGTTGGGATTGCATCATCGGTGTCCGCTGACCGGAGGGCGTGCTCGGCTGTGAGAATGAACGCGTCGGCGCGGGCGTGAATGACGGACTGGGAGCGCTGCGTGTCGGACGCGACTCCATCGCCGGCGCCTGCCGGCTTGGGGGCGTGCTCGGCTGTGAGAATGAACGCGTCGGCGCGGGCGTGAATGACGGACTGGGAGCGCTGCGTGTCGGACGCGACTCCATCGCCGGCGCCTGCCGGCTTGAGGGCGTGCTCGGCTGCGAGAATGAACGCGTCGGCGCGGGCGTGAAGGACGAGCTCAGAGCGCTGCGCGTCGGACGCGATTCCATTGCCGGCGTCCGCGCGGCAGGAGACACTGTCCGTGGCGAGATAGAACGCGCCGGGGCGGGCGTAAAGGACGGCGCTGGAGTCCTGCCCTCCGGGGCCAAAGACGGAGTCGGCATGCTGCGGGCGGGGGTTGGCGCTGGCGAAGGGGCGATGCGTGGTGCGGCCAGGGCAGGCGCAGAGACGCTGCGGGGCACCCTGGCCGGCGCTGGGGAAACCGGGGCTGCCACTGGCGCCTGAGGAGCGCTCCGAACCGCCGCGCCGCCAGCGGGTGGGGCGGGCCGAACTTCCTTCTTGCCGATGAATGTCGTCGTTTGGCGCGGAGATTCCCGTTTGACGGCGCCGACGCTGCTGGCTGGGGTGCCTCGATTGGGCTGATCCGGCCGCTGCACATTCAGCGGCTGCGCCGGCTCGGGTGCTGTGGCCTGGCTTGGGGAACTAACGCTCGGCGCGGGAACAGAACTTGGGCTGGCTGGGCGAGAAGAGAAGGCGCTTGAGCGCGGCGACGCAATCGGAGAAGGGGTGGAAACTCTCGGCTCCGCGGACAGTGTGCTCCCGCCACCTTGCGGCCTCCTGGCCGGGATGACAGGCTGCCCGCCCGCGGACGGCGCCAACCCGCTGCCACCGCGAACGAGTTCAGCACTCGGACGTCCGCCTGGCCCCCGCCCAGTCCCCGCCGTGGCCGGAAACTCAGGGCGGAAGACAGATAGCGTCCGGCCGTTGCCCTCGAACCGTTCAGCGCGGGCGCTGCGTCCCGGAGGATTGTTCACCGGACGAATAGTAACCCTTTGAACCTCGGTACGCGTCGCTTGCGCTATCCGTGAGGCCGGAACCCCGTGATTGATCACACGGCCGTTGTTCTCGACGATAGAAGTGGACGGCGGCGCCTGTTTGAAGATTCGGGCGGCATGATCCGACGGCAAGGCATGCCGGTTCAGGTGGCGGTCACGAAAACGGCTGTTCTCGACGAAGGCATAGGAACCAGCTCCCAGGCCAAAACCGAACGAGCTACCCACTGGGCGACCGCAATAGGCAAGTCCGCGCCCGTGTGTGAACGAAGCCCTGGGGGGCAACGGTGCCCAGCCACAATAGGCTTCATTGTACCTCCAACTCACCCAGGATGGCCCCCAGACAGTGTCCGGCGCCCAGCACCAGCCCACGCGATGGTGCCGGAACCAGCGGCCATAATGGAAGGGCGCCCAGCCCCACGTGTATGACGAGTGCCAGTACCACCCGCAATCGCTGTAGATCCAGCGGCCGCCATCGCAATACGGTCGCCACGCCGGGTTAACAATCACCACCGTCGGCTGCCAGCAGGCTCCCACTCCCGCAACGTCAACCCAGGTGCCGTACGGCGCCAGGGAATCGTAAAAGACCGGATAGCTGACCGCCTCTGCGGGCGGCGGCGCTTCCTCTGGCACCGTCTCCGTCGCGGCCGGAATCTCTGCCGGCTGCGGCGCGTAGAGACCGGGGTCCTCCGGCGGAGGCGCGGCCGGTCCAGGCGCCGCGCTGGCCGACAGTTCCTTGAGCGCCTGGTCCCGCTGAATCATCGCCGCCACGACCAAACTGGGAACCCCTATATCGTTCAGATAAATGATCTCATCCGCCCCCAGGTTGAAGAGGGCCACCGAGTTGCTGACGAACGCCAGCATCACGCTTTCTTCCGCACCCGATTCCGCGAGCTTGACCACCTCAGCCGCTGGCCCGCTGAGTTTGAGATTGGGCAGCACCGGTTTGGCAGCGGAGATCGGGGTCACCTCAGCGTTGGCAAGGTCCGATTCCTCCGCGGGGTTCTCCAGCCCCGCGTCCTGAACCGCAGCGGCTTGAGATTCCGCGGCGCCCGATTCGGCCGTGGGGCTGGCTGCCGCGTTCGTCTCCTGACTTGACGTCGGCTGCGAGCATCCGGCGGCGAGGATCACGTTCGCCGCGACCAGTCCCAAACATAGGCTCCAACAAATCCAGTTCTTCATGGCCTGCTATGACAAGTTAAGCCTGATCGCATCGCTTGTCATACCGATTCGACTCGATTCACGCGGGGCGTATTCACGCGGCGTTTGACGCAGTCCTGCGACGAGCCGTTGAGGAGCCTTATTAGATTGACTTCCGGGGGCGACTACGTAAACTGCAATCGTTCAGCAGCTAGCCTCCTGTCATCGGAAATGAAACGCTATAACGAAAGACGGCGCGGGACCCGCAATCGAGAGCAGTTCCTGGCCGCAACAACCCGATTCTGGCGCTGTTGTGGGGACTGCTTGCCGGCCCTGATGCTCCTGCTCACCTGTGGCTGGCCGGCCTTCGCGGGGCAGCCCACTCCTCCGACCATCTCGCACATATCTGACCAGCGCACTTTTCCCGGCCTGCCAACGCGGACACTCGGATTCACGATTGGCGACGCACAGACCGCCGCGACGAACCTGGTCCTCAGTGCTGGTTCTACGAACCTAACCCTTCTGCCGCTGACGAACATCGTCTTTGGCGGCACGGGCAGCAACCGCACCGTAACCCTCACGCCGGCCGCCGGACAGAAAGGCCAGACGCAAGTCACGCTGACCGTCACGGACGAAAAAGCCGAGTCGGCCAGCGATTCGTTCGGGCTGACGGTGGCCGACTTCACCGCGGTGAACGCCGGCTTTTGGGGGCTCTCGCTCGGCAACGTGACCTGGGCCGACTATGATAACGACATGGACCTGGATGCGCTAATCTCAGGCTTCAGCTCCAGCGGCGGCCTGACGGCGCTGTACCGCAATGACGGCGGGGGCGTGTTCACCTACGTATATTCACCGTTCCCCAACCTGGAATACAGCGCCGCAGCCTGGGGTGATTATGACAACGACGGCGACCTGGACTTGCTGATTTCCGGCGAGTATCGCGGCACCAGTACGGCCACCACGCAGATCTATCGCAATGAAGGGAACGGGTCGTTCAGCTACGTTACCTCGCTGGCCGGGGTGTTCTTTGGATCGGTGACGTGGACGGACGTGGATAACGACGGCGACCTGGACGCGCTGCTGGGCGGACGCTACGAGATGTATGTCTATCGCAACGAAGGCAACGGCGTCTTTACCAATACTTCCGCCGCCTTCCCCTCGGGCTATTACAGCTACGCGGCCTGGGCGGATTACGACAATGACGGCGATTTGGACATCGCCGCGTCCACGACCGCCAGCGGCGCCGCCTCGCCAAATGTGACCCGCATCTTCCGGCAGGACGGCCCGGGTGTCTTTACGCCGGTGGCCCTCTTCCCTTATCGCCAGTTCACCTGTGCGGCCTGGGGGGACTATGACAATGACGGTGATCTGGACCTGCTGATGATCGGAGGGGACCCGGCTGCCGGCGCGTTCGCGAAGGTTTACCGCAACGACGGTGGCGACACATTTAGCGAGCTGCCCGTCTCGCTGCCCGGCGCCGGCTACAGCGCGGTCGCCTGGGGTGATTACGACAACGACGGTCGGCTGGACATCTTGCTCAGCGGCGGCTCGCTGACGCGCATCTACCGCAACCAGGGCGGAGACAATTTCAGCCTGAGCTGGGCCGCCCCGGAGGAACTGGATCAGACCTCGGTCGCCTGGGGTGACTTTGACAACGACGGGGACCTGGACATCCTGGTGATGGGGGTCACCAACGGCGTGAAGTCCACAACGCTCTATCGCAACGACGGTGCGATGCCCAACACGCCCCCATCGGCGCCGGCAAACCTCGTGGCCCAACCGAACGGCATATCCGCAAGACTCGCCTGGACCGCCGCGACGGATGCCGAGCAGCCTTCCGGGCTTAGCTACAACGTTCGGCTCAGCACTTCGCCCGGCACGGCCAACCGGATGCCGCCCGGCGCGGACCTCGCCACCGGCTGGCGGCGGCTGCCCGCGCTCGGCAATGCGGGTGAGCGGCTCTTTTACACCATCACAAATCTCAGCGCCGGCACTTACTACTGGAGCGTCCAGGCCATTGACCACGCGTTCGCCGGATCGGTCTTCGCCGCCGAGCAGAGCTTTACCATCACCCTCCCGGTCGTCACCAATCAGCCGCAGCCTCAAACCCTCTTTGCGGGTCAAACCGCCACGTTCACCGTGGGCGCCAGCGGCACGCCCCCGCTCGCCTATCAATGGCGCTTCAACGGCACGAATATTGCCGGGGCGACGGACTCGGCGCTGGTGCTGACCAATGCGCAGTTCCTCCAGCAGGGGCTCTATTCGGTAATAGTCACCGATGTCGTGGGCCAGGCGGTGAGCTCGAACGCGCTGCTCACCGTCAACTCGGCGCCCGTCATCACCACCCAGCCTCGCGGGCAAACCGTGGCGTTTGGCAGCCCGGCGACGTTCAGCGTGTCGGTCATTGGCAGCGAGCCGTTCGGCTACCAGTGGCTGTTCGAGGGCGTGGAAGTGCCCGACGCCACCAGCGCGACGCTGGCCCTGCCCGCGGTGCAGTTCACCAACGCCGGCAACTATTCTGTGCGGGTGACCAATTGGGTCGGGAGCACGACAAGCCTAAACGCTCAAATGAACGTCTATCCGCTCGGCCTCGGGCTCCAATCCATCTCCGTGCCGGCAGCGGTGGATATGGTCTATGACGACGCGCGGGACATCATGTACATCTCCAGCGGCAACTCCGTCCTGCGCTACAGCGTGGGGTCCAACACCTTCCTGACGCCCTTCCAGATGGGTACGGCGCTGGCTGGGCTGGACCTGTCGCCGGATGGCAACACGCTGGTGGTAGGCGACCACAACGGCGGGTCCACCGAGGTATGGGTGTACTTCATAGACCTCCTGACCGGTCAGAGCCGGCAGGTCCTCTTCCCGAGGTTGTGGGAAAGCGGCATCTACTGGGTGACCTACGGAAATGATGGCGCGGTGGTAACGACCTCCGATTGGACGGGCGGCTCAGGCAGCGACCAGGTGCGTCGCTACGATCCCATCACCGACACTACCTCCATCATCGGGATGCTCAGCGAGCAGTCTCGCCCCACGGCCAGCGGGGACGGAAGTGTCATCGCCATCGGCGAAGGGAGCGCCTCCTCAGGCCGTGTCTATAAATACGACGTTGCCACCCGACAAATCGTAGCCACCGGCCAGTATAACCAATTCAGTTGGATTCACCCGGGCGTAAATCGGAATGGGACGCAGTTCACCTATTCGATGGACCACGCGACCTATGTCCTCAACTCCAACCTCAGTCAGGTAATCTACACGTTCGGTGGTGCCTACCTGGGCCCGCGGCCGGTGGCGGTGGTGTATCATCCCGCGCAAGACCTGATGTTCCTGGCCTGGGGCGGCAGTTCGCAAGTGCGGCTCTATGAGACCACCAACTTCACCGAGGTCGCCCGCTACGAATTCGGCTACTCCTTCGGCACGGGCGAGCGAACCACCTGCCGGATGCGCATCTCCCGCGACGGTTCGCTGGTCATGGCGCGGGTGGGCGGCGATGGCATCAATTCGATTGGCGGCGGAATCAACTATTTGCGTTGGCCCACCGCGCCGCCCGTGATCACCAGCCACCCCGCCAGCACCCACGCCTTTATGGGCAGCAACGTCACCTTCTCCGTGCAGGTCGGCGGCACCCCCCCCTTCAGCTACCAATGGCGTTTTCTCGGTGAGCCACTCGCCGGCGCGACCAACTCCCTGCTTTCACTGACCAACCTCCAGCCGACTCAACAAGGAACCTACGACGTGTTGGTCTCCAACTCAGGCGGCTCGGTCACCAGCTCGGTTGTTACCCTGACGCTGGACGGCGCGCCGGTCATCACCGCGCAACCGACGAACTTAACGATCTTCGCCGGCGACAGCGCCGCCCTAACAGTCACCGCAGTCGGCACCACGCCCTTCAGCTACCAATGGCTCCTGTTCGGGACCAATTTCGGGGGCCCAAATGCGGCGACCTTTAGCCTGGCGGATGCGCAGACCGCCAACGCCGGTGATTATTCCGTCATCGTCAACAACACCTACGGCTCAGCCACCAGCAGCGTGGCGACGCTGACCGTGGCTTCGACCGTGCCAATCATCACTCTGCAACCGCAGACGCAGGACGTGCCGGCAGGGAACAACCTCAGCCTGACTGCCGGCGCGAAAGGGACCGAGCCATTGTACTACCAATGGCGCTTCAAGGACGCCGACCTGCCCGGCCAAACCACCACGAGTCTCGCGCTGGCAAATATGCAAGACCCGAACACCGGCGATTACACCGTCACCGTCAGCAACTCTGTCGGCATCACAACCAGCGCCGTGGCGGTTGTCACCGTCACGCCGGCGGGGCCAACCATCACGACCTTCCCGGTGAGCCGCTCGGCGCCGCGCGGCGCGGAAGTGCTGTTCTCAGCCGCCGCCAAGGGCACTGAGCCGTTGGCGTTTCAGTGGCGCTTTGGCATCTCCAACCTCCCGGGCGAAACCAACACCACCCTCACGCTCGTCAACGTCCAATCCAACGACGTCGGCACCTACAGCGTGCTCATTACCAACACCGCCGGCGCGACGGCTGCCTCCGCGACGCTTTCCCTTAGCGCGCCGCCCGGCTTCCTCTGGGCGCGCAGCGGCGGCGGTGGCGGGACTGACATGGGGAACTGCGCTGCAATGGACGCGGCGGACAATGTCTATGTCGCCGGGTCGTTCGCGTCGAGCGCATCCTTCGGCGGCTCGAATCTTGTGAGCGTAGGTAGCTGGGATGTGTTTGTGGCGAAATACGACCCGCTCGGCCAACTGCTCTGGGTGCGGCAGGCCGGCGGCACGGCAATCGACGCGGCCGCCGGCATCGCCCTGGACCCGGCCGGCAACGTGTTCGTGACCGGTTCACTCGAGGGCACAGCAGATTTTGGCGGAGTTACCCTAACCAACCTCGGCTACGCGGACATCTTCGTCGCCAAATACGACAGCAATGGCGCTCTTTTGTGGGTCACAAATGCCGGCGGTTCCAGCAATGACCAAGGCTATGGCATTGCCACCGACCCTGCCGGTAACGCCCTTGTTTGCGGCTCGTTTAGTGGCACCGCGACCTTCGGCGGGACCAACCTGACCAGCGCCGGCAACCTGGACGGCTTCCTGGCGTGCTACACCGGAGACGGCGACGTGGCCTGGGCGCGGCGGGTGGGTGGGACGTCCGCTGATATGGGCCGGGCCATCGCCTGTGATCGTTCCGGCAATTCCTATCTGGTTGGAGACTTCTTTAGCTTAACCCTCGCTATCGGATCGGTGGTGTTTACCAATACGAGTCCGGCCTCGGGATATTCCGACCTCTTTCTCGCGAGATACGACCCGGCTGGGACGTTCCAGTGGGCCGCCCAAGTGACAGGATCGAACTCCGAAAATGCGCGGGGAATTGCTGCGGACGACGCCGGCAACGTGTTCCTCGCGGGTTACTACGCCGGCACTCCGGTCTTCGGCAGCCTCGCCGCGCTCACCAACGCCGGCAATTCCGACCTCTTCGTCGCCAAATACGATCCTGCGGGCAACGCTCTGTGGGCGCGCGGCGCCGGCGGGTCCGGCAACGATCATGGCTACGCGCTGGCTGTGGACGCGGGCGGCAATGCGTTCGTTACGGGCCGGCTGAACTACACGGTGAAATTTGGCGCCACCAACTCATTCGGCTCCAGCGGCGACGATGCGTTCGTGGCGATGTACACCGCCGCCGGAAACATCCAGTGGGTCCGGCGCACCAGCGGCTCCGCCCTCGACTACGGGCTGGGCATCTGCGCGAACAATACGGGCCAGGTGTATCTCGGCGGCGTTTCTCAGGGCGCCGCCACTTTCGGGCACGTGACGCCTACCCCGTTTGGAGGGAGCGATGTTTTCCTCGCAAAGCTGGCGTCCTACGACTCCAGCGCCGCCCCGGTGTTCACTTTGCATCCGTCGAACCAGGTCGCCCAGGCCGGAGCCAACGTCACGTTCAACCTCGGATTCATTGGCGCGGGGCCGGTGGCCTGCCAATGGCTGTTTAACGGTACCAATATCACGGACGCCACCAACGCCTTCCTCACGGTGAGCAACGCGACAACGGCGCAGGCGGGCAGTTACTCGGCGGTAGTCAGTAACGCCAATGGCGCCGCCACCACCGCCGCGGCCATGCTCACCGTCAGCGTCGAGCCTGATTTCTTTTGGGCCTTGCGGGCCGGTGGCGGGGGCAATGACGAAACCCTCGCCGTAACGGCAGACGCTGACGGCAACACCTATGCGGCCGGCTACTTCTCCGGCACCGCTGACTTTGACGCCACTAACCTGGCCAGCTACGGCGGCGAGGACATCTTCGTGGCCAAGTACGACAGCGCTCAGAATCTGCTCTGGGTGCGCCAGGCCGGCGGCAGCGGCACCGACCGCGCTAATGCCCTTGCTCTGGACGACACCGGCACCAATATCATTGTGGCCGGTCATTTCTCGGGCACGGCCAGCTTTGGCGGGTTCAACCGGACCAGCCAGGGTGGCACGGACCTCTTCGCGGCCCTCTATGACGGGAACGGCAAAGTGCGTTGGGCGCAGGCTGGCGGCGGTTCCGGTGATGATACCGCGCTGGGCCTTTGTGCCACGCCCAACCGGCGGTTCTTGATGACGGGCAGTTTCCACGGCTCGGCGGCCATCGGCGGCGCTGTCCTGAACAGCGCCGGCTCGAACGACGTGTTTGTCGTGAAGTATAGCACCCTCGGCATTGCCTCTTGGGCGGTTCGCGGCGGCGGCACGGGAGATGACTGGGGCCGCACCGTCACCTGTGACCCGGCCGGTAATGTCTATGTGGCCGGCGGGTTTTCCCTCACGGCCAACTTCGGGGGCACCAACCTGGTCAGCACGGCGCTGTTAGATGTCTTCCTGGTCAAATACGATTCCAACGGCAATCGGATCTGGGCGCGCCGGGCGGGCACGAGTACGGCACCGCCGGCGAATGGTCCCTACAACGACGAGGCTTATGCTCTTGCCGCCGACCCTGACGGGAATATTCTTGTCTCAGGCTATTTCCAAAGCCAGGCGACTTTCGGCACCAGCGTGCTGACTGCCAACCTCACTAATCAGTCTGATGCGTTCCTGGCCAAGTATGACACCACTGGCAACGTGCTCTGGGCCAAACCTGCGGGGGGCGCGCTCGGTGATTTCGGCAAGGCGCTGGCGACGGATTTGGGTGGAAATGCCTTCCTCGCCGGCTCGTTCAAGGGCACGGCGCAGTTCAATCCCTTCACCGCGAGCAGCGTCGGGAGCGCGGACATGTTCGTGGCGATGTACGACGCGACGGGGCGGTTGGTCAAGGTGCGGCGCGGCGGCGGCGTGGGCGATGACGCAGGACAGGCGGTCGCGGTGGACGGCCGCGGCAACGCGCTTATTGCCGGGTCCCATGCGGCGCCGGCCGCGTTTGGCGACACGGCCCTCGCGAATGTCGGGGGCCTGGACGCCTTCGTCACGAAGGTCTCATTCTTCCCCCCGGACGAACCGCCCCTTATCACAAGCCAGCCGCAAGGTCTCAGCACCGGGCTGGGCTCGAACGTCGTGCTGAGCGTTGGAGCGGCGAGCACCACACCGCTGCAATGCCAATGGTCGCTCAACGGCAGCCCGCTTGTGGGCGCAACCAGCCTGATGCTGAGTCTAACCAACGTGCAATATGTCAACTTCGGCGCTTATGCGCTCGCTCTCTCGAATGCCTTTGGCGTGGTGACGAGCCAGACGGCCCTCGTCACGACTGAGCTGACGCCGGAAGTGTTGTGGACGCTCAGGCTCGGGAGCACAAGCGATGACCGGGGACTGGCCACCGCCGTGGACGCCGCGACGAATGTGTGTGTGGCCGGGGTGTTCTCCGGCACAGTCGCCTTTGGCGCCTCGAATCTCGTCAGCAGCGGCGGCCTGGACATCTTCCTGGCTAAGTTCAATGCCGCCGGCAGCCTGCTTTGGGCCGTAAAGGCCGGTGGCACCGGACCGGACACGGCGCCCGGCCTGGCGGTGGACGCTGCCGGCAACATCTTCCTGACCGGCACGTTCTCCGGCGCCGCCTCCTTTGGCACGTCCAATCTCGTTAGCAGCGGTGTCCTGGACTGCTTCGTGGCGAAGTACGACGGCGTCGGGAATCTCCTTTGGGTGAAACGTGCGGGCGGCAGCCAGAACGATCAGGCTACCTCGGTCGCCACCGACCCCGCCGGCAATGCCTACGTGACCGGCTCGTATTACAGCAGCGCCACGTTCGGCGGCATCGGGTTGACCAATCTGCTCTCGACTAACTTCTTCCTGGCGAAATACGACCCGAGCGGGAATGTCGCCTGGGCTAAGACGGTTACTGGCCAGACCATCTGCCAGGGCAGCGGGGTGGCGTTGGACTCAGCGACCAATGTGTATGTGACGGGTTATCTCCTCGGCTCGGCAAACTTCGGCAGCGGCGTGATCAGCAACACCAACGGCTACTACCGCGCCACGGTGTTCATCGCCAAGTACGATTGCAGCGGCACCCTGCAATGGGCGAAGAAGGGCGGGACCAATGGCCTGGGCTGGGGCCAAGCCATCGTCGCCGACGCCTACGGCTACGTCTATGCCACCTCCTACAAGCCCGATTACGGCACGTTTGTCTTCCTGACCAAATATGACGCCGAGGGCAACGTGCTTTGGTACCGCACCGCCGCGATCTCCTGCTGCACCAGCGACTACATCGCCGGCTACGGACTCGCCCTCGACGCCGCGGGCAACCCGGTGGTCACCGGTGGGGAATCGGGGTATGGGAGCTTCGAGGGCCTGGGCTTGAACCGACAGGGTTTCGTCGTCAAATACCGCGCGAGCGATGGCGCGCCCTTCTGGATTCAGAAGCTCGGCTCGATGGGTCAGGGCGTCGCGCTGGATGACGCGGACAATGCCTATCTGACCGGGTCCTTCACCTTGACCTCGGTCTTCGGCAGCAGCAGCAACCTGGTCAGCGCGGGCGGCAACGACGCGTTCCTGGTCAAGTTCGGCGTCCGCCCGCCACTCCTCACACCGGCGCAGACCAACCTCCTGGTGGTGGCCGGGTCAAATGCCACGCTGCATGTTGTGGGCGCGTCCGGGACAGGACCGTTTGCCTACCAGTGGCAACTCAACGGCTCAAACCTCGCCGGCATGACCGGAAGCTCAATAAGCCTCGGCCATTTTGGCCCCGGCGATGCGGGCCGCTATTCTGTGATCCTGCAGAACACGTCTGGCTCCGTGACCGGTTATGTTGGGGCCGTGGGATTAGTTCCCGTGCTCAGTGCCATGTCCGCCGGCAACGGTCTGGTGCTGGCTTGGCCCGCGACGTTCACACTGCAGTCCGCCGAAGACGCTGCCGGGCCATACGCGGATTTGCCGCTGGCGGCCAGCCCGTTTACCATTTCCTTCTCGGCGACAGAGCCGCAACGGTTTTTCCGACTGCGCGTAGGCAATCCGGCCGTGACTGGCGGACTAATCCCGAATGACGGTTTCGCCGTCACGGTGGCTGGTTCGCCGGGGCATGTTTACGCCATCCAGGCCTCGACCAATCTGTGGGATTGGGAGCCGCTCCGGACCGATGCCGCCCCCTTCTCAGTGCTGGACACCAATGCAATGGCGCTGCCACAGAGGTTCTACCGAGCGTTCTTGGTGCCCTGAATCACGTCGAAGGGATCGTAGCGAACATGGACGATTACCTGCGGGTCCGACCCCAGTGGTTCCCCTGCCACGAGAGGGGACGATGGCAATCATGACCGCCTGGGCCGAACGGTAGCGCCGGGGCGAGGCCCTCGGGTGGTGCAACAACCTACCTGCCCGGCGGTTGGCTCGCGAGCTGGACGAGGGCCTCTTTGACGCGCACAACCTGGGCGGGGCTAAGAATCAGGTGGCGATCGCGTCCGGCCGGCGCGGGCGTGAAACGCGTGAAGCCGTCCTCTTCCACCGTCACCTGCCCGGGGGCCGAGAGGTCGAAATAGCCACGGTCAGGCCGGACCGCGTACAACACGCTGGTAAGGTCCCATGTGGGCCGTTCATGCGGGGGTGGGTTGTAAAGGCGGTAGGCTTCCGCGGCGGGGTGGTGGGGCAGGTAGTTGAAATCACGCTCGATGCTTACGGCCGGATAGGGCACGGCAATCCCGATCTCGAACCCGCTCCAGACAATCGGCGTCGGCCAGCGAGGGACGAGGCGCTTCGCCGCGGGAAGGTCCTGGATGACATTGTATTCACGGTCGTGGTGAGTGGTTCGGAACGAGCCGGCCATAACTGAGAGCAGCTTGACCTTCTGCCGAACCAGGTCGCCGCCGTTCAGCGGCGAGACCGCGTCGCCCGGCGTGTCAAGCAGCGCGGCGAAGTTGGAGAAATAACCCACCTGCACGAGCACGACGGAGCAGTCGGGTTGGCGGCTAAGGATCTGCCGCAAGAGCCGTGTGGCCTCCGGCGCGTCAGAGCTGCGCTTGAGACGGCGCGGATAGCGAAGTTTCCTGCCGTCTTTGACCTCCGCCAGCGGGAGGAACTTGCTGGGCTCGTTTTTCAGCGCGGCATGCGTATAGCCGATGGGAATGCCCGGCCGGTGGTAAAACGTGTTCAGGGCGCCCACGAAAGGCCCGGCCAGTTCGTCGGGCTTGGTGATCGTGACAGCAAGCAGTTCGCACTCGCCCCTGCTCTGCAAAGCATGGATCACCGACAGTGCCAGCACGTCGTCCACGTCGTTGCCGACATCAGTGTCGAATATGATCTTCACTGGTGTGGCCCCGGCGGCGTACACGCTCCCCGGAGCGTAGAACCCGTCCAGGCCAAAGGCAAGGAGCAGTACGGCAGTTGAGATGAAGCTTCTGCGGGTAGAGTTCATAAGGTCTGTGGTCGAGATGCCAGTGGTTTAGGCTGCGTAGTGTTTCGCAACCTTGCGGACGGCCTTTGCGATTGAGCGGACATAGTCCTCGTCCATGGCTTCGTTCAACCCGAACCGCAGGCACGTCTTTAGAATTTCCTCGGTCTCCGGGCACCTCACCCGGGTGTAATCCATCTGGGTCATGCCGCATTCCTTAACCGGCCAGTGCCCGGCAAAAAACGAGTGCTTCTGGAACATCGGCATGCCATAGACCGGCACCGGGATGTAGCCCGCCATGAAGGGAGCTCCTTCGGCAGCCAGCGCCTTGACGAAGGTGGCGCGGTCGCAGCGCAGTTTATCGAGCGCCAGGCGCGCCATGTAGAACCAATACACGCAACGGTCGTCCGGGCGCACCTTGTGTGTGAGCACACTCGGTATGCCTGCCAACTCCTCCGTCAGCAGGTTTCCCAGTTTGGCGCGTTGCGCGGCGATGCCTTCCAGCCGTGTCAGTTGCGCCGCCACAAACGCCGACTGCAGCTCAGTAATGCGGTAGTTGGGGGCCAGCGCCGTGCTTGAGTCCTTGGGATTCAGACGGTTGGTTCCCTTGTCGCCGAACTTGATCAGCAGCGGCCCGAACCGCTCTTCGCTGGTCGTTACCACCCCGCCGTCGCCGCAGCCGATATGCTTGGTATCCTGCAACGAGAAACAACTGATCTGGCCCACGCTGGTGACCGGTTTGCCGCGATAATGCGCGCCCCACGCCTGGGCGCAGTCCTCGATCAGAATCAGCTTGTGCTTGTCGGCGATTTCCTTCAACTCGGCCAGGCGGCACGGGTTCCCGGCAAGGTGAACGGCGATGATCGCCTTCGTCCGGGGGGTAATCTTGCGCTCGACATCCGCCGGGTCGAGACAGCCGGTCTGCGGTTCCAGGTCGGCGAACACCGGCACGGCCTGTTGGAACAGCACCCCGATGACGGTTCCGATGTCCGTAATGCCTGACGTGATCACCTCGTCGCCGGGCGCAATGCCGGCGGCGCCCACCGCGATATGAAGCGCCGCGCTCCCCGACGAGCAGGGCTGCACGTACTTGTGCCCGTAAATGGCCCGGAAGCGCTCCATGAGCAACTGCGTCTGCTGGTTCCTCCAGTAATAGAGGGAGTTCTGCTTGACGGCGGCGCCAAGCTGCTGCAGTTCGGGCTCTCCCCAGCGCGTGGGTTTGGGCATGGCACGGCTGAGCGTCTTCGGTCCGCCATTGAGCGCAAGCTGGTCGGCGTCGCTCCCGGCTGTTTGCGCCACACCGAGCTGGCTGGCAGCTACCAGCATTGAGGTGGAGGCGATGAACTCACGGCGGGTAACTTGCTTGTCACGTCGCATAGCGCAGCCCAGTGTATATCGCAAACCAAAGAGTCCAAGCCCAAAGTATGGGGTGGCGAACTCGCGCGCCACGGTTGGGGCGTGCCGGCTGCCGCAGCCCGGACAACTTCGCGGTTGATGTAGGCAATCCGGTGAATATGCTCCGCGCGTTCGTATGTTGTACAGACAAGCCGGCAAGACCGGACCGCGCGTTTCGATTCTGGGTTTCGGCTGCATGCGCCTGCCGATCACAGGCGGCAAGGCTCACCTCATTGATGAAGACAAGGCACAGGCCATGGTGGACTATGCCCTCCGCCACGGGGTGAACTACTTCGACACCGCCTACGTTTACCACTCGGAAGTGCCATTTCAGGCCGGTATGAGCGAGGTGTTCCTGGGCCGGGCGGTTCGGGCGCGCCGGCAGGAGGTGCACCTTGCCACCAAGTTGCCCAGTTGGTTTGTGCAGAACCGGGCGGACATGGACCGTTTCCTGGACCAGCAGATCGAGCGGCTGCAGACAGATCATATTGACTTCTACCTCGTGCACAGCCTGACGGGTGAAATGTGGAAGCGCCTGAGGGGGCTCGGCATCACCGGATTCCTGGACGCCGCGATTGCCGACGGCCGAATCAAGCGCGCAGGATTCTCATTCCACGATGACGGCCCGGCGTTCAAACCCATCGTGGACGCCTACGACTGGTCGTTCTGCCAGATTCAATACAACTTCATGGACGAAGACTACCAGGCGGGCCGCACGGGCATGGAATACGCGGCGGGCAAGGGGCTGGGAGTCATTGTGATGGAACCGCTGCGCGGCGGGGGGCTGGCGGCAGCGATCCCGCCCGAGGTGCAGGCGGTTTGGGGCAAAGCCCGGGTCAAGCGCACGCCGGCGGAATGGGCGTTGCGTTTTGTCTGGAACCGGACCGAGGTGAGCGTGGTGCTCAGCGGCATGACCGAGCCGCCGCAGGTGGAGGAGAACATCAAACTGGCCGATGCCGGCCGCCCCAACTCTCTTACCAGTGAGGAGTTGGCCCTGGTCCAACAGGCCAGGATCATCTACCAGGCCAGAACACGCGTCAACTGCACCAGTTGCGGCTACTGCATGCCCTGTCCCCATGGCGTTAACATCCCCGCCAACTTCGAGCAACTAAACAAGCTGGCAATTTACCGGGACCGGGGGGCCGCCGAGTTCTTCTACTTCCACATCCTGAAGGAAGAGGAGCGGGCTCCCCGCTGCACGGAGTGCGGCCAATGTGAAGAGTTGTGCCCGCAGCACATCCCCATCTCCGCAAAGTTGAAAGAGGTGGCGCAGGAGTTCGGGCGCCGGTGAAGCCGGACGGAGCGCCCCCTTACCCTGGCATTTAGCCCATCCTCCTGATCTCAGGTCTTGGCCTTCGCATCAAGGCCAGCTCTACCTCTCCTGCGCACGCAACGCGGCCACCGCGCGCCGGGCTCCTGCGCTGACCAGGTCCTCCACGTCATCAGCCCAGCGCCACGCCGGCAGTCCATAGACCATCGTCGCCTGCGCGCCTTCGTAGCCCCAGCGCGACTGCGCCAGGGGCGGCATATCCTCTTTGAGCACGCGCAGCGACGGAATGTAGTTCATCACATCGTTGCAGTAGCCGGCCACCCAGGTTTGCGGGCCAAACTCCTGTTTGAACTTGAGCGCCCAATCCACCACTGGCTCGCCGCCGAGCGTGATCAGAATCTGCTCCCCGCCCAACTGCCACGCCTGCAGCGGCAGCTGATACGTGCGGATAAATGGCTTGCCCGCCTTCAAGTCGGCCAGCAGGCGCGTTGCCCAGCGCTGCACCATGGGGGTCTTGTCGGCCGTCAGCTTCTCCAACTCGGGCTCGGTTGGCGCGGGGCCAAGGTTGAGCGTCACCATTTCCATTGCGGTCCGGAGTTCCGGAGCCAGCGTCCGCGGCGGCGCCAACAGAGCTTCTTCGACCGCGGCGGCGAGCATGTTGCCGTAGCGCTCCGCCAGCTCGAGCCGGCGGCGCGGCAGGGCGTTCTGGTCCGCGCCACAGCCAATAAAGAACATCGCTGTGGCCTCCGGGTGGCTCTTCTCGATCGCGCGCTGCGCAAATCCGGCGTAGTCACCGGACCAACGGTAGTAATCCATCACCGTATTGTGGCAGGCGTAGCCGAAGAGGACTGCCTTGAGACTGCCGTCCGGCACGTAAACTGCCAGCACCGGCACCGCGTGGTCCACCGGCCCTTTCAGCGTCCCCGCCGCGATGCGCCGAGGCACGTCCGGCTCCGGGTTGTTCCGGCGGTTAACTGAGAACCCGGCGGTCCCCTGCCTCGCCGTCAGCCGGGCGGGCGCCAGATCCGTGATGGCCTTGCCCACGGTCTCTACCATCTTCGCTTCAAGGTCAGCCGAGTATTTCCCGATGAGCTCCATCTGGGCCTGGTCCAGCGGATAGATATCGTAGAGCGCGCCGCTCAACACCGGCCCGCTATGCGTGTGCGAAGGTGCAAGGAGAACCTGGTCCGGCTCCAGCGCGAATCGCTGCTTCAACGCGGCGCAGGTGCGCTGGTGGATAGACTGGGTGAAACCGAGCAAATCGCCGCTCAGGATGACAGCTCGGTGCCCCCGCGCGTCCTCAAGGGCCAGCACCTTGATCCAGAGGTCCATCTCCTTGCCTTCCGCCGGGCGGGTGCGGGCGCCGTAACCGGCCATCCACAGCGGCTGAGTGGGCGTAATATTGGCCCTCGCCGTGCCGGCTTTCCACGACTCCGAGTCGGCGGCCAGCACCGAACCGGCCAGCCATCCGGCCAGCAGCACCCAGACCATGCGAACGCGCAACGAGTTCATGAAAACCAGCTTTCCGCCCCTGCCGCCACCGCGCAAGAACAAAAGGGTACCCATCAGTCTTTGAGGGCCATTTCCGGGGCAAGGGCGCCAGAGGCGCGGTTGGCCAACTGTTGAGTTCCGTCCAGGACAAGACCCCGTGTGCTTTTCGCTCGCTTCGAGGGACGCGGTGAGGGAACCTGTGATCGGCCCTCATTACAGAGATTATGAACGCGCAAGACCCCAACGTGACTATGGCGGTGTACCTCGACCTGGAGAACATCGCGCTGGGCGCCCTCGATGCCCATTACCCGACATTTAGCATACAAAAGGTGCTCGAACGCCTGCTGCTCAAGGGGCACATCGTCGTCAAGAAAGCTTACTGCGATTTCGACCGCTACAAGACCTTCAAACGCGACCTGCATGAGGCTGCCTTCGAGCTGATCGAGATTCCCCACCTGCGGCAGTCGGGCAAGAACTCAGCCGACATCCGGATGGTGGTGGATGCGCTGGACCTCTGTTACACCAAGGGCCACGTGGACACCTTTGTTATCATCAGCGGCGACTCGGACTTCTCGCCGCTCGTAAGCAAGCTGCGCGAGAATGCCAAGAAGGTCATCGGCGTGGGGGTAAAGAACTCGACATCGGATCTGTTCATCGGGAATTGCGATGAGTTTATTTATTACGATGACCTGGTCCGCGCGGAACCTGCCCGGACGCGGCGGCGCCCGGCGGCAAGCACCCCGGCGGCGAAACCTGCCACGGAAGAGAACCAGGGGCCTTCGCTGGAGAAGGCCTTTGACTTGCTGGTGGAAACGCTGGAGGCCATCAGCCAGGAGCGCGAGGCGGACGAGCCGATCTGGGGCTCGATGATCAAGCAGGCAATCAAGCGCCGCAACCCGGGCTTCAACGAGCGCGCCTACGGATTTCGCTCGTTTAACGACCTGCTCCTGGAAGCGCAGAAACGGGGCCTGCTCAAGCTGGCGGCGGACGAAAAGTCTGGCGGCTACACGGTTCGCGCGTTGGCCGAATGAGCGGACGGCATGTCGTGGTCGCAGGCGGGGGGGCTGCCGGCTGCTTCGCCGCCATTGCCTGCGCGGAGGCTTGCGCTGGAGCCAAAGTCACCCTGATCGAGAAGAGCGGGCAATTCCTCTCGAAGGTCCAGATCTCCGGCGGCGGGCGCTGCAATGTCACCCATGCCTCGTTTGATGGCCGGGAATTGAGCAGCCATTATCCGCGCGGCGGAGCCGCGTTGCGCGGGCCCTTCACGGTCTTCCAGCCCCAGGACACCATCGCATGGTTTGAAGCCCGGGGCGTGAGGCTCAAGACCGAAACCGATGGGCGTATCTTCCCGGCCAGCGACTCGTCGCGGACGATCATCGAGTGTTTGACGCGCGCGGCTGAATCAGCCGGCGTGGCGCTGCTTGCCAACCACGGATTGGAGGCAGTGGCGCGCCGGTCTGCGGGTGGTTTTGCGCTGACGCTGGCCGGCGGAAAGCGGCTCGACTGCGAGCGGCTTATGCTGGCCACCGGCGGCTGCCGCGCGGCCGCAGGCGGCCGATTGCCGCTCGCGCTCGGCCACACCATCGAACCGCCTGTCCCTTCGCTCTTCGCGTTTCGCATGGTCAGCGCGTGGTTGCGCGAGCTGGCGGGAGTTACCGTGGAGTCGGCGGAGGTCTCGCTCCCCGGCCTTGGTTTGCGCGAGCGCGGCGGCCTGCTCATCACGCACACGGGCTTGAGCGGGCCGGCTATTCTTCGGCTTTCCGCCTGGGGAGCGCGGGCGCTGCACGCGGCGGATTACCGATTTCCGTTGCGGGTGAACTGGCTGCCGCTGCTGGGGCGTGAGGCGATTGCGGCGCGACTGGAATCCCGCCGCGCGGCGGAACCGGCGCGCTTCGTCGTCAGAACTCCCCTGCCCCCGTTGGCCGCGCGGCTCTGGGAACGCCTGGTGCTGACGGCGGGCATTCCCCGCGAGACGCGCTGGGCCGACCTGTCGCGCTCCGGCCGGCATCAGCTCATCGAACAGCTCAGCGGCACGGAGCTGAGAGCAGCGGGGCGAAGCCTGAACCAGGACGAGTTCGTCACTTGCGGCGGGGTGCGTTTGAGCGAGGTGAACTTCAAGACCATGGAAAGCCGGCTATGCCCGGGACTCCACTTCGGGGGCGAACTGCTGGACATTGACGGGCTGACCGGCGGGTTCAACTTCCAGGCTGCCTGGACCACCGGCTGGATTGCGGGCCGGTCAATGGCCGGGGCCAACTGCTGAAACTTGCGTATGGCGAAGGTCCCTCACAACCCGACCTCGATGCGCACCAGGGCACTTCGGCACGCTTACAGACGAATGCGCGCGCGTTTCGGACATCAGCATTGGTGGCCAGGCGACACCCCATTCGAGGTCTGTGTCGGCGCAATTCTCACCCAGAACACCGCCTGGAGAAACGTCGAGCGCGCCATCGCCAATCTCAAAGCCGCGCGCGTGCTGGAGCCGGGAAAGCTCTCTGCTTTGAGTGAAGTGGAGCTGGCGGCGCTTATCCGTCCGGCCGGATACTTCAACGTCAAAGCCCGGCGGCTGCGCGCGTTCTTGCGAACGCTGGTCGAGGACTTCGGCGGGAACCTCGACCGCATGCTTGCCGGCGACACCGCCGCCGCGCGCGAGCGGTTGCTGGCCGTCCACGGCATCGGTCCCGAGACAGCCGACAGCATGCTGCTCTACGCGGGGAGACATCACCGTTTTGTGATTGACGCCTACACGAGGCGCATCTTTCAGCGGCATGGGTGGTGCCACGGCGACGCCACTTACGAAGACCTGCAAGCCCTCTGCGAGTCCGCCCTGAACCAGAAGCCCCACCCTGCCCGGCTCGACTACTGGCGGGACTACCACGCCCAACTCGTCATCACCGGCAAGGACTATTGCCGCACCCGCCGCCCGCGCTGCGCCGAGTGTCCCCTCAAACCGCTGCTGCCGCAACGAGCCCCCGGCAAAGGAATAAGGCCTTAACCCGAACCTCTCATGCCTGGGAGGCCGGGGCGCGGGCATCTTGCCCGCTCACACGCTCCGGACGGCCTAAGCGGGCAGGATGCCCGCGCTCCGGTCTGTTGGCATTTCGCGCGGGACATAAAATATGCGGGCTTAAGCAAGCCCGGCGGAACGTGCGTGGCTGGCTCCGGCACTGGGCGGCGCGCTGGCGGTGGGCCTGGGCATACTGACCTGGCGGCAAAGCACGATCTACACCGATCCCGTGACCTACTGGCGCGCGGCCATTGCCGGCAACCCCAACTCGCCAGAGACCTGGAACAATCTCAGCGCCAACCTGCTGGAAACCGGCCAAGTGGACGAGGCAACGGCGCTTCTGAGGAAAACGCTGGAGCTCGCGCCAACAAATGCCGTCGCCCGCTACAACCTCGGCAGCGCCCTGATGCGCGCCGGGCAGGTGGATGGGGCCATTGCCGCGTATCAAAAAGTCATCGAGATCAAGCCCGACCACGCCGACGCCCACTGCAACCTGGCAATCGGCCTTCACCAAAAGGGACAAATAGACCAAGCGATCGTCCATTATCAAAGGGCCCTGGCCATACGCCCCGAGTTCGCCGAAGTGCATAACAACCTCGGCCGGGTCTATCAAGACAAAGGGCAGGTAAATGAAGCGATCGCACACTACCGCCGGGCCTTGGAAATCCAGCCCGGGCTCTCGCAAACCCATTTCAACCTGGCCAGCCTGCTGCAACAGAGCGGCGCGGCCGACCAGGCGATTGCCCATTACCAGCGGGCCATCGAAATGCGTCCTGATTATGCCGAGGCGCACAACAATCTCGGCCGGCTTCTGCATGAACAGGGGCGGTTGAACGAGGCGGCGGCTCACTTCCGCCGCGGCCTGGAACTCCAACTTCAGCCCAACGGTCGAACCCCTGCCAGGAGTCGGGCGGGTTACTGAGGCTGCCGGGTGGGAGACCGGCTGGCTGCCTGCTTGAGCTGGCTGAGAACTTCCCGGGCAACATTCTTCTGCGGCTCCGTCAGGCCGGAGGCATTGGCAAGCTTCTCCATCTGCGCCACCGCCTGCGCATACTGGCCGTAGCGAATGGCCATGTGCACCCTGGAAACGCTGGTTTGCACCTCCGCGGGCGCGCTCATAAAAGCCTGCTGGAACTTCGCCAGGTCAACCTCCACCCCGCCGATAACCGTCGCTGGCGCTTCCTTCCGGCCCTCACTGCACCCCGTCCCAATCACCAGGGCTGCGACAAGAATACTGAGGATCCAATTCGTAGTCTTCATACAGGCCAACTTCGTCTTCACCTGTCCTTCTCTCTTAGCACACTATAAACACGCCCGTCCACAGAATGCCACAGCCGGCTCGGATGGTCAAAGTGCGCATTACAGCGAAGCCTCCCTGGCAGCCTGCGTGGCCCAACCGGAGCCGGACACCACCCCGCCGACCTGTTGCTTCCCCCCGGAATGTCGCGCTCCCACATGGCTCCCACATGGCTTAATAGAAATTGTATTAAGCCATGTGGGAGCCATGTGCTGCCGAGGCAGCCGCGGGTCCGGCCGCTTGTGACCTGTCCGCAACCCATACATGGACCTGTCGGGTGGCGGCAAAAGCCTGCCAGGCGTTTCGCGACCGTCGGTCGGACCTCCCACGGTCCTCCGCCGCCCCCCGCCGCCCCAGCAGGCACAGGCAAAGAAGGCTTCCCAGCCACCTTATTGCCCAGCACAATCAGGTCATGGCATTTGCATGTTTCTTTCGTCGGGTGGTGTCGGTTGCTGGCGTCATTGGGCTGGGCTGGGCGGCAATCGCGGCCCAGCGGACCATCGAGCCTGACTGCCGGAACTTTGCCAATGGACCGTCTCTCCCCGGGGAGGGCTATTGCGACCAACCGCGCATGGTTGTCACCAAGGACGGCACCTGGGTATGCGTGCTGACTACCGGCCCCGGAGTCGAGGGCGCCGAGGGCCAGCATGTTGTGGCCACCTTCAGCGAGAACAAAGGCAGGACCTGGTCGCCGCTGACCGACATCGAGCCGCCGGATAAGGAGCGCAAGTCCGCTTATGCGCTGGCCTTGATTACACCTCAGGACCGCGTCTATGCCTTCTACAACTACAATGGCGACGCGATCCGCGCCAAACCCGACGGCACCCCCATCCGCGACGATATGCAAGGCTGGTTCTGCTACCGCTACTCCGATGACAAGGGTAGGACCTGGTCGAAACGCTATCGCCTGCCCATGCGCCTGACGGCTGCCGACCGCGCCATTGATTGGCAAGGCAAACTGCAGATGTTCTGGGCCGTTGGCACGCCGGCAGTGTTCGACGGCAAGGCCATTTTCGGCTTCACCAAGCTGGGCAAGTATATCCTGGAGAACGGCGAGGGCTGGTTTTACCGCTCGGACAACATCCTGACCGAGACCAACCCGGACCAGCTTGACTGGCAACTCCTGCCCGACGGCGATCACGGCGTGCGCGCGCCGGAGTTCGGCTCCGTCCAGGAGGAGTTTGACGTGGTGCCGCTGGACAAGCAGGACCTGCTGTGCGTGTTCCGCACGGCGCTGGGCCATGCCGGGTCCGCCTACAGCCGCGACGGCGGCCACACGTGGACCAAGCCCGACGCGCTGCGTTACTGCCCGGGCGGGCGCATCGTCAAGCAGCCTCGCGCCTGCACGAAGATCTGGCAGACGAACCCGGGCCGCTACCTGCTCTGGTTCCACAACAACGGCACCACCACCTACAACAACGGCCTCAACGCCGGCAGCCGAAACCTCGCCTGGCTGAGCGCCGGGCGGCTCAGGGATGGATTTGTCTCCTGGTCGCAGCCGGACATTGTGGCTTATGTGGATGGCGGGCTGGAGGGGTGCAGCTACCCGGATTTCATCGAGGACGGCGGGCATTATTACATTTGCGCCACCCAGAAGACCGAAACCCGCGTGATCGAGGTCGCGCCAGACTTGCTCGAAGGCTTGTGGCGCCAGGAGACGCGGCGCGAACTGGCGACCAACGGCTTGGTGCTGAATCTGGCCGGCGCCGAGTGTGCGCCGCAAGTCACGGCACGCGCGCCCAGGCTGGCGCCTCTCTGCGGTGACCTCCAGCGCGGCAAACGGCGCCACGATGGGGAAGCCGGCTTGACCCTGGACCTGGCCGTGCGCTTCGTTGACCTCGCGCCGGGCCAGGTGATTCTGGACACGCGCGATGCCGCCGGCCGCGGTTATTGCCTGCGCACCACTGACCGCGGGACAGTCGGCTTCGAGATGTGTGATGGCTGGCAGGCAGCCGCTTGGGACTGTGACGCCGGGCTACTCAAGACCAACACGCTCCAACACGTGGTAATCAGCGTGGATGGGCGCGCCAACGTGATCTGTTTCGTGGTGGACGGCCTGCTCAACGATGGCGGCCAGCAGCGCCCCTTCGGGTTCGGGCGGTTCAGTCCGATTCTCAAGGATATCAGCGGGGCGCGCGAGCTCCGGATCGCGCCGGCTCTGCATGGCGAACTGCGGCACCTCCGCCTTTACAATCGGGCGCTCCGCACCAGCGAAGCCATCGGCAACTGCCAGGCCTTGTAATGCCAGTGCTGGATGGCAGAGATTCCGTCCTGCCATGATTCTGTCGCTTTGGCTGCGGCTTTGCCGCGCTATGAGCAATGTCCGTGCCAGGGGCAACCGCCTGTCCGCACGGCACTCCCGCGCCCTCCCCTCCCCGTCCCAACCCCGTCCCAATACCGTAGTACCTCTAACCCGGGGTTAGAGGAACTGTTGACAAGTTATGGGACGGGGTGTATTCTCCCTGTAATGAATACGAAACATACTACAGTAGCGACGGGGCCGAAGCTGGCATACAGCTATCGGCGGTTTTCGAGTAAGAAGCAGGGCGACGGCTCCAGCTTGGAACGTCAGCTTCAAATGGCCAAAGAAGTCTGCGCCGAGCAGGGCTGGCACCTGGTGGACCTGCCCCCGGATGAAGGCGTGAGCGCCTACAAGGTCAACGGGGATGAACGGCTCGCGGCCAATATGCACCGGGGCAACCTGGGCGCGTTCTTGGCCAAGGCAAAGGCGGGTGAGATCGGGTCGGGGGCGGTGCTCATCATAGAGAAGCTCGACCGATTTAGCCGCAACGTCTATGACGTTGTTTTCCCGGTCTGGTTGAACCTGCTCCAGAGCGGGGTAGGGATTTACTCATGCGTTAGCCGCACACACTACACCCTTGAGACCATCCGCAAGAACCCGATGCTGGCGGGCATGGCGCTTATTGAAATGGCATCAGCGAATGAGTACAGTTCCGGCCTGAGTCAGCGC
>Ga0209201_1001645_pt1 | contig 24724 bp, 20 predicted proteins | sample AD_UKC055_MetaG_FD_184411 | JGI IMG/M metagenome (GOLD analysis project Ga0209201, IMG submission 184411) | Active sludge microbial communities of municipal wastewater-treating anaerobic digesters from USA - AD_UKC055_MetaG (SPAdes) (version 2) | ecosystem: Engineered > Bioreactor > Anaerobic >...
CGCCTGGTGCTATACACGGCAGACATACTGGTGGATTACTTCAAAGACGGCTTGTCGATCGATAACCGCAAGCTTGTCGATCGAGTCAAGACGGCTGTTGTGAACTATGAAGCCACGCTGCGAGAGCTCAATACATACATCGCCAGGCAAGACGAGGGTAAGCTTTTTGAGGAAACAGACGACCTCATGCTGCGGATCCTCAAGGTCATCCTTATCCATGAAATGATCAGTACGGATGAATTGCGCATCACCAACACCATGCAGAACATCCAATTTGCCTTGCATGCCGTGAGTGAGACGGAAAAAACCATGGTGGAAAGCCGGCTTCAGACGCTCTGCAAAGCAGGGATCCTCTATAACAATCAGGGGATTTATGAATTGATGCGCGGCGAGCGGAAAGATATCCATCGCCTCATTGAGCAATACAAAGCCAATCCCGATAATCGACCAGCCAATATCCTTGAACATTTTCTATCCCTCAATCCCCTCAAGAGCGACGAAATTTATCTCGAAGCAAAAGACTACAACAGTACATATTACGAGGATAAACGGCTCCGCGTCGTTTTTGCAACGCCATCCATGATCGATGCAAAGCACACCTTGAATGGCAAGGATGTTTCCTATTTCGCATGGCTGGAGAGCCAGCGCAACGACGAGGGATACGGCAAGAGCGGTTATGAAGGGACGGCCTTATATGTCTTTTGCGAAAACGATCAAGATATTGAGCAGGCCAAAAAGACGATTGTCAAAAACGATCAGCAAAGGGTTGTCTTAGCGATTCCGCGCACCCCAATAGCCGTATTTGATCCGATCTTTACGTTAAAGGCGCTTGAGCATATCCAAAAGTCGAAAGAAGCCGAAAGTTTTGGGCCTTATGAAAATATCCAGATCAGTGAATCAAGAAAGACGGCCAACGGGCTATTGGCAGATGCCAAGGGTGCATATTTCAGCAATACGAGTGTCGAGTGGTTTGGGATCGGCGGCGCCAATATCCCGGTGAATGACACCAAAAGGCACGATGTCTCCAGCAAACTCATGGAGTCATTGTACGCAAGTAAACGCAATACTTTTTCGCATACGGAATTCAACCGGTCCCATTTGAAGATCGACGGTCAAGTTCGCAGCATCTTGCAGGATGCCGGGAAGATTCTGCTGGATTTGAGTCAGACCATACAGATCAACTGGGCATGGCCGGACAATCGCGGGGGAACGCGCTATCTGCGAAAATGTTTCGTGGATAACCAGGTCTTACGCCTCCTGAACACGGAAGGCGACATCAGGTATTACGAGGCAGAACAGAATTTAGACAAATTCAAAACCCAACTGCCGGCTTACGTGAAGCTGATAGAGGATCTTGCGGCACTGCAAGGCAAGGGCGCAACACTGTGCTGGCCCTTCTTACAACCCTTCTATGAAAGCTATGGCCAGGGTGAAATAGCCATGACCCTCATGGTGCTGCTGGCAAGACGTTATTTCGGGGACAGCTTACGATTCAAACGGGAGAAGGATGCGTTGACCGACTTGCCGTTTACCGACATGGACCAGGTCATCAACCTGGTTACGGGTCAGGAAAAAACCGCCATCATCCTCTTTGAACCCGTCAGTCAGGAGGATAAGGCCTATTTCACCAGAGTATTTCAAATCTTCAGCGTTGATCCGGTACCGGCCGGGAAGACATACAACCTGGGCGACGCTTTCCAGGCCGTGACCAGATGGTGGCAAGGGCTGCCGATCATTGCCCGATCCGAGAATTTTTATCAAGACAAGGACAAACCCTTCGTGACGGCATTGAATCAAACCAAGACCAAAGATCCCTTTAATTTCATCAAACACGACCTGCTCGAATTGCTTGACATCATTCCCGGTGAAAAGATCACCGCCAAGAAGCTTGCCCAAATAGACTCACGCTTGTCCAGTTTCAAAGACACTGCGCAGGGAATTCTGGAAACGGTCCAGAATGACATCCTGAAACAGGTTGCCGAGATTTATGCAAGTCCCAGCGTTTTGGATGTTGATATTCAGGAAGCCATCAAGACATGGTTCAAAGATAGTTTAACCAGCATTCAGAAAGATGCGCTGAGCCCTTTCCACAACAATGACAGCAAGCCGCTTATTCTTAAACTGGATAAGCTGGTCAATATCAGAGACACGCTGTTCAGCGCTTTGCCTGATGCCTATGGTCTGAATGCGGTGCCGAACTGGAGCGCCGATTTGGTTTCGGACTACATAAACAAAATCAAACGGGGGAAGGAGCATATTGAAAAAAATGCTCCCAAAATAGGTCGTCTCAAGGTCACTTATGAAAACGCTGAAAGTCAGAAAGGAAACCAAGTCTATTATAAAGGGGAATTGAAAATTACTGGTGTTGCAGAAGATGGAAAGGGCGCGATTTATTTTACAGATAATGGTGCGGATCCAACAGATAAAGCGAGCGAACGCCAAAAGTTAAAACCCGGCCAGATTTTAACTGTAAAGGGAAACCGAACCTTAAAACTGGTCGTCGTCGATGACAAGGGTAATTATGGAAAGATAGAAACCATCCAGGCAATAGATGAATTGCAGAAGTACAAGATCAAAAGGGCACGCCAGCGTGTCCTTGGGGATGAGGTAATTAATTTCATCTTCCCGAAAGATAAAGAGGGAGCGAAAATCACTGTCTGTTCGCTGTTTGAAGAGCTCACGGAGGCAGGCACCGTAGATACTGCGGAGCTTGAAGAGATGACTTCAAAGATATTGAGCGAGATCGCGCATGATTAGACTGATTGAGGATTTGAATGGACTGGTGTCAACCGCTAAGGATGACGTGGTTTCATCCATAGCGGAATACGTATCAGCTTACGATAAAATCCTGAAAGCTCTTGCTGAGGGCCGCAATTTAACTCTCTACGTCCGCGACGCGACGGTTATGCAATGGTTTATGCAAATGTCCGGTCGCTATCCCAAGGAAAGCGTCAAAATCGAATGCATTGACGCGCGCTGTCGTTTGGAAGAGATCTGGGGCATATCCATACCAAAAGAGATATCCAATGAGGAGATCGTCTCGGCCGGCTTGCTGGAGTTGGATATATCCCCACCCAAGGGGGCGCACTTTGACAACGTTATTCTGGATCACTTTTACCATCCTTTCTTTACCGGGAAAACCTTCCCATTTGTAAAATTGTGCGACCTTCTTTCGGCTTATGACTCCACAAAGTGGGATACCAACACAAAGAATCCGCTTATTTCCAGAATCTATTCAAAGCGATTAGCCGAATGGAAAACAAAAGCCAAAAATTCCGATCTCAGACGGCTGATAGACTTGTTCTCTACGGATGTAGATGCCCTCAAAGATCAGTTGATGAAATACAAAGTTCTCAGGTCCTATAAAGCCCTGGGACATAAACTGATGGGAGATGACTTTTCTATTCTTGAATCACTGAAACTTGATTTGTCCAAAGTGAGCGTTGACGAATCAGGCATAAAAGATATTGTTACTCAAATAACTTACATCCTGAATGCATACCAGGTACCTGCGAATATGGCGGAAATGGAAGCCCTCATTTCCAATATGAGTGGTTATCTGGTCACTGAATTTGAAGCGGTCGAAAAGATTCTCAAAAACCACCCTGATTGGATTACTGCCGACATCGTCAATGCCGTGGATGAAAAATTTGAAGCGATTCAGGATCGTGTGGGAAGGCGCCTTAAAGCGCTGAAGGGGCTTGTCCAGCCACCCTTTCCGTCTCAGCCTGATAAAACCTGGGATTTCGACCACATGGTAACCTGGGCAACGCAATCCTATCTCCCCTATCAGTCCTGGTGCGCTTCGAACAACAAGATGAATGAGGGAATCTATAAACTTGCCGACGAGTTTGCCCAATGGCTCTATAGCAAATGGCAGGATATACGCGCAAATTCCAAAAGGATGGTTTTTAATATCCTTCCGAACAACGCTGACCGGCTAAAATCGGATGAAAGTATCAATCTGGTTCTCGTCATTGACAATCTATGGTGGGGGCTCGTCCCGATCATCAAGGATCTTTTCCAGATGTATGGTTTCTTTCTCTCCAAAGTAGAACCTTACCTATCCATGTTGCCGTCAGAAACAGAAATTTCCAAAAAGTGTTTGCTGGCCGGCACCCCCACCTACAATGACATAGACAACAAGACATACAAGAACATCATTGAAAAGGGCTGGGTCCCCTATTTCAACAATGCGACTTTTCAATATATGAGCGATCCGGGCAAACTGGCTGACATAGAGGAAATAACCGGGCATACCTATGTCGTCAATTACCTGGCTATAGACAAAGCCCTGCATATGTCGTCTGATCAGATCGGGATGCCGCATCTGAAGTACATCAGCAACCTGCTCGAAGGTTTCGTGGAAACGATTGCCGAATTCATTGATAAACATGACCTGAAAAAAAGGATTGTCATTCACGTGCTCACAGATCACGGTTCGACCACAATCCCCGTGGGTATTGCCAACGACCTCGACCTTTCCGGATTCAAGAGTACAGAATTCACGATTCGCTCCCCTCGATATATCGCTGTTGCAAACGAGAAATTTCTCAGTCTCCCGGAAAATTGGAAAGAGGACTGTTTCTTTTTGGATGCAACAGAATTTGGCAATGACAGCCATTACCTGAGCGCCAGACGGGGTAATCGTTTTGAAAAGACGGATGACAATTTCTATACCCACGGCGGGTTATCACCGGAAGAGGTCGTTGTGCCCCATCTGATCTTTGAAGCGGCCAAGGCTCCTCTCCGTGATCTCACGCTACTCTTGGCAAATAAAGAATTCCGCTATCGCAAAGAGAAGATTTCTCTGGAGATCGGCAATCCTAATGACTTTGCCGTCGAAAATATCCGTATATCGGTCATCAATTCCAACATCGAAACGGATCAGATAACCATCGCTTTGTTAAACGGAAAAAATAAAAGCCTGGTGGAAATGACTGCCCAATTCAAACAGACGGCTAACGCTGATGAAAGAAATAACCTGATCCTCCACATTCGATTCACCTGCCATGATGAGAAGCACGAGCAGACTGCTACATTGCCGATCACAATGCGCGTGATGGTCGAAACAAAGGGCAAAAGCGCCTTCGATGATCTGGAGTAGGAGAGCACAATGGAAACATTTGAGAAAAAGGCACTGGAGAACTTCGGTGAAATTGTCATCAACAAATCCTTTGTCCATCAAGCGGGCTTTGGCAGCCGCGCCATTCCCACCTACGTTCGGGAATGGATCATCTCGCACTATATTGCCGGTGAAAGCGATTTAACCGAGGCGGTTCGCCAAAAGATCGCTAAGTTCGTTCATACCTACGTTCCGGATAAAAGCGAAAAGGAAACCATCAAAAATCACCTCTATGAGCAGCAGGAAGTTAAAATACTCGATAATTTCTCAGTACATGTAAATTTGGCAAAAGGAGACCGATATTTAAGCATCCCCTTCTTGGACGAAGATTCCGCTTTCATCACGCCACAAATTGTCCAGGAAAATGACATGCTGCTGAGCAGCGGTTTATGGGGGCTGGGATCTCTCTTTTATGTGCCGCCGACCGATGGAAAGTCGAAAGGAAAAGGCGCGATATGGGCACGGGAATTCCGTCCCTTTCAATTGGCAAACGTGGATATTGCATATTTCACAGAGTGCCGGAACGCTTTTACAACATCCGAATGGATCGATCTGATTATTTCCTCCATGGGGTTTAACCACCTCCTCTATTCCGAGCGTCAGAAGATTCTGCTGATATCCCGGCTTATTTCCTTAGTCGAACCACGATATAATCTCGTGGAGTTGGCGCCAAAAGGAACAGGCAAATCGTTTGTGTTTGAAAACATGTCACGCTATGTGGCCGTACGTTCCGGCGCGATCACGGCGCCTGTACTCTTCTTTAACGATTCCCGAAAAACACCCGGATTGATTACCCGCTATGACTGCGTGGTCATTGATGAGGCTCAAAAAGTCAAAGCTGACAGTTCTGGGGAATTGACGGCCCTCTTGAAATCTTACCTGGAAGCCGGCCGCTTCGGACGCGGCAGCGCCGGATCGATCACAGCCGAAGCAGGCATCGTCATATTGGCCAACATCGACCTTGACCAGAACAGGCGACCTTTAAACGAGGACATCGGTCTTTTTAGAATATTCCCCAATTTTTTAAGAGAAACGGCTTTTATCGACCGATTCTCGGGGCTGCTGCCTGGATGGGATCTCCCGCGCATCAGCAAGAAAACCCCATCCATCTCATTGGGACTGAAGGGCGACATCTTCGGAGAAATTCTCCATACGCTGCGGGGTGATATTAGCTATCGCGATTACGTTAAAACAAACATGGAGCTTACAAATTGTGACGACATGCGGGACAGCAAAGCGATTGAGGCGGGTGCAACCGGCCTGCTCAAAATGCTCTTTCCCGACAAACAACCATCGGACACCGATTTCTACAAATATTGCGTCAACCCCGCCATTGAACTGCGTCAGCGCGTGAGAGATGAATTATGTAAATTGGATCGGGAATATGTACCGCTCACCATCCTCTCGAAGTTTCCGGATGATTTTCAAAGTCATCACAAAAAACCGTCTTTTGCTGACAGCCCAAAGCCGGAAAACAGCGTATCAACAACAAGCGACACATTGCCGCCGGCGACTGATACTCCCCAGCAAACTGAAATAACGGAAACCAAAAATGAGGGGCTTGATACACCGGTCGAAAAAACGGTACGTATTCAAGATGGTGAAACGGGACAAAGCTATCAGCGACTTTTCGGATCATATCTGAAAGGAGCGCGCGTTATCCATGTTACAGATCCCTACATTCGCATGGAATATCAAATCAAGAATTTCCTGATCTTTACCAACGTCATTGACACCTCGGGCGGGCCGGTCAAATTGATCCTGACAACGGCCGCCGAAAATTCTTATCAGGAACAGACGAATGCAAAAAAGCTGGATGAGATAAAGGACAGCCTTGCGAAACATGGGATTGAATTCAGTTACGAATTTAATCCGGCCATTCATGATCGAAGCATCGCCCTGGATAACGGGTGGCGAATCATTCCGGGCCGCGGGCTGGATATTTTTCAGAAACCGGCGTCAAAGTATGAACTCAGTGAAATCGACCAACGGAAGAGAAAATGCCGGGAATCGGAAATTATCTATCTGAAGGCTGATTGACACAGAGGGAGGTGCTTATGTGGAATAATGTCATGGCAACTTTAAGCCCTGGTCAGCAGCTCCTGACGCCCGGCAGAGGAATTCCCGCAAACAGGCAACGGCCTTTTATCATCACAGGTATCACCCATGCTCATATCGATATAGAAATCGGGAAATCAAAGACACCGAATCGACTCCCGAGAGCTATGTTTGATGCTGTTGACAGCTACTTTCAGCGCAGACCGGCAGGATGTCTGAGAATCGCTGCTGAACATGCGGTCATCCCAACGCAGGATAGTGTCGATGAGGTAGCCCGCGCCGCCGTCCATTTTCCCCGCGCGATCGGTAATTACGTTGCAGCCATTTTGGAGGCTGCTGGCTGCGTAAGATATTTCATGAACGGCGACCAAAAGTGCATTCGGATTTAAAATCATGACTTGTCATTATACTTTCTCAAATATCAGCAATGGGCAGTACGAGGTTACCATAGACTTACAAGGATGGATGTGTACTGAGCAAAGAACCACCCTTCAGAAGAATATTTATGATCTTGGCCAGAAAGACCCTTTCTTTCAGTCGATATGTAGCATGTATGGCTCCGTACTTTCGTATAAATCGGAATCTTTGTTCCCACACGACACAAATTGTGATTCCAAGAAAAAGAAAGTCTTGATTATTCTCGGCAATCCCGCGACGCATAGCGTGGCCAATGGAATGTTCTTCTTTTCGATGGGAAAGCCTGGTGCGGAAGAGACGCACACATTTTGGAAGAAATTGGAAAAACCAGGATTAATTCAGAGGATCAGACGTAGCACTCTAAAAGAGGAATCAGAAACAAGAAAAGAAATGATCATCAATGGGACTCTTTCCAATAATTATCTCTTTGGATTCACTACCTTCTACTCGTTTCCTACGCCGGTCGAGGGCGACTTCAAAGATGTTGCAGGGTTGCGGTGCTTGTTTAAACCAATCATGAAACAGATTCAGGATATGGAATATGACAGATTAAACGCATACAAAACAAAGTTTTCCTTTGTAAAAGGTGCCTTGTGGGTATTTCACGAAAGAACATCTCACCGTTGTGCAAAAAAGAAGTTCCAGGATACATTTGAACGGTGGCCAGCCCGCGGCAAGGGCAGTAGCGGAGAAAATCTAAAAAATATCTTGAAGGCAAATTGACAGATATAATCGCTATGGAAATGAGAGCTTGTTCTAATTGTGGACTTCTTTTTGAGTCCGATGCAGTTGAAGAACCCGATCCTGCTGCTGATTTGGGGAAAATATTTCAAGAATCTATCGACTCTCGCGCAAATTCTGATTTATGCCAAACCTGTAGAAGAGAATTAGGACTTCTGAACATTCTTGGATTTGATCAGTAATTGACTATGATATGTGACACAGTTTCTGGTTAGCAGCGATAAATTTTCAGTACGGCCTTCTTCTCTGCATTCAACATATACCCTACCTTCGGCCTTGTTAATATCAGGGTTTCCAGTTCTCCCGGTTCGACAGCGATTGTTCCTGCGACGGCTTTCCTGATCTGGGCGATGCAGCGGCGCTTGTGGTCGGAGATCTGGCGTTCATAGGGTTTGTTGGATCCGTCATAGTTCATGGGACCGGGCCAGAGGCGCCGGTAGATTTCGTCGCGCGCTACGATCTGCTTCGGCTTTTCGGCCAAAAGCGACAAATAAGTGAAGCAGGCGGGTTGCAGCTTGATCGGAATGCCCCGGTAGAAAAATAGTCTTTGCTGCTCATCCACGAAGACGACCGGAGGATCGGCGATCAAGTCACGGAGATCTTGGACGTCTCCCAGACGCGCACGAAAGGCGGAAAGTAGGGTTTCATCATGGAGGATGTCGGCAAGGGATCGGGGGAAAGAGACATCGCCCGCCGGTGGTTCGATAGGCGGCAGCGCGGTGGCCGAGTCCACCTTGGCTCGTTCGGCTGATTCTTTGCCTTGCGCAACATTGAGAGTCCCCTCGCTGATCCCGGCTGCAGCTTCCTCCCCGGCCGTTTTCTCCCGGACCTGGTACTCCGGATGAAAATGCCGGTACAGTCGCCCCGCCAGGTGCTTGGGCAGCAGCCTTTCCAGTTCCATCAAGGGCAGTTCGGCCACAGCCTCGGGGGTGTCGTAACCTTCAGCGAGCAGGGTGTTGATGTAGGTCCGGCCCAGGCCCCGGAGGCGGATCTTCGAGAGGGCAAGGCCCTTTTCCGTGACGCCATAGATCAGCCGCTGAGAAAGTCTTTCTATCCTGGCGATGGCCCGCGGGTCCCAGCGGATCTCTTTGGCCAGGGAGGCCAGGGTCTCGGCCAGCCAACTGAAGTCCTCCCCCACCCGCTTGATGGCGCCGCTGAAAACCTCGTAGCTGTTCTCGATCTCCTTGGTCTCCGCATTCGAGATCCACCGGTTCATCATGAGGGCCTTCTTGACGGCCCGCTCCTTCTCCTGGGAGAGCATGCCCGAGATCTTCCAGACGGACTGAAAGACGGGCTTGGTCTCCTCCATGCTGTCGTGGACCGCCTGCTTCAGCTCATGGAGGTAGCCGCCCTGCCCCCGTTCGTTTCGCTTGAGGGGGATATAGACGGGAATCGCATCGTGCGACATGGCCAGGAGCATGAGGATCTCAAAGTCGGAGACATTGCGGGGATCGGCGTTGTTGAGGAATTCGAGGAAGAAGACGGCGGTCTCCAGGGCGATCCCCTTGGCGGCGGTGTTCTTTCCCAGGGGCGTCGGGATGAGCCGGTCCTTGGCGGTCTTCTCGATGAGGCCCCATTTGACGGAAAGGGCGATGGTCTCCTCGATGACCTTGTCGTAGTCGGCGTCGGTCATTTCGGTGTTCCAGAGGGTTCGGCCCGTGAAGGTGCTCTTCAGGAAGGTCTTGATTTCCCCGGCATCGCGGCAGATCTCCGAAGCGACAAGGTTCAGGATGTGCCGGTCCATCTCCCTGCGGTTCAGGGCCGGGGTCATCTCCTCGACGGGGCCTTTGACGTAGTGGTCCGTGTAGAACTTGTGATCCACGTAGGAGGCGGTGACGAAGAGCGCCCGGCCGAAGTCGGAGACGAAGCCGTAGCGGGCCACCCGGCCGCCCATGTTCTCGTAGTCGGAGACAAGGATTCTTTCTTTGGAGAGGCTGCGCGTGTCCCGGAAATACTTCCAGCGCAGCGGCGCGACGATGGCGTTCTTCATGGGGAGATTGAGGCCGACGGCCAGTGTCGTGGTCGTGCAGAGGACGCGGATCTCGCCCTTGCGGGTATAGCGCTCGACGATGTCCCGCTCCTCCCAGGAGAGATCGGCGTTGTGGACGGCAACGCCGCTGCTGAGGAAGGTAATGAGCATGTCCTTGGAGACGCTCTCTTCCAGGGCGTTCATCTCGGCGATGGCGCCGGCGGCGGGCGGAAGATTCAGGGCATGGGAGAGGTGGTGAGCCAGGGCTTCTGTCGTGGGCTTGTCGGGCAGGAAGATGATGGTCTGTTCGCCCTTGTTTTCCACAAGAAACTTGGCCGTCTCCACGTACTGCCCTGCTTCCCTTTCGGACTTGAGAGGGAACCACTCCTCTTCGCCTTCGAGACCGCTGTTGAACTCCCGGTAGCGGAACTTGCCGTCGAAAAAGACGCCCTGCCGGAGCTCCACGGGGCGCTTGTCTTCCCGGATCATCTTGGCCCGGAGCCACTGAGCCAGGGCCTCGCTCTTCCCCAGTACAGCGGAGAGCCCCACGAGCTGGGGCTGTTTCGGATTCAGCAGGATCCGCGTGAGGAGGACCTCCAGGACGGGTCCCCGTTCTTCGTCGGTCAGGTATTGAAGCTCGTCCACCACGACGAGGCCGATGTCGTTGATGAGCTTGGGATTGCCGACCAGGAGGGAGTGGAGCTTTTCGTAGACGATGATGGCGATGTGAAACCGGCGGCCCTCGATGCGCTCGTCGTATTCCCGGCGGTCGTGGGTGGAGATGACGGTCTGGATGCCTGCCTTTTCGTAGTCCTCGTGGAACTGCTCGAATTTTTCTTCCGCCAGGGCCTTGGTGGGGACGAGGTAGAAAACGCGCTTGCCCTTGCTGCCGTAGTGGAGGGCGAGGATCTCGCCCACGAGGGTCTTGCCGGAGGAGGTGACGGCGGAGAGGAGGAAGTTGCCGCCGTTCAGGATCTGATGTTCCTTGAAGGCCCGCTCCTGGATGGGGAGGAGCTCTGCGCCGTATTTCTCTTTCAGGATGGCGATGACGTTCGGGTCCAGCCCGAAGGCTTCCAAGAGGTCGATGCGCATGGCGTTAATCAGTCCTGGTCTGTCCTTTCCGGTGATCGTACCGGCCGATTGTAACGGTGGCGGATCACCTACTCAAGGCTCAAACGACAAAGGGGAGTCGTATTATTTATCGATCATGCCGTATTCTTTCTCCACGATTTCACAGCGATACAAGGCGGCAACGGTCGCGTTGATAAATACCACTATTTGCTTGATTTTACAAAGGATGAATATGGCATAACCGGAAATAAAAAAAGGCATCGCCGGGATTGACCGGGATGCCTTTCATGGGCGGGCTGCTTGTGGAATCAGAAGGGAATCTCATCGTCCTCGGCAGCAGCGGGGACGTCCTCTTCCGTCGTGGTGGGATTGCCGTTTTTGCCGCTCAGGAGTTCGAGCTCCCGCGCCCGGATCTCCACAAGGTTGTGGTTCAAGCCCTCGCTGTCCTGCCAGGTACGCTGCTGCAACTGCCCCCGGACGCCAACCTTGGAACCCTTGGCGCAGTATTCTCCGATGACCTCCGCCAGACGCTGGAAGGCCGAGACCCGAAACCAGTGGACCTTCTTGACCTTCTGGCCGTCCTTCCCCTTGTAAACTTCGTTGACCGCGACGGTGAAACTGGCGACGGGGACGCCGCTCGCGGTGTACCGGATTTCCGGATCCTGCCCCAGATTGCCGACAATGGTGACTGTGTTGATCATGGTTCGTTCCTCCTTTCGATTGTTTCGATATAGGGTGAGAGTTTATTCACGGCCATCCACCTGTGTGTTGGCTCCTTCCTGCTCAGTCTGATCACCGGGACCGAGCTGGCCTTGACCGTTGCCGTTCCGTTTTCCGTTCAGGGCGTCCTGAACCCTGACGACGAGCTGATCCTTCAGGGCTGATAGCGCCTCCAGATGGCCCGGATCGTTTTCATCCAGCGTTGCCCTGGCCGTGTAGGACACGCAGCAGGAATTGAAGTTGACGCTTTTCTTTTTAGAAACCATGACTTCGACTTCCGTGACTTTCATGGCCGCTACCTCCTTGAGTTGATGGTTAAAGAACTTCTCCAGGATGTCGTTGACGATCCTGTTCATGGGGAGACGGAGGGCCGGTTTCAGTTCCCTCAGCCTCTGACTGTTGACCTGCGTGAGTTTCATCGTTTTCACCTCCTTTCACCCGCTTTACAGCTTCAATCTGATCTCGCTGTGCACCCTGCCGGGTGACGATCCGGAAGGCGCGATCGAAGTCATACAGAATGCGGAGACTGGCCAGGGTCTGGTGGATATTGGCTGGATTCATGGGACACCTCCTCGATTGAATTTCACTTAAAAGACAGCCCTGATGAAATTTTCTGTGGGGGATCGCGTCCAGAAGATGGAAGAAGCATCCGGCACGCAGAATGGAGGATAGGGGAAAGCGCCCGACCGGACGGTCGCGACCGCAGGGAGAGGCCGTCCGGCGCCCTGGAGTCCGCGTCAGCGGTCTCGAGGGCGAGGGCGCGAAAGGGGAGCCGTGTCCCGTCCGGAGCGAAGCGGAGCACGGGTCACGGCGACCGCCGAGGAGAGGCGTCACGCATGTGTCGCCCCGACGAGGGAAAAAGGACGCCCGGGGACGCCTGTCTCCGACGAAGGAGGAGTCAGGCGGCTTTCGGGCGCACCAATGAGCAGGCGGGCGGAGCGTCCGCGGGGTCTTGCGGTCGCGACGCCGGCCGTAACGCCCGAGGACCGGCAGTCCGAACATAGTGAGGTCTGCCGGGACCGGGAAAAGGGAAAGTACCTCTTGCCGGAGGGACGGGCCGGTCGCCGCGCAGCGGTCGTCCGGCGCGTCCCGGAGGCAGGAAGGCGTGATTCTCACCAGCCCCGTTCCGGGCGCGTCCAAGCGAAGCGAGGTCGCGCCGGGTACGGGGCGCCTACAACGTACAAAGCCGGAGGGTCGAGGCGGTCTCGCGGCGCAGCGCGAGTCCGCCGATGGCCCGGAGGCTGAAGGGAGCCCCTCTGGGGCGGACGGGAGCTGGCGAGGATCGCTTGCGGCGGCGGCGCGAAGCGCTGCCCCGCAGGCGGACGCAGCCGCGGGGTCGGGCGGGGGAGAGGCTGGCGGGACGCCTGCTGCGAGTCACAGGACATGGCTGCGCAGCCGGTCATGTCTTGTGCGAAGCGATGCAGGCGGCATGACAGCAGAACGGGTCCGGGTGGCTGGGATTCTATGCACAGCGTGCGCATAGCGACGAGAAGAGCGGGAAAAGTAGAAAGTACCGTGGGTGTTGACCTGGTTCTTTGTTGCAATGGTAATAATCAAGCGTAAGTGCCCCGAGACAACCCGGCATCTCTTCGCCGGGTAGTTCGAGGGGCACAAGCGGGCCACTGGCACAGGTGTCTTTGCGGGCTATCCCCGCCAGCCGGAAATGGGTTCGGGTGGGCGGTAAAGGCAGACTGCAAATGGCGTGACAGCGTATTCGTCTGGCGCTTCGTGTGCGCACCACTGACATAAAAAAACCCTGGGCTCCCCTCTGGATCGTCAATGAACCGGACGGAAACCCAGGGCGCAAAGGCCATCATGGCCGCAAGGCTGCCTTGCGATCGTGGTAGGCCTCCCAGATGACGATCCATTCATGCTTTCGGGGCGGATCGGCCATCTTGACATCGCCGCGTTGGATCTTGAAGAGCCGCCCGCCCAGGGCGGCCAGATTGCCGTTAGCATTGCGGACCTGATGCAGGAGCCTTCGGGCGGAGATACTCAGAGATTTCCCGATTTCCGCCATGATCCGCCGCTCCGTTTTCCGATATTCATACCAGAAGACCCCGGCCTGATCACGGGCCAGATCGAGGGCGTAAACCCTCTTCCCGAGATCGCGGAGCGCATCCAGATCGGCGATGCAGCGGACCTTGCGCAGTAAGCCCTTGTAAGAGCGCGGTTGCCGCTCCTCCCAGGTGAGATCCATCGCCTCCGCGAGTTCATCGTATCCGATGACATGGTAGGCATAGAGATCGGGGATCTCTTCCCGATAAGCCTCATCGGGATCCCCGGAAGGTTCGAAGCCATCATCGGCATCATCATCAGCATCATCTTGAAGTGGCTCACCGGCATCGAGATCCCAAGAGACCTCCACCTCCGCCAGATTCATGGCGATGTGTTCGAAATAGGCCACACCCGCCTCGATCCCCTTGGCCTTGACAAAGCCGATGAAGGCGTCGACCATCTTCGGCGTGGCCTCGATGATCGACCAGGCATCGGCCAGGGCGACTGCCTGATGGAACCTGCAGCCGATGCGCTTCCGGAGAATCTCCGGCCGGAGGTGAACGGGACAGCGGGACTTGACATTCAAATGCGGGGCGACCACCGCCCCATCGGCGACGGCGCAATCCTCGAAGATCATCCGATCCAGTTGATTCATATCCCGGACGTGGAACGCCATGCCGAGATAGGCCTCACCATAATCCTCATGATTGAACAAATTGATTTCCGACGATGTGGTTTTCATGATGCACCTCCTATTCTTTCTCAAAATACGTGAAGACATAGGCCCCAACCAGGGAACGGCAGGGGACCCAGGAACCGCGGACAAAATGATGAAGACCGGACGGACCATCCACCGGGAAGACGACCACGGCCAGATCGCGCCGGATCGCCTGCTCAATCGTGAACCAGGAACCGGCGGAACAACCGGAGACGAAAGCGACCACGCCGGCAGAGGCCCGGACAATGGCGCAATTTCGGATGAGAAGCGCAGCAACCAACTCCCGGCGGGAGGAACGCTCGGACGCGGAACCTTCCACAATCTCACCGCCCAGAGCGGCGAACCGGGAAAGCCAGGGCAAGCAAGACGGTGGGGCCAGCGACAGATCGCCGGGCAGGAACACGGATGAGCCCTTGCAGGCGGAAGTGCTATGGCGGACCAGGGAACGCAGCGCTGCGAGATCGGCGCCCACGGCGCCGCCCGAACAGATCCGATGCCCGCGGGACAAGAGCAGATCGACCACATCCCCTACGCGGGAATCCCATTCGCTGGGCAGGCATCGGGAACCGATGACGGACCAAATAGACATAACCAACACCTCCTCTCGATTTTTCGCTTGACACAAGCGCGGGGCGAACGAGCGTGGCGAAGACAGGCCAAGCGAGCACAGCGCAGCCGGATGACGAGCGACGCAAGCGGAGCGCGGCGGAACGAGGAAGAAGGCGGAGCGGCGGGAGCGGGCCGTTGTCGGAGCAGCGAGTGAGCGCGAAGGCAGTCAAGGGCGCAGGCAAGGAAAAGGAAGATTTTTCCCGGCACTGACCGTGAGCGCCTTACCTCTAAAGCCCCTTACGGGCTGTGACGGGAAAAAATACACTTTTCCGGTGGGCTGCAAGGCCCGCAGGGCCGAAGCCCATGCCGGAGCTTGTATACCCTTGACGGCCGGAGCCGGGAGCCCGCGCTACAATGGAAAGCGTTAGAGAGAGGAGGTACCTTTTAGAGGGCGGGTGGCGGGTCCCCCTTGAGGGGGAAAGAAAGGGGGTGATCAAAACGGGCGATGCGGTCGCCCCTTGGCGATCTTATAGACAATCGCGGGCAAAGCGCACCCAGCGATGTGGAAAGGAAAATTGCAGGGGGCGTGACAGAGCCGTCAGGCGATGGCGCGACCCATGCGTACCTCAGCAAGGGACATGACAGACCCGTCCGGGGCTGGCATGGTCCCTTGCCCTTGAGGGGCGGGTGGTCGGGAATTCCCCCACCGGGGGATGCAGGGGGGACAGGGAAATATGCAAGGGGCGTGACGGCCACGTCGTCCGGTGGCCGGCGCGTCCCCTTGCTTACCGTATCATATTGCCAGATTTGAGTTTACGTTTTGCCTTCCACGGTAAATATTTCTACATAAATACAAGTTGTTGACAATACAAGCTGTATTAGGATATGTTAAAAAGAAAAAGGATGGACAGCGGCAATGGCCGGAAAAAATAGAGCTCTTTTAACCAGGGTAACTGCCTCCTTTGCCGAAGCTGAAGTTCGAAAGAGTCAGAGGCCGTGTATTTTTCTTTCCCATATAGCAATAGACAAGCAGACCGCCATATCCATTGGGAACTACATAATGGAAAGTGGGGACATAGACATTTACTTGGATGTCTACGATGAGAAATTGCAGCAGGCCGTCAACGCAGGCAATCCTGTCATGGTGACGCAATTCATCGAAAAAGGCCTTGAACAATCAACCCACATTATGTGCATCGTGTCGAAATCAACTATTAAATCCTGGTGGGTACCTTATGAACTCGGCTATGGTAAAAGGGCTTTCAAGGAATTATCTACTCTTGCACTTAAGGACGCAGATTCTTTACCCGAATACCTTTCAATCGGAGTCATAATTCAAGGAACAAAGAGCCTCAACGAATATTTGAAAAAAGTAGCGAACTCAAAGTCATTAACTGGATCAACTTTTTATGCCATGTATGAGCATTTGATACCGCACTCTCAGTCTAACCACCCATTGGACAATTATCTCAACTGGCAGAAATAGCCGATCATAAGGAGGATCAATGGCTACCTTTCCGCCCAAACCACCAGGATTAGGTCTATTGGGATTACTTCCTCGGCGCTCAATATTCATAAGCTACTACCACCATGGAAACCAGGCTTACTATGACGAATTCACAAGATTATTTTCCGGGAGTTACGGTATTGTCCGCGACAATTCTTTGGACAGGATAATTGATAGCGATGATACAAATTACGTGCGACAGACGATCAGGCAAGACTATATTACAGGTACGTCTTGTACCTTGGTCCTTTGCGGTACTATGACGCCATATCGCAAGTACGTAGACTGGGAGATAAAAGCCACGTTAGATAAACAGCATGGCCTAATCGGAGTAAAGCTGCCAGAGTTGGTGATAGTGAACAATGGTTGCCACAAGCCCGCACGGCTTCAAGATAATATAGATTCAAAATACGCTATTTGGACCCACTGGGAGCTTTTGATTAATGGAGGGACGGTTTACTTGAAGAAGGCCATCGAAGAGGCCATTGATAAATCAAAGGAGCTGATCGACAACTCAAGAGCAATGATGACAAGAAATGGGTGATAATAATGGTAACGTTAGCTAAAGGCTCTTTTTCTCTCGATTTGGGTATAGTGAAACTCGGTGCAGACCTGACGGATGAAGACCGTCAATGCGCATGGGAACTTTATACCGAAATATCTACACGTGTCTCAACCACAGGAAAAATAAGTGATAAGGACTGCAATAACTTCGAAGGGGAACTTTACATAGAAAGCCTCGATTCACTCTATAGATTCTTCCAGGAGGCCCGATCCATAATGAGAAGATTTCCAGTGGGGAGGATAAAGGAAGAAGACAACAAAAACCATCTCGGCGCGGTCATCAGCAGATGCATGGACAACGTATTGAGGCCATTCTTAGAGAAATGGCATGTGCATTACCGCCATTGGTGGGAAAATCAAAGTAATCCCCGAAAGTCTCCTTTTGAACGACAAAATGAATACCCTAAACTGGATGAATTCCTGAAAGACTGGTGCGATTTGAGAATGATAATGAGGGAATTCCAGAAAGAGCTTATAAAAGTCTATTCCTTAGTAGATACCAAAGGATAAGATTGTAAAGATAGGAATACAGGATTAAAAAGTAAAGCAATTATCCCCTCGGCAAACAATTCATCCTGTGCCCCATATTGGCGATGAGCCGGGTAATCGTGGCCACGGCGTTGGGCTGCTTAAACGCCCGGTAGACGATCTCCATCATCCGATAATAGTCCTTTGTGAACCGATTGTAGCCCGCCTGGAGCTGCTCGACGCTCATGTTCTTCGGCCTCACGATCACCGTGCCGCCCGTGTATTTCGAATAGTCGGTACAGATGATGCGCCCCTCCCTTTCAAATCTCCGATAGAACTCGGTACCCGGATAGGGGATCAGGATGTTGACGGCGACGCTGTCGATTTTCACCCTTTTCAGGGCCTCGATGGTTCGGTCGAACACGTCCGGCGTATCGGTGTCGAATCCAAAGATGATCCCTCCGTCCACCAGGATGCCGCGATCGTGGAACCGCGCGATGTTGTCCTTCAGGCGCTCGACCTTATTGAACCCCTTATTCGCCTCGGACAGAGCTGCGGTGGAGACGGACTCTACCCCCACGAAGACTCCGAGACAACCCGCCTTTGAGGCCAGGGAGAGCAGTTCCTCGTTCTCAGCGAGAAGGACATGGGATTGCATGAAGAATTTCTTTCCGTATGGGATCATCGCCGTGAATAGCGCTTTCGCGAATGCCTCGTCAGCCGCGAGGTTGTCGTCCAGGAAAGCGATGATCTTATCCCTCGCCCGCTGCAAGTCAGCCATGACGTGATCGATGGGCCGCGTCCGGAATCCCAGGCCGTGGACGTAGCGCGTGGAGCAGAACGAGCAGGCGTGGGTGCAGCCCCGCGTCGCCTCAATGGGGTAGAGCGGAAAATACCGGGAAGCATCGAGCAGATCCAGCCTGGGCGGTTTCAGCTTGGCCAGGTCGACCGCCCTTTCGGCTTTGTAGACCCCCCTCATCTTTCCGGCCTCGGCATCGGCGACGACCTGCGGCCAAACCTCGTCCGCCTCACCCACCACCACCGCATCGGCGTGTTGCAGCCCCTCCTCCGGCATGACCGAGGCGTGCATCCCGCCCAGGACCACTGGGACATGCCTCTGCCGGTAATGATCGGCAATCTCGTAGGCACGGTAGGTCCTGAACACCTCGAAGGAGATCCCTACGAGATCAGGATGGTCGTCCAGGCGGATCTTCTTGACCCTCTCATCCTCGATGGTGATGTCATGCCCTTCAGGAGTGGCCGCTGCCAACGCCGGCAGGGACAGGGTCATGATCTGAGACCACTTCGACCGGGATCGGACCGCCGCCGATATGAGCTTTATCTTCATGATATTTCCTCCCTCTGGATCGTCAACGCATGACCCTCCGTCGCCTGGCCCCACTCAATCAACCGAAGTTGCGGGCCAGTGCCGCCATCGAAAGTGATTTCGAGCCCGGTAATGCTCAGCGGGTGGACGCAGGAACCGGTGTTGTAATAGCTCCCGTCGGGCTGGTGCTTGATCTTGATGCCCTCGGTCTTGATCTTGGATTCCAGGTATCGTCGCTCCGTCAACGACAGGTTCTCGAAGACCGCCCGGTGGGTGTGGCCGGCGATGATGGCGGCGATCCCCTGATCGTTGCGGCTTGCCCATTCATGGAGGCGCCTGTCCACCTCGTTGCACAGACCTGGATTCAGGGCGGCCCGGGTCGGGTCCTTGACCCCGCAGCGCTGGAGATCCGGCCAGAAATAATGGACAAAAAATTTGCTGACCACCGCGCCCTCACCACAGCACTTCGGGTCTGCCTGGTGGCCGTGGATGAGAAGGATGACACGGCCCATCTCATCGTTGTCCTCCCGGTTACCGCTCTCCAGGACAATCCCTTCATGAATCGCGATATCGGGGAACAGCGTCCGATAGACCGCCTCGTTGTCCTTCCAGTAAATGTCATGGTTCCCCCACACCTTCAGGTAGCGGGTCTTTGCCGGGTCCGGATCATGGAATTTAGCCAGGAGCTCATAGACCGGGGTATGGGTGATGTAGATCTGGTCGAAATTGTCGTTCTCCCAGAGCTCCTCGGCGTCGCCCAGTTCGATGTAGGTGAAACCTTCTTCGAGATAATGCTCCAGGGCGCAGCGATAGATCAGGGAGTTCTTGGCAAAGTCATCGGCCCCGGAGCCGTCCCCCCGGTGCATGTCAGACATGACGATCAGCTTCATGCCGGAAGTGAGGGTGATATGCCTGACACGTTCAAGTTCGGGAAGGCTGCTCATGCTTTTTGACCTCCCTTCTCAGGAAAAGAAGCAACCTTAGCGAAGGCGTTTTCATTGTCCCGGATGACCTCGCCGTGACCCGGATAAATCGCCCTGACTCGGAGGCCATTGTTCAGGACGGCGAAATAATCCCGCGCCAGTACCTCGTCCCAGCAAAAGCGGTTCAGATAGCCCATGCCGTCATGCCTACCCAAAATGAGATCGCCGCTGATGAGTTCCTGTGCTTTTTCGTTGTAGAGGGAAACGGAATCTGGCGTGTGGCCGGGCGTCGCAACCGCCTGCCAGTCGGAAAACCCGATCCGGCGCAGCAAGACGCCCTGCGTGTCGATATAGGATACCCGGTCCGCGTAGGGAATGCGCCTGTTGTTGCTGAATATGGGCAAGGGAACGCCGGTAAGGGATTCAAAGGCGATATGCGACAGGTCTCCGATGCGGCAGTAATTCTCCCGGATCGTGGGGACAAGGCCGTCAAGCCAGTTTTGCATGGGCGCGAGGCCTTCCTGCCCCTCGATGTATCCTTTCGCGCGAAGATGAAACAGAACCTGCGTCTCCGGGGAGCATCTCCTCAGCAGGGACCCGATCCCGCCGATGTGATCGATGTGAAAGTGCGTAGCGAAGATAAACCGGATGTCCTGAAACGGCCTCTTCACAATCCCGGTGCAGTATGTTTCGATGTCCCGGGCGGCGCCGATGCTGCCCACATCGACGGCCATGAGGCCCTCATCTTCCTCGATCAGGTAGGTCCTGGCAATGCCGCTTTTGGGTATGGCGTGAACCATAAAATAGCCTCAAAATCACTGAATTTTTGATGAAAATCGTCTCAACACCGGCATAACTCCAAATAGTTTTTCCCCCCAACCCCTACCCCTTCCCCCCGGAAACGGTGACGGGTTCGGCAAGAGACCAGAGTCGCTCGAACTCGGCGATGAAGGGGGCGACAAGATTGCCGTCGTCCGTGAAAATGGCGGCCTCGTGGTTGCGGAACTCCGAATCGTTGGTAAAATTGTAACTGCCGGTCATGAGGCGGATGCGGTCAATGATCAGAATCTTGTGGTGCATGCAGCCCCGCTTGAGCTTGATGAAGCGGATATCGATGCCGTTTTCGATCAGCCATTCGTCGATGGAATAGGATTTCCGCGCGTTGTTCATGTCCAGGATCAGACGGACCTTGATGCCCCGCTTCATGGCCTTGACCAGGGCATTGCCCAGGTACTTGGAGGAGAAGGCGTAGGCGGCCACGGAGATTTCCTTCGCAGCCGCCTGCGTCAGCCTGGACAGTTCCCTGGAGATGCCCGCCTTCGGGGAGAAGAGGACCTTGCAGGCCGGCGTCGGATAAGCAAGTTCCGAAACCGGCACTGCGGCGGTCTTTCCTCTTCCTCGGGTTGCGGCATCCTCTGCTTTTTGTTTCATCACCGCTTCTTCCAGTTCTTCCCGGTCGCCGGTTTTGCCTTTGCTTTTGCGGCCGGTTTGGCCGCCTTCTGCTCCTGCGACCGCTTCCGCAGCATCATGCTGTCCTTCCAGGTCTTGGAGACCTTGAAGCCGATCCGGTAGCCCGCCGGAATCGTGATGGGCTGCCCCGTCGCCGGATTGCGGCCCGTGCGCGCCGCGGTCTTCTTCATGCTGAACACCCCGAACTTCGCGAGCTGAATCCGCCCGCTCTGCTCCAGAAGATCGAGGAGACTGTCCTGGACGGATTTGATGGCCGTTTGGGCGTTCGCCTTCGTGATGCCCGCCTTCGCGGCAACGGCATCAACGAGTTCCTGCTTCCGCGCACCAGCCATTCTTCCCTGCTTCGTCATTTGCTCTCACCTCCTTTCGTCTGAGAATGCCGTCCCTCGCCTCGCCGGAAAGGAACGGGGTATATTTCGTTCATCGATAGCGAAGCACCATTACGACGACGTGATAGAGGATGTATCCGACCGACCCCATGATCAGCGCACCAAAGATCCAGCCCGTCTTCTGAAAGAACTGGTCGATGAAGTTCGCGGCCCACCGGGACGGGGTGATGCCCGCCTCCAGTGCCCCGATCCGCTGCTGGAAGTCCCCGATCTTCTCGGCATGCTCCCGGCAAGAGAGTTCCTCGATGATATCGGAGATCCGCTTGACCTGGGCGATCAGATCATTCATGACCTGTCGGTCGGCCAGGAGGTTCACCTCGTAGGCCTGCTTCAGGAGGCAGATGGTCTTGTCCAGGGTGGCATATTGCTTCTTCAGTTCCTCCGTCTGGCAGGAGAGCTTCGTGATGCTCTCCAGGAGGAGCTGGGCATACATGGCAAAGCCGCCGTCGGGATTGTCCGTCATGGCCCGTTCACTCCGTCCTGTTCAGCCGCCCGGACCCGCTCCCTCAGGGGAACGGACAGGCGGGCATAGTCGTTCCAGATGCTGTCCACATAGGCGATGATCTGCCGGTGGTCGGGGTGCTTGCAGCTCACGGCACAATCATCGCTTTCGAGATGGCGTTTCACCCCGTCCCAGGTCTGCCAGGGGGCGTCTTCCTTTCTGGCCAAAGCGATGGCCCGGTTGATGTAGCCCCGGCCGCCGTTGTAGGAGGCGAGGGCGAATTGAAGCCGTTCCTGCTTCTCGGGAATCTCCGGGAAGCGTTCATACTGCTGCTTCAGGTAGGCGATCCCGGTCTTCAGGTTGGATTCGGGATCGAAGAGCTTGTCCCGGGAAACCCCGAGATACTGACCCGTCGCCGGCATGATCTGCATGAGGCCGACGGCGCCGCAGGAGGAAACGGCCTTCGGATTGAAGGCGCTCTCCCGGCGGATCTGGCACTTGATGAGACGCCAGTCCGTTCCCGGCCAGACTTTCTCTGCCCAATACTGAATCAGACTGTCCCAGCGGTCGGCGGTGTTCATCCGAGAACCCTCTCCAGAAAGTCGGCCCACCGGCAGTCGTTGGCAAAGTCCAGACCCCGGTAGGCCGGGTTGATGCTGTCGGCGGGGAAGTAGATGGAAAGCCCTTTCGTCCCGGCGACCTCCCGCCCCAGCTTGCCCTGACAGAGGAGAGATTTCGTTTTGCCGGTCCGGAGGGCGGCAAGGAGGGCCTCGGCCTTCTCCCTGATCCGGCCCCCGTCTTTGCTCCGGAGTTTCCGGGCGAAGGCGTACAGGTCCAGGTAGTTGTTGTCGTAAAACTTCGGGGCTCGATCCCAGGCCCACTGGATCAGCTTCCGGTTCTTGTCGAAATCGGAAAGAATTTCTGCCGCCAGGGGGTTCAGCGTCTGGATGATCTCCGCGGTGGCGGCCGTATTGATTGCAGACTGGGTGACGGTCTCGCCCTCATCCCGGTAGGAAACGACATACTGTTTGACGACCTCCTTGGCGACGATATGGGTCTTGCTCTTCGGCTTCGCCGTGAGAAATGCGATGATCTCGGCATAGGGCCAGCCGTCGTTGGGTTCCTCGATCTCCGAGCCGACGAGGATCTCCACGGAGTCCCGAAGCTGCCAGGCGACCTCCACCATCGTCATGAGGCAGGCGTCCATGCCGAGGATGTCGATCTTCCTGCCGATGACGGTGCAGGCGCGGGCGAGAACGTCCTTCAGCTCCCGGTTGTCCAAGGCGTCGCCGCCGGAGTGATCGTCATAGCAGATACTCCGGTGGGCACTATGATTGGGGTTCTCAGTCTTGTGGTAAAAAAGAGAGCTTCGGGAGGCGGAGCGGCGAAGTCGCGCATCGGAAGTTCTCCGGACCGCTGCCCGGCTTCTGGCCTCCTCCCACCAGCCGCTGCCGTGATTCCAGAGGATCAGGAAATAGCGTTCGGCAGGGTAACGCTCTGCGGACCACGTGAGAAAATCTTCCAGGACATTGGGATCTCCGGTGTTCGTCTCGCCGAAGGTCTCCAGACAATCCCGTTCATACCCGCCGCCTTTCGTGATCAGAAAGCGCCGGGTCTTCTTGTCCTCCAGGCGGTCAAGCTGAACCAGGACATTGACGTCCTTTGTGGAGCCCACGCGGGCCATCTCCTCGATATCCCGGAGGGCCGCCCCGTCGAGGTTGTTGTCCCCGGCCATATAGACCATGACCGTCCATTTGGCCTTGCCGCTGCGCTGAATCTTTGCCTTGTCCGCCATCGTGCCCCCTTTCACCCCATCGTTTCGAGGTTAAATTTTGGACCGATGGTAAAGGCTGTGGTCTGGAAAAATCAAAGAAGGTGGGCACTTATAGACGCTATAGACAGAGAAACTATGTTTTGAGGATGATTTCGGCAGGGAACCGGTGGGTATGCCTCCAGAGGATCTTAGAGAGAATGCTTGAGATGAGACGCAATAGCGGGTAGGATGTTTTGAAAGGTTATTCTGCGGTGGAAGGGATCCTGGGTGGAAAAACCCGATTGGCGATTTCCCCCAAATTTCCCCCAGGATTTTCAGGCAGGTTATTTAGCTAATAATGTCGTCTTGTTACAAAACGGCGCATGCATTCGATTCCCATGCACTTCCGCCAATTTTAATTGATTTTATTATGGTTTTGGCTTTCATAAACCCGCCCGGCTTAAAATCATCACAGGACTAATTTTTTTTAACAGGATCATCGTAAACGTTTTTTC
>Ga0209201_1001648_pt1 | contig 24708 bp, 16 predicted proteins | sample AD_UKC055_MetaG_FD_184411 | JGI IMG/M metagenome (GOLD analysis project Ga0209201, IMG submission 184411) | Active sludge microbial communities of municipal wastewater-treating anaerobic digesters from USA - AD_UKC055_MetaG (SPAdes) (version 2) | ecosystem: Engineered > Bioreactor > Anaerobic >...
AGCGACGGGTTTCAGACCGGATCTGCTCGAGAAGGTCGCCCACCTGCTAGGGCTGCTCGATGCAATTCAAAGCCACCCTTTCCTTAAAGGGAAGCTGGTCCTCAAGGGCGGAACAGCCTTGAACCTATTCGTTTTCGATGTTCCCCGGCTTTCCGTGGACATCGATCTGAACTACGTAGGAGCCGAAGACCGTGACGGAATGCTCTCCGAGCGGCCCAAGGTCGAGCAGGCTGTTCAAGCGGTCTTTGCTCGGGAAGGCTTCGCCGTCAGACGGATGCCTGAAGAACATGCCGGAGGCAAGTGGTCGTTGCGGTATGCAAGTGCCTCCTCCCAGGGCGGAAACCTTGAAGTGGACATTAATTTCATGTTTCGTATCCCATTATGGCCGGTGAGGACCTGCGACTCTCATCGCGTCGGGGCTTGGCAGGCCACCGGGATTCCCATGCTTGATCACCATGAACTGGCGGCGGGGAAGTTAGTGGCGTTGTTGGCGCGCAGACAGGTACGGGACCTGTTCGACAGCCATCGGATTCTCCGAATGGACGGTCTCGATCCCCATCGCCTTCGCACGGGGTTTGTTGTCTACGGCGCTGTGAACAGGAAGGATTGGAGGACTGTTTCCGCGGACGATGTAGACTTCGATCCCATGGATTTGGCCAGGCGGTTGGTCCCCATGTTGCGCGTCAATGCTGCCGGTGTGCAAGCGGAGCCGGCCGAATACGGAGAGCGTCTTGTAAGAGAATGCCGCGAGGGTCTATCTGCCGTGCTGCCTTTCACGGACTCCGAGCGGACGTTCCTGGATCTCCTGCTGGAGCAGGGAGAGATCGTCCCCAAGCTCCTGACCGCCGATGAATCTCTTCAGCGGCGCATTCAACACCAACCGCTCCTCAAATGGAAGGCTCTCAACGTGCGGCAGCACAAAGGACTGTCCTGACAAAACCCGCATGTGCCAGGTTGCTGTCCGGATAGCGCCTCTTCTCAGGTATTAACGGTTCAACACGCTTCCAGACTCGTCAGATACCTCCCACAACTGCACTTATGCCATCGCGTCACCTCCTCCTCTCAGAGCATAGAGGTATCAGAAGTCAACAGTTTACGGATAGCTCCTTAATCTCCACTCCAAAACAGGCGGGCAGGCAGAGGCGGGGGAGTGCCGTCGGCAGGTGAATTGTTCGGTACTTGATACTGACACTCGAAACCCATAGACACGGATGGGTTTCGAGTAATGTCGTCAAGAGACCTCCGGTTTTACTGGGCGGCGTCGGGAAAGCGTCGGGAAAAGGTCGAGAAAGATTCTGAATGCTTGTCGGGGGAACCCGTTCATTACCATTCCTGAACTGGCTGAATTGATCGGCGTTACCGAGCGAGGTCACCTGACCTTGCGGTCAACCTGGTGAAAACAAGAGCCACCGCGGGAATAGCGGCCCCTGCCTTGAATACCAATCACCGGCATCGAAGGCTTCCTCGTTGACGCAAACCCCTTCCGGCTCTATTGATATATTTGAATGGGTCTGACTAAGAGAGGGGCGGACATGAATGCGCTTCATGTGGCTATGCTTTTCGTGATCGCCTCCACAGCCTACGCTGACCAGAATCCTTCGCTTGCTACGGTACTTGCACCAGACGGAAGAATCATGGAAGGTGCGTCGGGCAGTTTCGATCCCGAAGGGTTCCGCATGACTTACGGTCCCGATTGGGAGCCGTTGTTCGTGGCGGAAGCATTCCTTTCCGGGGAACCTGCTCCTTTTTCAGGGGGGCAGTACGATGCAGGCACCTGGCATCCTCTGGGAACCCTGCCTGCCGGCTCACAGACCCACTACTGGAACGGCCAGGGCGGGAACGGGCAGGCCCTTGCCCAGGGGGTGTACTTCGTAAGGCTCTCCAGCGATTAACTCGAGGCTTCAACCCGGGTGGTGCTGCTGAGGTAGGCGGGCGGCATCGACTGTGGCGGGCCGCTGTCCTTCAGCGATGGTGTGGTCTGATGAACAGATTCTTCGGGAAGATCATCGATTGTATTCGTGTGGAGACGCACAAAGGGGTATGATCCAAGAGCCTGACTGGATAATGAGCTGCCGTGAAAGTCCGTGGTCTCTGTTCGCGCTTCCGGAAAACAGCTCGTCGATGATCATCCAGCACCTAGCATCGATGGCTTACGTTGACGTAAACTGCTTCAGGTCTCATTATTAACAATCAGGTGGGTTTTGATAAGCTCCTTGCTTCCTGGTAAGAAGTACTGGAGGCGTTCACCTGCTCGTCAGTAAAGCCCTACATAGAATGAATCTTGGGAAGGAAGCCTGACCATGGCCCAGCTTGAACATATCGAAGCCATTGAAAAGCGCCTCTGGAGCGCGGCGGACACCCTGCGGGCCAATTCCAACTATGCCAGCAACGAATATTTCCTGCCGGTGATGGGCCTGATCTTCCTGCGCCACGCCTACAGCCGGTATCTGAGTGTCAAGGACGACATCGAAGCAAAGTTACCGACACGAAGCGGCAAGTCGCGGCCGCTGACCAAAGAAGATTTCTCACAGAAGAGCGCCATCTTCCTGCAACCCAAAGCCCAGTTCGACACCTTGGTGGCCCTGCCCGACAGTGCCGACCGCGCCAAGGCGATCATCGACGCCATGGAGTCCATCGAGGCCGACTACGAAAACCTGCGCGGCGTGCTGCCCAAGAGCGAATATCAGGAACTCGATAACGCCGTGCTCGGCCAATTGCTGCGCACCCTTAACCCTGAGGAGCTCAAGCGTGTCTCCGGCGATGTGTTCGGCCGTATTTACGAGTACTTCCTGACCCAGTTCGCCGACCAGAAAGCCCACGACGGCGGTGAGTTCTTCACCCCGGTATCGCTGGTTTCGCTTATCGCCAATATCATCGAACCAACCAGCGGCAGAGTGCTGGACCCGGCCTGCGGTTCGGGCGGCATGTTCGTGCAGAGCGCCCGGGTGGTCGAACGGCGGCATGAGAACCCCACCGAGAAGCTAACCTTCTACGGCTTGGAAAAAAACGCCACCACCATCCGCCTCGCCAAGATGAACCTGGCGGTGCACGGTCTGGAAGGAAATATCCAAAAATCGATCACCTACTATGAAGATCCGCACGAGTTGCTGCGCAAGGCCGACTTCGTCATGGCCAATCCTCCCTTTAACGTGGACGAAATCGACGCCGACAAGGTCAAAATCGATCCTCGTCTGCCCTTCGGTCTGCCCGGCGTCAACAAGAAGGGGAAGGTCAGCAACGGCAACTACGTCTGGATCAGCTACTTCTACAGCTACCTGAATGAACAGGGCCGCGCTGGATTCGTCATGTCCTCTCAGGCCTCTTCCGCTGGGCGTGACGAAGCCAAGGTGCGCCAGAAGCTGGTGGAGACCGGCGACGTGGATATCATGGTCGCCATCCGCTCCAACTTTTTCTATACCCGCACCATCCGCTGCGAGCTCTGGTTCCTCAATCGCGCCAAGCCGGAAGCGCACCGGGACAAGGTGCTGATGATCGACGCCCGCAACATCTACCGCAAGGTGACGCGCAAGATTTACGACTTCTCCCCCGAGCAGGAGCAGAATCTCCTGGCCATTGTCTGGCTCTACCGAGGTGAGACCGGGCGCTATCTCGACCTGGTGGCGAGCTACTGCCGGCGCATGCTGGCCGAGGGTGCGGCATGCATCACTATGAAAAACGAAGAAGGAGAAATGCTCGAACCACTGCTGGGTTTTATCGCTGCGCTGGCGACCCTGCGCAGCAGTATGGAACCCTTCCTCAAGTCACTGGCCAAAGAGTTCCCCCACCTTGAACCGCTCAAAGAACTTGATGAGGCTATCCCGCGTTTTAAAACGACCGTTGAGGCATTCCAGAAGAGTGTCGGAGAGCAGCAGGCGGCCTGGGAACAGCAGAAAACCACCAACGGCGAATTGAAGAAAGCAGTGGACCGTCTCGCCACCCTGGCCGAGACCAGCCGTGATCTAGTCAAGCAAACCGACCTGCTCTACAAGCTAGCCTGCCGACTGATCGAAACCTGCGAGAACGAATGCGACGCCCGCGGTAACGACGCTTGGACGAGCCGTGACATCACCCGCGCCCGCAAGGCCGCTGACGAGGCCCGCGCCCAGGCTGTAGAACAGCTCAAACAGGTGCGCTATTTCTGGAAACAGGCCCACTGGCTCACCGAACGCTTCCCAGAAGCTGAACTGCGCGATGTGGAAGGGCTGGTCAAACTGGTGGACCTGTCCGAGATTGCAGCCAATGACTGGAGCCTGACCCCCGGCCGCTATGTGGGTGTCGCGCCTGAGGAAGAGGATGAGGATTTCGACTTCGAAGAGACCCTGCGTGAGATCCATGTAGAGCTGGAGGATCTGAATGCCGAGGCGGTGAAACTGGCGGCAACGATCAAAAAGGATTTCGAGGGATTAGGGGTATGAGCTGGAAAAAAGTTAGAGTTTCCGAGCTTGGTCGTGTAGTAACCGGGAAAACTCCACCAACAAAACAGAGGAATTACTACGATGGAGATTTTCCATTTATAACTCCATCGGATCTCGATTATGATACTTATCGGATACAGACAACAGCCACTTTCCTCAGCGACGAGGCCCGAGCAGAATATCATAATCAGTTTATTGACGAAAATACAGTCGCATTCACTTGCATTGCTTCTGTCGGTAAAATAGGAATTGCAATAAGAGAATCCCTTACAAATCAACAAATCAATTCAATAATTGTAAATGATGAACATGATTATCGCTTTGTGTATTATCTCCTTCGGAATGAGTCTTTCCGTATTCAGAGGATGTGCAGCGGTGTAGCTACTCCAATTATAAACAAAAGTGATTTCGAGAAAGTCGAGCTTAGAGTCCCAGAATCTTTAGTAGTAGAACAAAATATCGCCTCCATTCTCGCCTCCTACGACGACCTGATCGAGAACAACCAGCGGCGGATTGCCTTTCTGGAGCAGGCAGCGCGGCTGCTCTACAAAGAATGGTTCGTCCACCTCCGCTTCCCCGGCCATGAACACACTCCAATCATCAACGGAATACCGGAAGGATGGGAGAGGAAGAGGTTGGGAGAAATAGCGACAATTATGAAGGGTAAAAATATAACCCAAGAAATGACTGAAGATGGAAACGTTCCGGTTGTCGCGGGGGGATTGAAGCCAGCTTATTACCATAATACAGCCAACGCGTTAGGCCCTGTCATAACTGTTAGCGCGTCTGGCGCCAATGCAGGCTATGTAGCCCTTTATCATCAGGATATATGGGCATCAGATTGTTCATATTTGAGCAGTAGCGATAATCCGGAGATTTGGTTCCTTTATCTTGCGATGAAGTCTAGTCAGGCCGAGATTACAGGAATGCAGCAGGGATCAGCGCAACCACATGTTTATCCGAAGCATTTGAAACGTCTTTGTCTGCAAAATCCACCCAAAACTCTACGAAAACATTTTCATGAAACCGTAGAGTCGAGCTTTCTACAGATAGAGAATCTTGAAAAGCAAATCGTAAAACTAGCCCGCGCCCGCGACCTTCTTCTGCCCAAACTGATGAACGGGGAAGTGGCGGTATGAGCAGTCTCAAGGCAATCGAGAAAAGGGGCTTTGAAGATTTGTTCGGGATGGGAAGTGGCTATGTGCTCGACTTCTCGAATAAAACCTTCGCTGAGTTTTTCCGTGAGACCGCTAATATCGACATCTACGCGCCCGAATACGCCTTCAACGGCGATTCCAAAGCTAAACGGTTGCGAGCGTTTTGGGAGACCGAATCGGATGCTTTGGTCGGCAAGGTGCTCGCCGGATTGCTGCAGGTCTGGCAATACAACGCCGCCCGGAAAGGGCAGACTAACGACTCTCCACAATACAAGCAGGCGGCGGGTATTGTCGCCCGGCTGACCGGCAAACAACCTGATCCAGAAGCCACCGAGCAGGAATTCCTGCATCGGCAATATCAAAATATCTCCATCAAGAACCTTTCAATTGATCCCAATCTGGTGCCGCTGCTAGAGTCCCGTTTGGCGGAAGCGCAGCACTGTCTGACATCTGCTCCTCTGGCGACTATCTTTTTGTGCGGAAGCATCCTGGAAGGCATCCTGCTGGGCGTCGCCCTGCAAAAGCCCAAAGAGTTCAACCAAGCCGCCAACTCGCCGAAAGACAAGGACAACAAGGTCAAGCCGTTCCGCGACTGGTCGCTGGCGCAGTTTATCGATGTAGCACACGGGTTGGGGGCGTTGAAACTGGATGTCAAGAAGTTCAGCCATGAACTGCGGGATTTCCGCAATTACATCCATCCCTACCAGCAGCTCGCATCCAGATTTACTCCAGACAAGCATACAGCCGAAATCTGCCTGCAAGTAATCAAGGCAGCCATCGCCGATTTATCAGGAGGCCGAAAATGATAACAATTATACAAGGAACAACGAAGAAACCAGTCTCCTCACAGCGGCTGGTAGATTTTTTTGCACGCCAGGGCAAATACGACGGCTTTCTTTACATTGGATATCCAATTATTGGGACATCAGAGGGGCCATACCCAATCGATGCGTTGTTGTTGTCCAGAGGCAAAGGGCTGGTCGTATTCAACCTTGTAGAAGGCCGAGATATGGCCGGAGCAAAGGAAACCCAAGATGACAGCTATAACAAGCTGGAATCAAAACTTCGCGCTCACAAAAATTTGATGCAAGGACGCACCCTCCTGGTTCCCATTTATCCGGTGACCTTTGCCCCAGCTCGTGACGATGCAGCAATTTTAACCAGCGAAGAATATCCTGTTTGTAATGAGGCAAACCTTGAGGGGTGGCTCGACAACTGTGGGTGGGATGATCCTAGCCACTACGAGGCTTTGGTTTCTGTAATCCAAGCGGTTTCAACCATACGGAAAGGCCGTAAAAAGCGAGATGTACAAAAGAAAGACTCACGCGGTACAATACTAAAACGACTGGAAGACTCTATCGCAAATTTGGACAATTTTCAGGGACGGGCCGTCATTGAGACGGTTGATGGAGTTCAGCGGATTCGTGGCCTTGCCGGTTCTGGCAAAACTATCGTTCTTGCTTTAAAGGCATCATACCTTCACGCACAGCACCCGGACTGGAAGATCGCAGTTACATTCAACACTAGATCGTTAAAGGGACAATTTCGCCGACTCATCAATACATTCACTATTGAGCAAACCAATGAAGAGCCGGACTGGGACAATATTCAAATAATTCATGCCTGGGGGGCTCCCGGCGGTGGTGACCGAAACGGCCTTTATTACAGCTTTTGCCAAGCCCATGGTGTGGAGTATCACGATTTTGGCTCAGCCAAGCGCAAGTTTGGCCAAGGGAAGGAGTTTGAAGGCGCATGCCAGAAAGCGCTGGATGAGTGCCCTAAACCCACCGGTATTTATGACGCCATTCTTGTAGACGAGGCCCAAGACTTTCCACCCTCCTTTTTGCGCATGTGTTATGAGTTGCTCAAGCCTGAGAAGCGGCTCGTTTATGCCTACGACGAGCTTCAGAACCTGAGCTCACAGTCACTCCCATCCCCAGAAGAAATCTTTGGAAAACATGCTGACGGAACGTCCCGGGTAAGCTTCTCACCAAGCCGGCCGGGTAGGCCTCAGCAGGATGTGATTCTTGAAAAATGCTACAGGAACTCGCGACCTGTGTTGGTTACCGCACATGCACTAGGTTTTGGTATTTATAGGACTCCGGATGCAGATGTCGGAACCGGCTTGGTCCAGATCTTCGACAACAATCAGCTTTGGCTCGAAGTCGGTTATAAAGTAACGGATGGCGATTTGGCGGATGGCTGCGAAGTAACCCTCTCGCGCTCTCAGGAGAGTAGTCCAGTCTTTTTGGAAAACCACTCGCCTGCAGAGGATTTAATCCAGTTTCATTGTTTCAAGACGAAAGAAGAACAAGCTGAGTGGGTTGCCGACGCAGTTCACTCTAACCTCTTAGAGGACGAATTACGCCCGGATGACATTGTGGTCATTAACCCCGACCCTCTTTCAACGAGAGATGCTGTCGGCCCTATCCGCAAGCAGCTTTTTGAGCTCGGGGTCAATTCGCACCTAGCTGGTGTTGACACATCTCCTGACGTTTTCTTTGACGCCGACAGTGAGTCTGTTGCATTTACCGGCATTTTCCGAGCGAAAGGAAACGAGGCCGGCATGGTCTACATCATCAATGCACAGGACTGTTATTCGTCATTCGGGAATATGGCAGGTGTGCGAAATCGGCTTTTTACCGCTATTACTCGAAGCAAAGCCTGGGTCCGAGTTTTGGGGGTTGGCAAAAGCATGCAGGCTCTCATGGATGAGTTTAAGCAGGTTAAGGAAAACGCCTTCAGTCTCCGTTTCCGCTATCCCACAGAAGACGAGAGGAAGTATTTGAATATTGTTAATCGTGACATGACAGAAGATGAGCGGCGTCGTGTGTGTAAAAAGAAATATGATTTTGCGCAACTCCTTGAAGACCTTGAAACTGGCCGAGTCTATCCAGAAGACCTGGGTGCAGATCAATTGAAACGACTAAGAGCACTGTTAGGCAGGGAGGCAGAATAATGCCGACACCTGAGGACATTTGCGATCAAATGGAGAAACTCACGGCCGACCTAGTCGGCCTGAGCCTTTGTGATCGACAAAATTATCCAGTGTTGCGTGATCTTGGCCAAGGACGCCGAGAAATCGGTATTGGTGATCGAGGGAACATCAGTTTTGCACTAAAAAATGTCCCATATCACGAAATTTATTCCGAACTGGAGCGAACCCAGACGTACAATTTGAGGATGTTGGACGGGGCGCTCATCCAGATGATGTATCGCTTCTGGGATAATCAAGTTGAAACACACCGATTGGCATTTTTCCCGTCGCCATTTTTAGAGGAATTCCAAAACAACCCTAAAATATATCTTGAGGATGTGATCTACGCTGAAGTAATCAAAAAAATATCGTGCCGTTTCCTTTGAGGTTTGATTTTGACTGCCGGGACGGTGTCGCAGTTGATGTCGATCACCCAAGGTCACACTTGACCTTAGGACAGTATCAGAATTGCCGTATTCCAGTTAGTTCCCCCATGACGCCATATCACTTCATCGGCTTTATTCTGAGAAACTTCTACAACACGGCTTATCGCCAGTATTGTACGAAGATCTCTATTTTTCCGCATGCATTTGATGTTTCAATCACTGACAGGGAAATGGAGTTGATTTACGTCCAGGCTCCAACCCAGCAAAGCCGGAGATGCCTATGAGTGGAATAAACAAAAACATCTTTGAAGTAAGCTGTCTGGAATGGCTTGCTCAATCATGCCGGATGAATCCTTTGAACATCACGGTAGTGATAGGATGGAATCACACAAAATAGCTCATATTCAGTGGAGCTGATTCCAAGAAAGTAAGAGAGATTCATATCGGGGAGGGTTCTTAAGGTGGCGGCTATAATTCACTACACCGAAGACACCCTTGTCCAGCAGACCACCGCCGAATACCTGGAACAGGAGCTTGGCTGGGAGTCGGTGTACGCCTACAACAACGAGGATTTCGGGCCGGATAGTCTGCTGGGTCGGGAATCGGATCGCGAGGTGGTATTGACCCGCACCCTGCGCGCAAAAATCGAAGAATTGAATCAAGGACTGCCCGAAACGGCCTATGAAAACGCCGTTCGCGAGGTCATTACAGTCTCCACCTCGCAGACCATGGCCGCCACTAACTGCGAGAAGTACGAACTGATCAGAGACGGCGTGCAGGTCTCCTTTCGCAATGCTGAGGGTGAACAGGTGCGCCAGCGGTTGAGAGTATTCGACTTTGACAATCCCGAGAAAAATCATTTCCTCTGCGTGCGGGAACTGTGGGTGCGCGGCGATCTGTACCGCCGCCGGGCGGATATCGTCGGGTTCGTCAACGGCCTGCCGCTGCTGTTCATGGAGCTGAAGAACGTCAGCAAGGATATCCGCACCGCCTACGAGCAGAACTTTCTGGACTACAAGGACACAGTCCCGCACCTTTTTCATCATAATGCCATAGTGGTGCTGGCCAATGGGGTAGATGCCAAAGTCGGCTCGTTCACCAGCCGGTTCGAACATTTCCACGAGTGGAAACGCTTGGCCGAAAATCAGCCGGGTGTGGTGGCCATGGAGACGCTGCTCAGGGGGGTATGCACGAAAGCCAATTTCCTGGATTTGGTGGAAAATTTTATCGTTTTCGATGACTCGACCGGTGAATCGCGGAAGATTCTGGCCCGCAACCACCAGTTCCTGGGTGTCAACCGGGCTATCGAGGCGGTTTGCGACAGGGAGGAGAAGAACAGGAACGGCAAGCTGGGGGTGTTCTGGCATACCCAGGGGGCGGGCAAGAGCTATTCCATGGTGTTCTTCACCCGCAAGGTGCATCGCAAGCTGGGCGGCAACTTCACCTTTCTGATCCTCACCGACCGCGATGATCTGGACACACAGATCTACAAGACCTTTGCCGGTTGCGGTGTGGTGGACAACGACCGTGACCCGTGCCGGGCCGCGAGCGGCGAGCACCTCGCCGAGCTTTTGGCCCAGCATAAATCCCATGTCTTTTCGCTGATCCAGAAATTCAACCAGGCCGTTAGCGAAGGGGATGCCTACTCCCGGCGCGACGACCTCATCGTCATCACCGACGAGGCCCACCGCACCCAGTACGGCACCCTGGCGCTCAACATGCGCAATGCCCTGCCCAACGCCGGCTATATCGGTTTCACCGGCACGCCGCTCTTCAAGGACGACGAGATCACCCGGCGGGTGTTCGGCGATTACGTCTCCACCTACGATTTCCAGCGGGCTGTGGAGGATAAGGCAACGGTGCCGCTCTATTACGATGCGCGTGGCGATAAGCTCGGCGTGGCGGTCGGTGATTTGAACGAGCGGATCGCCGAGAAGCTGGAGGAACTGGAGACGGGAAATATCGACGTGGAGCAGCGCCTGGAGCAGGAGCTCAAGCGCGACTACCACATCATCACAGCCGGGAAACGCCTCGACCAGGTGGCCCGCGATTTTGTGCAGCACTACTCCACGGCGTGGGAAACCGGCAAGGCGATGCTGGTCTGCATCGACAAGATCACCTGTGTCCGCATGCATAAGCTGATCGAAATTTATTGGAATCAGAAAATCAGTGAGTTGGAAGCGCAGTTGCCAAAGGCCACGGACGAGCAGGACGAACAGTACCGGCGACGTCAGGTCGATTGGATGCGGCAGACGCAGATGGCGGTGGTGGTCAGCGAGGAACAGGGCGAGGTGGAGAAGTTTCGTAAATGGGGGCTGGACATCACTCCGCACCGTCGCCTTATCAAGGAAGGCATAGACCTGCCCGAGGCGATGCGGAAACAGCCGCAGTTCCTGAACATGCAGCGGCTGTCGCTGGACGATGCATTCAAGGCTGAAGATCACCCTCTTCGTGTGGCCATCGTCTGTGCCATGTGGCTGACCGGTTTTGATGTTCCCAGTCTCTCGACCCTGTATCTGGATAAGCCGCTCAAGGCGCACACCCTGATGCAGGCCATTGCCCGGGCGAACCGGGTCAACGAGGGCAAGAACAACGGGATGATCGTCGATTACTGCGGCATCCTGAAGAATCTGCGCCAGGCGCTGGCGACCTTTGCCGGAACGGGCGATGACGGGCGAGGTGGCGATGGCGGCGAGATCGAGCCGGCCAGGCCCGATGAGGAACTGCTGGCCGATCTTCGAGAAGCGATTGCCCTTGTACGGGCTTTCTTGGAGGAGCGGAGCGCGTCGTTGGATGGAATTATCGGGCAGACCGGTTTCGCCAGGAATGCCGCTATTCTCGCAGCCAAGGAGGCGGCGAACGAAAACGACGAGACGAGAAAGCGCTTCGAGGTGATGTGCCGGGTGGTATTCTCGAAGTTCAAGGCCTACATTACCATCGAAGGCGTCAATGATTGCCGGGCTGACTTCGATGCGATCAACATCGTTTATAGGAGTCTTCAGCAGGATCGCGAGCAGGCTGACATCACCGATATCATCCGCCAACTGCATCAAGTCGTGGATGATGCCATCGAGGTCAGGGAAGGTCCCTCCGAAAACCTACCCGGCACCTACGACATCAGTAGGATCGACTTTGATCGGCTGCGTCGTGAGTTCGAGCGGAGCCCAGCCAAACGCACCACCGTGCAGAATCTGAAAAGCGCCATTGAACAACGCCTGCAGCGTCTGCTCCAGCAGAATCCCTTGCGGACCGATTTCCAAAGGCATTACGAGGAGATCGTCGCCGAGTACAACCGTGAAAAGGATCGGGCTACCATCGAAAAGACCTTCGAGGCGCTTCTGCAACTCATAAATGAGATAGACGATGAGGAAAGCCGCGCCGTACGGGAGGGCCTCGATGAGGAATCGCTGGCGGTTTTTGATCTTTTAAAGAAAACGGATTTATCAGCAGGAGAAATCAAGAAAGTTAAAGAGGTTGCGGTTGATTTGCTCAAAACGCTCAAGGCGAAAATACAGAAGAGCAATCAATGGCGCGACAAGGAATCCATCCGGGACGGAATTCGCCTGGTGATTCATAATTATCTTTGGAATGATCAAACCGGGCTGCCGGAGGGCTATTCAGAGGAAGAGGTGCAGGACAAGACAGAGGCGGTTTTCGTGCATGTGCTCCGGGCTTACCCAATGGTGCCGTCACCCTATTACGCTGATATGGCGTAATAGGGTGCAGCGAAGGACAATATGGGCTTTAATCTGAACTTCATAATCACAAGCCGTATGGACCTAGGTCATCACCCGCCTCAAGCGGGCGTGGGCCTATCTGAAGGTGACGCAGCTTTCCATCGACTGAGTTAGCAGATGCCGTTTATGGAAGCGCATCACGGCTGCGTCCATCAATGTGGTGTAAGAATGCTTTCGAATTCGGGCACCTGATCGGCTGACGAAGTTCTCTGCGAGTAGGTCCACCTGGAAGGTTTTAAGGGTTGTCCAAGGGCAAGAGCTTGAGTGTTGTCACGGAACACTATTTGTTACGCCACCCACCCCTCGGACAGCACCTCAGCCTGTTCGAGGACGGTCTGGGTCGCCTTTTGCTCTCTGTCGGGAGGGTAGCCGTGTTTGCGGAGGATGCGCTTCACCATGACGCGGATCCTGGCGCGGACGTTCTCTCTCACCTTCCAGTCGATAGTCACGCTGTTCCTGATAGAGTCCGTCAGCTCGCGGGCGATCGCACGCAGCGTGTCGTCTCCCAGAACCTTCACCGCGCTGTCGTTGGTTCCCAGGGCGTCGTAGAAGGCCAGCTCGTCATCGGTAAGTCCAAGATCTTCTCCACGGCTCGATGACTGCCGGAACTCCTTTGCGATGCGGATCAGCTCCTCGATGATCTCGGCAGTCTCCAGGGCTCGGTTCTGATATCGCCTGATGGTCTGCTCCAGCATTTCGGCGAAGGACCGCGCCTCGACCACGTTCTTCCTCCGGCGGCTTCGTATGTCATCCTCGAGGAGCTTTTTCAGAAGCTCGATCGCCAGGTTCCGATGCGGCATCCCCTTCACCTCGGCCAGGAACTCGTCGGAGAGGATAGAGATGTCGGGCTTCTTCAAGCCCGCTGCGGCGAAGATGTCGATCACCTCATCGGAGGACACGGCACGGGAGACGATCTGCCTGATGGCGTGATCCAGATCCTCCTCGGGTTTACTATCACCGGGGGAGCTCTTCGCAAGCGCCGACCTCACGGCCTGGAAGAAGCCTAGGTCATCCCTGATGGCCAGAGCAGCCTCGTGGGGAACCGCCAGGGCGAACGCCTGCGATAGCGAGGTGACGGCCTTGAGACAGCGATTTTTCCCATCCTCCTGAGCTAGGATGTGCTCCTGGGCCGCCGGCAGAAGATAGAGCCGCTCGGCAGGCTTCCCGGTGATCCACTTCGACCAGTCGAATCCGTGGAAGAGCCCGAGGCAGATCTCGTACTTCTCCTGCATGATTGCAACGGCCTGCTCCTGATCTATGGCGGTGGAGCCCTGACCGCCGCTGTCCGTATAGGTCGAGAGCGCCTTGCGCAGCTCGTCGGCCAGTCCGAGGTAGTCCACTATCAGCCCGCCGGGCTTGTCCTTGAAGACCCGGTTCACCCTCGCGATGGCCTGCATCAGGCCATGCCCCCTCATGGGCTTGTCGATGTACATGGTGTGGAGGGACGGGGCGTCGAACCCGGTAAGCCACATGTCACGGACTATCGCGACCTTGAACGGATCCTTGGGGTCGCGGAACCTGACAGCCAGTTCCTCGCGCCGGGGCTTGTTCCGGATGTGCTGCTGCCAGTCGGGATCATCGGAGGCGGAACCCGTCATGATGACCTTCATCATCCCCGAGGAGTCGTCACGGCCGTCCCAAGCGGGACGAAGCTCTCTAATGGCATCATACATCTCGACGCAGATCCTGCGGCTCATGCAGACGATCATCGCCTTGCCGTCCATGGCCTCCAGGCGCTTCTCGAAGTGGTCGACGATATCCCTGGCTATCAGGTGAATCCTCTTCTCGGAGCCCACTACGGCCTCGAGCTGGGCCCACTTGGTCTTCAGCCTTTCCTTGCGCTCTATCTCCTCGCCCTCGGTGGCCTCCTCGAACTCGGGATCAATCCGTGGCTTCTCTTCCTCACGGAGTTCAAGGCTTGCAAGGCGGCTCTCGTAGTAGATCGGGACCGTGGCTCCGTCCTGCACCGCCCGCTGAATGTCGTAGATGCTGATGTAATCGCCGAAGACCGCCTTGGTGTTCTTGTCCGTCAGTTCGATGGGAGTCCCGGTGAAGCCGATGAAGGAGGCATTGGGCAGGGCGTCGCGCATGTGTCTTGCGAAGCCGTCGATGAAGTCGTACTGGCTGCGATGCGCCTCGTCGGCGATGACCACGATGTTGCGGCGATCCGAGAGGACGGGATGCCTGTCGCCCTTCTCCTCCGGCAGGAACTTCTGGATCGTGGTGAAGATTACTCCTCCCGAGTCACGGAGGAGCCTCCTCCTCAGGTCCGCACGATCCTCCACCTGTTCGGGAGGTTGCCTCAGGAGGTCGCTGCACCTGGCGAACGTGCCGAAGAGCTGGTCGTCGAGGTCGTTCCTGTCCGTTATCACAACGATGGTGGGGTTCCCCATCTGCGGATACAGGATTACCCTCCCGGCGTAGAACACCATGGTCAGGCTCTTCCCTGATCCCTGGGTATGCCACACCACACCTACCCGGCGGTCTCCCTGCCGGCGGCCATCCGGTCGCAACTTGAACCCCGGCTCAGCGACATCGAGGGCTCCGCCGGCATCTCGTCCCGGTTCCCACGCGTGGGGGATGCATGCCCGGAGGGTCTGCCTCAGAGCCTCGTTCACGGCATGGAACTGGTGATAGCCAGCCATCTTCTTAACAAGACCGGAGGGAGACTCCTCGAAAACCAGGAAGTGCCGGATGATGTCGAGGAAGCGCCTCTTCTCGAATATCCCCTCGATCAGAACCTGCAGCTCCGGCATGAGGGTGGAGGCCAGATCCTCACCATCGATGGTCTTCCAGGGCTTGAACCACTCACGGCCCGATGTGATCGTGCCCACACGGGCCTGCAGCCCGTCGGAGATCACCTGGAGAACGTTGTAGTTGAAGAGAGTCGGGATCTTCCGCTCGTAGGTCTGTATCTGGGTGAAGGCGTTCCAGATCGTAGCGTTCTCGTCGGCTGCGTTCTTGAGTTCGAAGACTGCCAGGGGCAGACCGTTCACGAATACGATTACGTCGGGGCGCCTGTTGTTCTTGTTCTCGATGATCGTGAACTGGTTGACCGCGAGCCAGTCGTTGTCCTCCGGGCTATCGAAGTCGATCAGCCTCGCCTGTGCCCCGGCGATGGAGCCGTCAAGCCTTGTGTACTCCACCGTCACTCCGTCTACGAGCATCCGGTGAAAGGCGCGATTTCGAATCTCCTGGCTGGGGCCTTCGATCCGAAGGACATGGAGAAAGGCGTCTTCGAGAGCTTCGGCCGGCAGGTCGGGGTTCAGGCGGTAGAGGGTCTGCCGGAGGCGTTCCTCCAGAACCACTTGACCATAGTCGTTCCTCTCAGCCGCACGCTCACCCGGGGCGATGGCGGGGCCGGAAACGGGCTTGTAACCGATAGCCTTCAGCCACTGGAGAGTCGCTTCCTCTACGATGGATTCGGTGAAGGTCTTCAATCCAACACCTTCCAGTATCCGCCCTTGTCGGGACCGATGCGCTGCAGGAGACCTGCTTCACGAAGAACCCTCACAGCCCGATGAATAGTGATTTCCGACTTACCCAGCCGAACAGCGAGTTCTATGACAGTCAGCCCCGGATCTGTTCTCAGCAGCTCGAGTACTGCGCCCGGAGTCTTCCCTATCATTTTCCCTGTCATTATCCCTGTCGTTTCCCCTGTCACAGTCGTCGCTATTCTGAAAGTGACGACCACAGCCCCTTCACGAACCGCCACCCTCTGGTGGCTCAAGACCCTGTTCCTGCATCAGCCGGGCGATCTTCAAGGTTCCCCGCCCCCCAGTTCTCAATGATACCGCGCCTGTAGAAGATGTTCGCAATCATCGGATTCCATGGCCTTCCAGGCTGCTCTGAGGCTGATCCGCTTAAGTCTGCCGAGCTGATCGGTCATCAATCCCTCCGAAGCTCAACTGTAAAGATCATGCCTTCACCAAGCCCTGCTTAAATCCCAGCCGATCTCGGAACTCATCCGGGATGTCGTCCCAGCGCTCGGCCGACGGATCGACAAGCTGCCGGTCGTTGATGAGCCCGATGCGAGGAGAGCCTGTTCGAGGGCTTCGTCTGGCATGTCGGGGTTCAGGTGGTAGAGAGCCTGCCGTAGGCGGTCCTCCAGGACCACCTTGCCGTAATCGCTCCTCTCAGCCGTACGCTCACCCGGGGCGATGGCGGGGCCGGAAACGGGCTTGTAACCGACAGCCTCCAGCCACTGCAGGATGGCTTCCTCGACGACGGATTCGATTAATTGGTTATTTGATAAGATCTTATACGCCCTTTACATTCGCCTCAAGGCAGAGTATATAGACTCAAGCTCATCAACCATGCGTTGAAGGAGTAACGAGGTCGTTCCGCAAGGGGCGGCCTCAGCCTTTTTCCTCCCAGTAGGCTTCAAACTCCGTCCTTAGTTTTGTTCGACTGTGCTCCTGCTCAACGTAGTATGCCGTCCAAGGCAAAACATAGCTGCCACGGTCAACCACTACGACGAGATAGCTGAAATCGACCAGAGCCAACAAATATCGATCTTCCCCTCTTCGAACATTCTTCCACCATACGATCGGATCTCAGGTGATGGATTCTTCTCTTCGAATCTGTCGATCACCTTTCTTGGCCAGCGAATTCGCTCGCATCTCCTTAAGTCGGGCATTCGCTCTGCCTCTTCAGGTCCCTCTTGGATGAAGTGCCAGAATGTGGCTTCCTTTCCGTCATAAAGTGGCTTCCGTTTCAGGCCGACCCGCTTTCCTGGCCAGTCTGGTTTACTGTCTACGAAGTCGACCCTAAACCATCCATAGAGAACAGCCAGATAGTCCTGCCATACATTTCCCGAATCCTTGAACAGTACGAGGGCTGGAAGCCAGTCGGGATGTTGGCTCATCATGCTCTATCCCTTGGCCGCCAGATAAGGATGTTTACCTTCCGTTCCTGTAGGAGTGTCGATCGAGTGAGAGAGTAGCGCGAGCGCTTTTTCATTCTTTCCACAAGTAGGACTTTTGCTTGGTTTCCACTTAGGCTGCGGTTTGCATAACAAATCGCACCGATCAGAAAATCAGCCAACTGAATGTGTTCTACTTCATTAGACCTGACCATCTGGACTTTTTCAATGATCCTGCGATCGAAGTCATGGCTGTTACTGCAGAGCACATCATGGAGTTTCCTAACCTTTAGCTCTGATTGAGTGTCCTTGATATCAAGGTAGATACGATATCTTGAGTCAGGACTGAGAAGAGGTTCCAGCAGCCGGAACATCATCTTATAGTACCAGGTGTCGTGATCTTGACCGAATTCATCATGCTTGAGAATTGACTTGTCAGGAATAACTACCGCGCGGAACGATAGATCATTATCATCAAAAAAATAATCCAGTGTCTGGAGGTAATACTCTTTCTGTCCGTTGGAGACCTTGTTCCACTTCAATTCAAACGACCGACTAAGCCCGTGTCTCTGCTTTATCTCTCTCAATCGTTCGGCGCTTTCATGCGCTCTCTCAATAGGACAGACTACCGCTCCAAGCACCATTACCTTATGGATGTCATTCTCCAGGTGGCAGCTTTCGTCGCAGTAGACATTAAATACACTCATTAATAATTCACCTCTTTTGTGGTCAAGTTGCATCGAGGACTCTGATTTCCCCTGAAATGAGCTTGGGGAGGAGGGTGTCGCGGAGGGCGGCGAGGGCGCGGGATTCACGTTCTTGCTCGACGACTTTCAGGTACATTGGGCGTGACACAAGGTCGAAGTGGCTCATTACAGAGGCGGCTGGCACGACGATATGAATAGGTCTGAAACTGGACTTGCTAATTTCTAAGAATGTTGAACCATTGGCATAACTCACGATCTCATCGTGGGCCGTGCTGGCCCACCGTAGCAGGAAGAGGTTCGATATACCAGAATCAGGTTTCATCGCTATAAAACCCTGATTGATAGCTACTGGAACCTCAGCTATTGCTAGATAGCCAATTGGTGCCCGAGACGAAAGCAGGACTGTTCCTTTAGGCAGAAGACCAGAACTGATCTGTGCTAATCCAGCGTCGGTGATCTTTCGCTCGGTGTTGAGCAGAACCGGGATCGAAAGTCCCGAGAGATCCTTTGGAGTAACCCAGTGATGACTACCACCGTTCCAGTACTCGGCTTTCTCTGTTCTTGGAGTGCTTCCACCGACGACTTCCACTAGGTCACCAATGGATTTGATCTCCCACCCCTTTGGGATCTTGCCCAGTTCCGAGTCCTCGAAGGAGTCGGGGAACAGGCCCCACAGGTGGGCGGGGAGGCCGGGCAGCGACTCGCCCCGGCGCCAGCGGCCCTCTGCCTTCGCCTGCACCGGATCGAAGTCCACGAACCAGGACTTGAAGAGTGCCTGGGCCATGGCCTCCAGTGTCTCGCTCATCCGCCGGTTCAGCTCGATCTTATCGTCCAGGGTGCCGAGGATGTGGGCAATGGCGCGCTGCTCAGGTAGCGAGGGATGGCTGATGCTGAGCTGGCCTAAGTCACTCTGCGTAATTAGAGGGTTCGCTGCACCCCGATTCATCCCAACAGCTGCAGCGATGACTTGTTGCAAAGCATAGCGTAGGAAACGAAGATCCGTTGCAGAACTGTTTGGCCGAATCACCAGCACGTTGTCAGATGGCCAGCATGGTCCAGTCGGTGCGAACAGTTTACCGAGCGTACCGACGCGCCCTGTGATGAGGATTTCTTCATCGAAGAGGGCCGAGTCCGTATATCCGGAGGGGCCGCCACCTCCGATCACTGGAATCTGACAGTCATCAGTGGCTATTTTGAGTATGCGAGTCGGCCGCTTGCCGCTACTGATCATGGTAACACATGCTATCTCAGTATTTCGCCACTCACTCGCCATGCCCGAGCCCCTTCAGGTCAGTAGCAGAGCGAAAGACGAAACTGTGATTATTGAGCAGTGATGTCCGGAAGCTCGAGCAGTACATACGCGCATTTCTCCAAGGGCTCTGTTTACGCCAGGCTCAGTGCGAAGCAAAATATAGATAATCATGATGTTATTGGCGTTTCATTACTGGACACGCCTGTTCAAAATGAACGGGATATGCGCGGATATGAGCGCGCTCATTTCTTATCCCTGCTCATACTAGACCCGCGATCAACATGCGCAGGGCTTCGGATGTCATGGTTCATACCTCAAGGAAGCCGAGCCCCTTCAGGTTCTCCTCTATGGCGGCGTCGAGCTTCCGGCCCTCCTCCATCTGCCGGCGGAGCTGGGCAGTCAGGCGCTTCATCTTCGCGTCGAAGGGCTCTCCGTCGTCCTCCTGGGCCTCTGCCCCCACATACCGGCCTGGGGTCAGGACGTGTCCGTGCTTCCTCACCTCGTCGATCGGGGCTGCTCTGCAGAAGCCCGGGGTGTCGGCGTACTCACCGGCGGTCCTGTCGCCACGCCAGGCGTGGTAGGTGCCGGCGATCTTCCGGATGTCCTCGTCCGTCAGTTCACGGTGCGTCCTGTCGACCATCGAGCCCATCTTCCGGGCGTCGATGAACAGGATCTCGCCCCGGCGGTCGCGGAAGCTGCCGTTCCTCCTGGCCTTGGCCAGGAACCAGAGGCACACCGGGATCTGGGTCGAGTAGAAGAGCTGGCCCGGCAGCGCCACCATGCAGTCCACCAGATCGGCCTCGATGATGTTCTTCCGTATCTCTCCCTCGCCGGACTGGTTCGAGGACATCGATCCGTTGGCAAGCACGAAGCCTGCCGTGCCCGTCGGTGATAGGTGATGGATGAAGTGCTGCACCCAGGCGAAGTTCGCATTGCCGGCCGGCGGTGTGCCGTATTTCCAGCGGAGGTCGTCCTTCAACAGATCCCCGCGCCAGTCGCTGTCGTTGAACGGGGGATTGGCCAGGACATAGTCGGCCTTAAGGTCGAGATGCCGGTCGTTGTGGAAGGTGTCGCCATGGGCGATCTGGGCATCGACTCCCCGGATGGCCAGGTTCATCATAGCCAGGCGCCAGGTGGTGTAGTTCGACTCCTGCCCGTAGATGCTGAGTTCGCCAAGCCCACCTCCATGAGCTTCGATGAACTGCTCCGATTGGACGAACATCCCTCCCGAGCCGCAGCAGGGGTCATAGACACGGCCCCGGGAGGGGGCCAGCATCTCGACTAGAACCCGAACCACGCAGCGGGGAGTGTAGAACTGCCCGCCCTTCTTCCCCTCGGCGCTGGCGAACTGCGACAGGAAGTATTCGTAGACGCGCCCGAGGATGTCCTTCGAGCGGTTCTCGGCGTCCCCCAGGCCGATGGTCGAGATCAGGTCGATGAGCTGACCGAGGCGCTGCTTGTCCAGGGCGGGACGGGCGAAGTCCTTCGGGAGGACTCCCTTCAGGGAGGGGTTGTCCCGCTCGATGGCCGTCATGGCGTCGTCCACGATCCTGCCGATTCCCGGCTGGCGGGCCTGGGACTTCAGGAAGCTCCAGCGGGCCTCGGACGGCACCCAGAAGATGTGGATGGCACTGTACTCGTCCGGATCCTCGGGATCGGCCCCCTGGGCCTTCTCCGCCTCGAGCCGGGCGTGCTGCTCCTCGAAGGCGTCGGAGATGTATTTAAGGAAGATCAGCCCGAGGACGACGTGCTTGTACTCGCCGGCGTCCATGTTGTTGCGCAGCGCGTCGGCCGCCTGCCAGAGCGTCGCCTCGAAACCGAGGTTCGCGCCGCCTTTGCCTGCCGTCTTCCTTGGCCTGGGCATGAATACCTCCATCGTAGGATGTAGATTACCCTACAATCTCGCAGACTCGTTTCGGAAGCAAGGCAGGATTGACTAAGTGAACCTCCAGGGTTTTCCGTAGGGTTTTCTCAATGGTTGGCCGAGGGGCAAGAGCCTGAGCGACGGGCACAGCGCTCTGGTGCAGGCGCGGAAGTGGCGGTATGCTACTGTCCGTGGTTGCTTGATCGAGTCGCTTTAAGCAGATTGCCGAGGCCCGGACCGTCATCGCCGCCGCCCTTGTCCGCAAAAGGCGGTGATTTGAAGTACCGATGAGAGGCGATATGTACTTGTTGTTTATCCTGCTCAGAATGGTTAGTGAAATTCGCAACAATGCCAAGGGCACGACTTATCCCGAAATCAGCAAAAGCCGGTTCCGCAAAATGGACATAATCATTCCCGACAGAACACTCATGAACCGGTTTGGAGAGATTACAGACGATACCATTCGGCAAGTTCGGTGTTTGATGCGATCCAACACACATCTAGCCAACGCACGCGACCTTCTTCTGCCCAAACTGCTCTCCGGTGAAATCCTCATTCCGGACGCCGAAAGAATTATGGAGGCCGTGCAATGAGGGCCTTGTTAGATACGAATATCGTCATTCACAGAGAAGCTGCTACGGCAGTAAACCAGGATATCGGCACCCTTTTCAAGTGGCTGGACAAAGCAAAGTATGAAAAGTGCGTTCACCCAATCACGTTGGAAGAACTCCAGAAACATGAAGACAAAAAGAAACTCAGCACGCTTAATATTAAACTTCGAAGTTATTCTGTTCTAAAGACCATTGCGCCGTTGGCGGATGATGTTCAAGCAGTTTCCAATCAGATTGACATCAATGAAAACGATATAAACGATACCCGCCTACTCAATGAGGTTTTTCAGGGCCGGGTGGATATTCTCATCAGCGAAGACAAACAGATCCACACGAAAGCTGCTCGACTCGGCATTCAGGACCGAGTTTACCGTATTGATGGGTTTCTTGAAAAGGTTGTTTCAGAAAATCCGGATTTGGTTGATTACAACGTCCTGAGTGTCACCCAAAAGCACTTTGGCGATATCAATCTGCAAGATCGGTTTTTTGACAGCTTCCGGCGTGACTACGAAGAGTTTGACCAATGGTTCACCAAGAAGGCGGATGAGATTGCTTATGTCACGTATAACAAAGACCAAATCCTGTCCTTCCTTTATGTAAAAGTAGAGGACGAAGCTGAAAACTACGCCGATATCATCCCGCCTTTTGTTCCGAAACGTCGCCTTAAAATAGGTACATTCAAGGTAGTCAGCAACGGTGTTCGACTAGGGGAGCGATTTCTGAAGATAATCTTTGACAATGCGTTGCGATATAGAGTTGAAGAAATCTATGTAACCATTTTTGAAAAGTCGGATGAGCATAAACGGCTCATTGAGTTATTGAGGGAATGGGGATTCACGAAACATGGTTACAAGAGTTCAAACAAAGGTTACGAGTTGGTTCTCGTTCGAGATTTTTTACCGGGCTTCTCCGCAGAGAATCCTAAAGTAACGTATCCCTATGTTTCAGCGGACAGGCAAATATATCTTTGTCCAATATACCCGGAGTATCACACGGAGCTTTTTCCCGACTCCATCCTAACAACGGAATCGCCACTTGAGTTTCAGGAGAATCATCCTCACCGAAATGCATTGAGCAAAGTCTATATCTCACGCTCAATAAATCGTAACCTTGTCTCGGGAGACGTCATAGTATTCTACCGGACGGGCGGTCACCATAAGGGCGTGGTAACCACTATTGGTATCGTAGAAAGCATTGTAGATGGCATAAGGAGCGAGGATGAATTTGTGCTGAAGTGCAGAAAAAGAAGCGTCTTTTCAGATGAGGAACTGAAGGAACATTGGAATTGTAATTCCAAAAATTGCCCCTTCATCGTCAATTTTCTTTATGTTTATTCATTCCCCAAACGACCAAACCTGGCGAAACTCATTGATCTTGGGGTTGTTGCCAGTGTTGATTCCGCTCCTCGCGGATTTGTGCCAATTTCCAAAGAACAGTTTAAACTAATTATCAAGGAGTCACGGAGCAATGAAGGTATTATTGTCGATTAAGCCTGAATTTGCGAAGCTTATTTTTGATGGAAGCAAAAAATACGAATTTCGCAAAGCTATCTTCAAGAACTCCCATGTGAAAACAGTGGTGGTATATGCATCGCATCCAGTTCAGCTTGTTATAGGCGAGTTCGATATTGATAAAATATTGAAAGACGAGCCTGAACGTCTGTGGAAAGAGACCCGCGAGTATTCAGGTATATCCGAAGAGTATTTCTTTGATTACTTTGCCGAGCGGAACATCGGGTTTGCTATCAAAGTTAAAGAGGCTCGCCGCTACAAAAAACCTCTCTGTCTGCGTACCAATTACAATATCACGCCGCCCCAATCATTTTGTTACATATGAGAAGAAGATGAAGGGTGGATAGGATGTTGAGCTTTGCGAATAGGTTGCACAAGGGTGTAATGTCCTCATTAGCGTCCGAATAAGTGGTGTAAGAACGTTCTGACTTGAGTTGTGACGGTGGGTCATCGCATCTTAGGCATTTAGAACCACCCAATTGCCTACTCCCGAAGGAGATAATGCGATGACCCGAGAGAATATCGCTATCCAGGACAAGCCCAACAGTCGCCTGCAGAAGTACCGCTTGACCGACAAGGGCCGCCGGTGGCTGACATTACCGATGGCTGAGTATGGATTTGCCAAAGAGTGACAAGAGCCGGAATGAACAGGACGAACTGTTGTGCCGGCTGCGCAAGGAGAACGCCCGCCTCAAGGAACTGCTGACCCAGCATGGAATCGCCTGGGAAGACCTGGCCATCTCTGAACCCGTTCCCGCCCCGGTCAAATCCGAACCGACTCCGGTCCATTTCACCACTGACGACAAGATCGCTCTGTTCCGCCGCCTCTTCCGTGGGCGGGAGGATGTCTACCCCCAACGCTGGGAGTCGGCCAAGGGCAAGTCCGGTTATTCACCGGCCTGCGGCAACGAGTGGAAGCCCGGCATCTGTCACAAGCCCCGGGTGAAATGTGGCGACTGCGACCAGCGCCAATTGCTGCCGGTGACCGATCAGGTGATCTACGACCATTTGGCCGGAAAACAGACCATCGGCGTCTATCCTCTCCTGAGCGACGACAACTGCTGTTTCCTCGCGGTCGATTTCGATGAGGCAGACTGGCCGGAGGATGCCCGGGCTTTCATGGAATCCTGCCGGGAACTTTGCATTCCGGCGGCACTGGAGATTTCACGCTCCGGCAATGGCGCTCATGCCTGGATCTTTTTTGCCGAACCTGTTCCAGCCCATGAG